>ERZ825670.3692-NODE-3692-length-12633-cov-2.856336_pt1 | contig 12633 bp, 9 predicted proteins | sample MGYA00519929_ERZ825670 | MGnify/ENA primary metagenome ERZ825670 (study PRJEB31778, sample SAMEA3449207) | human gut metagenome | biome: human gut; feature: human-associated habitat; material: faeces | place: United Kingdom | collected 2010/2012 ...
GCTTTGTTTGAAAACACGATGAATGCTGCTGAAATTCTGAATGACGGAGCTTTTAAAGAAGAAGTGGCAAAGGCATATGCTAAACTGCCTCCGATGAAGATCAGTCCAAGAACAGGACAACTACAGGAATGGAATGACGATTGGGAACCTTCCAATCCGGCCAGCGGACAGGTCGGGCATGGTTGGGCATTTGCCGTAGGAAGTCAAATAACGTTGCGCGGGACACCTGAACTGGCTCAGGCTTTCAGAAAAACGATAGAATACCGACGTCCGGGTTATTCTTATAACAGTGGTAGCTGGACAGGATCATTCCCGGCTGTTTACTGGGCCCGTTTTGAAGAACCGGATAGTGTGCAACGTGTGATAGACCGTCATTTTGACCTGGCTTTATCTCCGAATTTGACTTGCGAATTTATGAAATCATGGCAAATAGATGGAAACTTAGGTATTACTACCGCCATTACCGAAATGCTTTTACAGAGTCATGCAGGGGAAATCAGCTTGTTACCAGCGTTACCTGCAAAATATCCGACAGGCTCTGTTACCGGATTACGGGCACGTGGTGGGTATAAGGTCGATATTTTCTGGAAAGACGGAGTATTGACTAAAGCTGTGATTAAAGCGGACAGGACGAAGAAGGATAAAATTATACCAGTGCGTTATGCCGGCTTGGTGAAATCAGTTAAGTTGGCAAAAGGGCAGACTATCGTATTGGATAGTTCTTTGGAATAAATAGAACAGAAAGTGTATGGACCGGGCTGAGATTGAATGTCGTCTGACAAATCAATCACTCGCCCCGGTCCATACATTTTTTTGTTACATATTGTCTGGATTACATTTTTACATTTGGGATATTTTCTATAACTTGCCGTGATTTTTAATACTAAATCTGATTTGACTTAAACGAAAAATTAAGAATGTACAATAATTAAAACAATCATTTTATGAAATTCCAGAAAACACTATTCGGATGTTTAGTTGGCGTAGCTTTGTCTATGAATGTAAACGCCCAAGAAGTACAAGGATTCGTTCATGAACGTTCTACTGATTATGAATGGCCTACAGATCAACAGGTCTTGGATAAACTTGATAAATGGCAGGACCAGAAATTCGGTGTATTATTCCATTGGGGACTTTATTCGGTTCCGGGTATTGTAGAGTCATGGTCTATTTGTTCAGAGGATGTAGACTGGATTTCCCGTAAAAAGGATATGACGTACGATGAATACAAGAAGTGGTATTGGGGATTGAAGGAATCACTGAACCCGACACAGTTCAATCCGGACAAATGGGCTGATATTATGAAGGATGCCGGAATGAAATATATGATTTTTACAACCAAACATCATGATGGTTTCTGTATGTTTGATTCAAAATATACAGATTTTTCTATTGCAAACGGTCCTTTTGCCAATAACCCCAAAAAAGATGTAGCCCGTTATGTCTTTGACGCATTCCGTCAGAAGGATTTCATGATCGGGTGTTATTTCTCCAAACCGGACTGGCATTGCGAATGGTTTTGGAATCCTTATTTTGCAACTCCCAACCGCCGCCAGAATTATAAGATAGACCGTCATCCGGACTGGTGGAAAAATTACCAGGAATTTACCTATAACCAGATGGATGAACTGATGACTAATTATGGCAACTTCGATATCCTTTGGCTGGATGGCGGCTGGGTGACCGGTGGAGATGTCCATCTGGATAAATTATTGAACAAGGTACGTACTTCTACTCAACCGGGGTTGATTTCTGTGGATCGTACTATCCGTGGAAGAAATGAAAATTATCAAACTCCGGAACGTAGTATTCCTGAGACTCAGTTGAATAATCCCTGGGAAAGTTGTATTACTTTGAGCAACGACTGGGGATGGGTTCCTAATGCTCCTTATAAATCACCGACGAAAGTTATCGGTCTGCTGGCTGAAATCACGGCTAAAGGCGGATGTCTGCTGCTGGGTGTCGGTCCTACGCCACAGGGTACTATTGAAGATGCTGTTGCAGAACGTTTGCATGTGATCGGTGACTGGCTGAGAGCCAATGGAAAGGCTATTTACAACACTCGTATCACTCCGGTTTATAATGATGGAAATGTTTGGTTTACAGCAGACAAGGACGGTAAAACATTATATGCTGTTTATGCTTTGCCGGAAGGAGAGAATTTGCCTGAAACAATTGAATGGACAGGGAACATTCCGACAGGAAAAATGAAAATGCTGAAAGGTAACAAAACAGTGAAATATACCAGCAAGGACGGTAAGGTAAAAGTTATTCTTCCGAAAGGGTTGAAAAACGAACCGGTTGCTTTGCAGTTCACTTTGAAGAGATAATAAATGAAATAAAATAACACATGTTATATGAGTAAAACAACTTCTTTAATTATCGGGCTTATCGCCTTTGCAGGACATGCAATGGCACAACAACCGTTATACAAACAGGCTACGGCTCCTGTTGAAGACAGAGTAAAAGATCTTATAGGGCGTATGACAGTTGAAGAAAAAGTCGGCCAGTTATGTTGTCCGCTGGGTTGGGAAATGTATACCAAAACGACAAACGGCGTTGTTGCTTCCGACCTTTATAAAGAACGGATGAAGACGATGCCTATCGGTTCATTCTGGGCAGTCCTTCGAGCCGATCCCTGGACACAAAAAACGTTGGAGACAGGATTGAATCCGGAACTGTCAGCTAAAGCATTAAATGCCTTACAAAAATATGCCGTAGAAGAAACCCGCCTGGGAATCCCTGTCCTATTCGCAGAAGAATGTCCGCACGGACATATGGCAATTGGTACCACTGTCTTCCCGACATCTTTGTCGCAGGCAAGTACCTGGAATGCAGAGTTAATGCATCGGATGGGAGAGGCTATTGCCCTGGAAGCACGTTCACAGGGGGCCAATATCGGTTATGGTCCGGTGCTGGATATTGCCCGTGAACCCCGTTGGTCACGTATGGAAGAGACTTTCGGTGAAGATCCTGTGCTGACAACTCATCTGGGAGTTGCCTTTATGAAAGGTATGCAGGGTAAATCGCAGAATGACGGAAAGCATTTGTATTCTACCTTGAAACATTTTGCCGCTTATGGCATTCGTGAAGCCGGACATAACGGTGCACGTGCCAATGTCGGTATGCGTCAGTTATTTTCCGATTATCTGCCTCCTTTCAAGAAAGCAGTGGAAGAAGGAGTCGCAACAATTATGACTTCCTATAATACTATCGATGGCGTTCCCTGTACTTCTAATAAATATTTATTGACGGATGTTCTCCGTGATCAATGGGGTTTTAAAGGGTTCGTTTATTCGGATTTAACAAGTATCGAAGGTATTGTAGGGGCAAGAGTGGCGAAAGATAATAAGGAAGCTGCCGTTCTAGCTTTAAAAGCTGGTCTTGATATGGACCTGGGAGGAAATGCTTATGGAAAGAATCTTCAGAAAGCCTTGGAAGAAGGTGCCATCACCATGGATGACCTCAACAGAGCGGTCGCTAATGTCCTCCGTCTGAAATTCCGCATGGGGTTGTTTGAGAATCCGTATGTTTCACCGGAACAGGCCAAACAGGTGGTACGTTCAAAAGCTCACAAGGAACTGGCTCGCGAAGTTGCCCGTGAAGGGATTGTTTTATTAAAAAATGAAGGTGTATTGCCTCTGAAGAAAAATATCGGAAATATCGCTGTGATCGGTCCGAATGCGGATATGATGTATAACCAGTTGGGTGACTATACGGCTCCTCAGGAACGTGAAGAGATTGTTACGGTACTGGATGGCATACGAAAAGCCGTTTCTCCTTCAACGAAAGTGAATTACGTAAAAGGCTGTGCAATCCGTGATATAACTACCAGTAATATCACGGCGGCGGTGGAAGCTGCCCGTGCTGCAGATGCAGTTGTTTTGGTTGTTGGTGGTTCGAGTGCCCGCGATTTCAAGACAAAATATATAGGTACAGGTGCAGCAGATGTTTCTAACGACGGAAACCAACTCCTGTCAGATATGGATTGTGGCGAAGGATATGACCGTAGCACATTGCGTTTGCTGGGCGATCAGGAAAAACTCCTGGAGGCGGTAGCTGCTACAGGCAAACCATTGGTTGTTATTTATATCCAGGGACGTACATTAAATATGAACCTGGCTTCGGAAAAGGCACAGGCGTTGCTTACTGCCTGGTATCCGGGTGAACAGGGTGGGACGGCTATTGCCGATGTTTTGTTTGGCGATTATAATCCTGCCGGGCGTTTGCCTGTATCCGTACCCCGTAGCGAAGGTCAGTTACCCTTATTCTATTCACAGGGAAAACAGCGTGCCTATGTCGAAGAAGAAGGAACGCCTCTTTATGCCTTTGGCTATGGATTGAGCTATACTAAGTTTGATTACAGTCAATTGGAGGTGCAGAAAGGTAATGGGAAAGATGTCCTGCAAACAGTCAGTTGTACGGTGACCAATACCGGAGACTGTGACGGGGAAGAAGTCGTTCAGCTTTACATCTGTGATAAAGTAGCCTCTGTTTCCCAGTCCCCAATCCTGTTAAAGGCTTTCGAACGTATCTCCCTGAAGAAAGGCGAAAGCAAGAAAGTTACTTTCACATTGGGTGAAGAAGAACTGTCTCTTTATAATATGGAAATGAAACAGGTGGTAGAACCGGGAGACTTCAAAGTCATGGTTGGAGCAGCTTCAGATGATATCCGGTTGGAAGGAGAGTTTACATTGTAATAGAAGTTTCTATATCTAAAAGAAAAGGCTGGATTCGATGTGAGTCCAGCCTTTTTTGTGTTATATACTAAGTATATATTCGATATCTTTGATTACATTTTTTCCTATAGTTCCTAAATTGGAACATTTTTGGAGAATCCGTTCCGTATTTAAAAGTTCTTACCACAAGCATTATACTTACTGATAATGAGATCATAACTTACTTTGTAATCGTAAATCTTTTATGAATTAAAGCATTGTATAAAGTAGTTTTCACTAAACATTATTATTATGGAAAACAAGAAAATGTGTGTTTGGAAACGAGGGGGATACTTTTTTATTGCGACTTTATTAGGAGCGGGTCCTTTCTCAAGTCATGTTTATGCCGGAACTGATCATGATCAGTTCAACTCGGTCACTACCGAGTTGAACTATGGTTTAAATCAGAAAAAAGGAAAAAAAGTTACAGGAACGATTATCGATGAAACCGGCGAACCTGTTATTGGAGCTAATGTAGTACAAAAAGGTACTACTAATGGAAGTATAACAGATATAGACGGGCGATTCTCTTTGGAAATTCCGGAAGATGCTATTCTGGAAATATCTTATATCGCCTATCTGACCCAGTCTATTCCGGTGAAGAATAAATCTTCTTTACAAATCTCTCTCCGGGAAGATACTCAAAAATTGGATGAGGTGATTGTTGTTGGATATGGTTCTACTAGTGTCCGGAAAAATACGGCCGCCTTGGCTACAGTAGATAACACGAAGGTGCTCGAAGTTCCTTTTTCGGACATGGGATCGAGTTTGCAAGGACGTGTACCAGGTGTAATTGTACAGCAGGGATCGGCTGAGCCGGGGCAGAATGGAGCCAGTGTTTCTATACGTGGTAATGGAGATCCATTATATGTGATTGACGGATTTGTTTCTTCGAGCGGCCGTTTTATGGCACTGAATAAATCGGATATCGAATCGATGACCGTATTGAAAGATGCAGCCTCTACTGCTGTTTATGGTATGAATGCCGGTAATGGTGTAGTTGTAGTCACTACTAAACAGGGGAAAGCCGGAAAGTTGAATGTAAATTATCAGGCTAATTTCGCATTCAATACACCGTCTTATCCGGCGGAGCGTTTGAATGCATATGAATATGCAACGGCCATTAATAAATTAAATCAATCTTTGGGTAATGGTCTCAATTCGTTCAGAACGCAGGAAGAGATGGCAGAGATTGAAGCGAATCTGGGTTCATACACAAACTGGGAAAATGCGTTATTACGTAATTATACACCTCAGAATGAACATACGGTATCTATTAGTGGAGGTAATGATAAGCTGAAATATTTTGGTAGTCTGAATTATCTGGGACAGAAAGGTATTTATAAATCGGATAAGTTGAACTATGATCGTTATAATTACCGGACCAATGTAAGCAGTAATTTCGATGAAATAGGTTTAACAGTCGGTTTGAATGTCAATGGAACGGTAAAAGACGAACTATATCCCAGCGCCAGTGCATATACTCTCTATTCCCGCCTGAAGGACAGGACACCTTTTGAGAAACCGTATAATGAGGACGGCACAGTCTCCAATCAATTTGATAACCCAGCCTTACAACTCGATGGTCCGGGTGAAATCAAATATCGTACCGTTTATAATCAATTGGCTGTAAATCTGGAGTGGGCAGTACCTTGGGTAAAAGGCTTGAAGTTTGGTTTTGACGGAAATTATAATATCGAGAGTCAGGACAGGGCTGACTGGTATGAAAATGCCACCTATTATGATGCGGATGGGAATGCCACCTTTGAAGATCCTTCCAATATCAGTATGACTCGTTCTTCTTATCAGCACAACCGATATGATTTCAATGTGCGTGCCGATTATAAGAACACCTTTAATGAAAAACATAATGTACTGGTAACTTTAGTGCACAACCGTCAGTATTATCATGGGACATCTCTTTCTGCCAGTTCGAATACCTTCTATCTGTCGACGATACATCAGATACAAAACGGAGATGCTGCCAGTATTACGGCAAGCAACAAAGAAAGTAAACAGACCTCGATGGGATATGTAGGCCGTCTTCGTTATGACTATGACAACCGGTATATGGCAGAGTTCTCCGGACGTTACGATGGCTCGGACTGTTTTCCGAAAGGGAACCGGTTCGGTTTCTTCCCTTCCGGTTCTTTGGGATGGGCTATTTCGGAAGAAGAGTTCTTTTCGCCGGTAAAGGATTTAGGTATATTCGATTACTTCAAAGTGCGCGGCTCATACGGTGAAATCGGTTTGAACGGAGCAAAACATGACGACTATGCTTATTTGACAACTTTCAATTATAATTCTAATGCATATGTAATCGGTGGAAGCATGGTCAATTCGATTACGCCGGGGGCTACTCCCAGTATAAATATGACCTGGTACACCCGTGATAAAACAGACGTTGGTATTGATTTTTCTACGTTGGGAAACAAACTGGAAGGTTCGTTCGACTGGTTTTATGAACGGACAAAGGGATATCTGGTGGCACCGAAATATGAATATACGGATCCGATCGGTTATGACCTGCCTTTGATTGTTTCCAAGGCAGAAGACCGTTCTGAAGGATTGGATGGTTTTGTAAAATATACGGATAAGATTGGGCAAGTTAATTTCTCTGCCGGTTTCAACTTTACCTGGTATCGCTCGATTAAGGCAATAACCAATGAAGATAAAGTGACTTTGTCAAATCCTTATACTCGTGAACAAGGATATAAGCAAGGTTATCTGGGAACAGGCTTCGTCGGGACACAGTTTTATATGACTCCGGAAGATGTATTGAATAATCCGAAACGTATTAATTCGAAAGACCTGCGCCCCGGTGATTTATGGTATGCCGATGTGAATGGTGATGGTCAGATTACAGGGCAGGATCAGCGTAAATACGGAAACAATGCAAGTCCGCGTTTTGTATTTGGTATCGACTTGTCGGCAAACTGGAAAGGTTTAAATGTTTTGGCAAATATCCAGGGAACCGGTCGTAGACAGACTTATATGAGTGCTGTAGCTATGGGAAAAGAAGGTGAACGAAGGCTGGACTTTACTTATCAGCTCGATACCTGGTCACCGACTAACACCGATGCTACATTCCCTCGTCCGGGTAATACGTCGTTGAATGAAAATAATAACTATGTCGATTCTGATTTTTGGGCTCGCAATTCAAATTATGTGCGTTTGAAATCGTTGACAGTCTCATATGATTTGAAATATGCAGCTTTGAGAAGCTTGTCGTGGTTACAGAATCTGACGGTCTTTGCTTCTGGTGTGAACTTATTCGCTATCGGTCCTTCTGTGAAATATGCTGACCCTGAAGCTTCGAACTTCGACGGATATGCTTATCCGATGATGCGTACTTATTCCCTTGGATTCCAATTAGGATTTTAATAACAGATAAAAGAGTAAATTATGAAAAGAATATATATAGGCCTTGTTGTTTTAGGCCTTGCATTGACAAATACTTCATGTTCGGACTTTCTTGATACGAGACCGTATGATAAGATCATTGGGGATGATACATGGACGAGTGAAACGTTGGCAGAATCATTTGTGTATTCCATCTACTCGAGTGTACTACAAAAAAGTTTGTGGCTAGGAGCATACGGACATCGTTATTCCTGCCATGCTGAAAGTTCAACAAAGAATGCTATGACAGGTACGCTGAACAGTTCTTACTGGTCGAGGGACCGTGCAGAAGGGGTGACCGCAGATGATAATTATGAATGGTTGGATTACAGTGTTCTTTGGCGTATTCACACAGCAATGGAAGAGATTACCGCAAGTGAAATATTTTCAGAAGAATTTAAAACCCGTACTGTCGGGGAATTGAAATTTTTACGTGCAGCTCATTATTTCTTGTTTGCCCGTCAATATGGAGGACTACAGATTATTGACCGTGTGTTGTCTGTAGAGGATGATTTGCAAATACCACGTTCTTCAGTTAAGGAGACATATGATTTTATCATAAAGGATTTGGAAGAAGCGGCCCAGGCATTACCGGCAACCGGAAAAGTAGCCAGAGGACGTGTCAGTAGTATGGCTGCCCATGCTTTGTTGATGCGTGTAGCAAATCAAGCGGCGGCTTATGCCGATGGTGGTTCTGCCCAAAGCCAATATTATGATAAAGTGATTGCAGCAGGTACGGCCTTAGGATTAGATGCCGATGGCAGCCAACTGAGTCCTTATTATGATATGTTCCGTTCGTACGAAACGGCAGTTACAGCACAGGAACAAATTCTGGTAGTGGAACGTCTTAAATTAAATTCATCCCTACATGATACTCCTATGCAATATCAGGGTTTATGGCATGCCGGTAATATATCGGAATATGCTAAAAAGAATTTTCCGATCCATGCAACGATGAATTATTGGGGAATGGATGGTGGTTCATGGCCTACGCAGGATTTAGTAGACGATTATCTGGTAGAAGAAACAGACGGATCGATCAAGTATTGGGAAGATGCATCATATGTACAGACAGGGACAAACGTCGATGAAAAGATGTATTTTAGTAAGGATAAGAAAAGAGATTTACGCTTCTATACAACGATTTTATATGATAGCTGTCTGTATTTCAATGGTCAGGAACGTATTTTCTTCCGTCGTGACGGAAACTGTTCCAACTCTAACAGTCCGATCAATGCAGGAGCGGAAGATGAATACGGACGTAGGGCAGGAGATTTGGATAACTATAATTCTTCAACCGGTTATGCCATGTTGAAATATCATTATGACCCTGTTGTTTCTTTACCTGACCCAGGTTCACAAAAACTGGATTATTGTTATTCCGTATTACGTTATGGCGAGGCTTATTTAAATATGGCAGAGGCTTATCTGATGAAAGGCGATTTTGCGAATGCCCGTAAATATATGATCCCGACGATGGTAAAACATGGAGGGTTCAGCCCGGAAAAAGCTGCGGCATATCTCAATACGAAAAGCGGAAACGGCTGGAACGATCCTTTATTCGAAGCCTATAAACGTGAACGTAATGTTGAAATGGTGTATGAATGCAATGACCGCTATTGGTCTCTTTTGCGATGGGGAATGCGTCAGAGTGGCGGTGTCGGTAACGGGGCCTATGCAACGAGTGGTTTCGTTATCCCTGAATTGGTTGGACCATTACGTGGTATACGTATCTCTCGTGACGGACAGAAGTATGAATTTTTTGAAGTAAATAATGCGATAGGAGAAGCCCGGTTCTCCCCGAAACGCTATTTAGTACCGTTGAACCGTAGCTTCTGCTTGAAATCCGGTGTTGTACAGAATGCGGGATGGGAATGATCTTATTAATAGTAAATAAAAAGACAAATACAATGAAAAGATATTTTAATATATTGGTCGGATGCTTATTGATATTCTCTATGAATAGTTGTTTATATCACAATCTGGAGGATTTAGAGAACTCATCGGATAAAAAAATGACGAATGTCGATTATTCATATCGTTTTTTATATAACGATACGATTCAGAAAGGAACTGCCAATCAGGAAATTCTTGAAGGACGCGTTTGTGAAGTGATTTTTAGTAAATCGATAGAGAATGTGGAAGTTACAGTTAATTCATATAAAGAAATAAAGTTACCAAAAACAGTTACAGTAAAATATAAACGACTCTGACTCATACTCTGAATAGTATTCAGAAAGCGGGACCATCCGGTTCCGTTACGAAGGAAATGCTGTATAAGATGTTCGAAGAACAGATCGCACAGGATGGTTTATCGAAGCTCTGGGTATATGTCTCCATTTCGGATGCCGCTATCATTTCACCGTTGGAGGGAGCGCCTACGTTAGGAGCCCCCGGTGATTTTACAAAAGATCGTTATTACCGGGTGACTGCAGCAGATGGTTCCACACAGGATTATATATTGAAAACTGTAAAAGCTTTCTGATTATCTGTTTTTCATAAAGAGTAAAAAAAAGGGCTGTCTAACAAGTTTAGTCAGCCCTTTTTGTGTCAAAAATATAGGGATCTTTTATTCTTACATAGTCTTAGTAGAACTACAGCCTTTTTTATAATAATCGTGACAATTATTAGTAAATATTATCTGTTAGCTTATATTAAAACCAGTTGATTATGATTCAAAATTTAAGAATACATCATACTATTTTACTTCCGCGTAATCAGATGAATATCAATTCTAAATTTGTCTTTACAAAATTCTTGATTATTTGATAAAAACTTATCCTGTTATCCATAAAGTATATGGAGAATACGGATTTTATTTCCTAAAAAAAGTATACAAAACGGAATCGCTGTTGAATCGGATAAAATAAATTATGCTCTGTATATATCAGATATACAGAGCATAATTGTTTGTGGTGAACAAATACATGTGCTCTTCTTAACCATAGTTCTACTAAGACTATGGTTGACTGGTTTTATACAATTTTTGAAACAATATTATAAACCTGAAAGGCAAGTGCCATTCATAAATTTAACTATTATGCAAAACAAACTAAAGAAATGGGTCGTTCCCGACGGGATGGAATTAGTAGTAGGGAAGAGACAGAATGTATTTAAATTGATCAGAAAATCAAATGACATTTTTTATTTATCGTAAAATTATACATTATGAAAACAAAGACACTGTTAGGTCTTTTTGTTCCTCTGTCATTGGTTTGCACACCATCGTTGTTTGCAGCAGATGAGGCGCTAGGCATTGAAAGAGAGAATACTGAAATTAACCTTCATTCTGGTGTAAAAAGTGAAACAAGGCCATTCGTTGGAGGTGTTTTGCAGAGTTCAAAATTTAAAGGTAAGATCTCAGATACCGGAGGTGACCCTTTGCCCGGTGCTACGGTTCAGATTAAGGGGAGTACAAAAGGAGTGATTGCCGATGTAGATGGAAATTTTGAATTTGATGGTCTCAAGGTGAACGATATACTGATCGTTTCCTTTATTGGTATGGAACCCCAGGAAATTACGTATAAGGGGGAAAAGTTTTTAAACATCGTCTTGGAACCGAAAGCAGATGTTTTAGATGAAGTAACGGTTGTCGCTTTTGCAAAACAGAAAAAAGAGAGTGTGGTTTCTGCCATCACAACAGTAAAACCGGCAGAACTCAAAATTCCGAGTAGCAACCTGACCACAGCCTTTGCAGGTCGTGTAGCCGGTTTGATTTCTTACCAGACAAGCGGTGAACCAGGGCAGGATAATGCAAATTTCTTTATTCGCGGTATTACTACGTTTGGAGCTGAAGCAAAGAAAGATCCCTTGATTCTGATTGATGGAATTGAATTAGGAACTGATGATTTGGCACGTCTAAACACTGACGATATTGCCAGTTTTACAATCATGAAAGATGCAACGGCTACTGCCTTATATGGTGCACGTGGTGCTAATGGCGTAATCTCTGTCACGACTAAAGAAGGACGTGAAGGGAAGGTTTCGGTGAATGTCCGTATCGAAAATTCATTCTCAACTCCAACCAGTAAGGTCGATCAGGCAGATCCGGTTACTTACATGCGGATGCAGAATGAGGCGATAAAGACGCGTGATCCATTGGGATTGTCATTATATTCTCAGGAAAAGATCACTATGACTGAACGTAGCTTGTATCCGGATATCTTTCCTGCGACAGACTGGTATAGTGCTATGTTTAAAGATTTGACTATGAACCAACGTGCTAATATCAGTGTGAGCGGAGGAGGAACCGTTGCCCGTTATTATGTGGCAGCCAATATGACACGGGATAATGGAAATGTGAAAGTTGATAAACGTAATAACTTTAACTCGAATATCAATTTGATGAAATATACGATTCGGTCAAATGTGAATGTGAACCTGACTAAAACGACAGAACTGGTTTTGCGAATGAGTGCTGCTTTCGATGATTATTCGGGACCTATCGGAGGTGGTAGCGGTATGTATACTCATGTGATGCAAGCGAATCCCGTATTGTTCAAGCCATATTATG
>ERZ825670.3697-NODE-3697-length-12619-cov-8.170646_pt1 | contig 12619 bp, 8 predicted proteins | sample MGYA00519929_ERZ825670 | MGnify/ENA primary metagenome ERZ825670 (study PRJEB31778, sample SAMEA3449207) | human gut metagenome | biome: human gut; feature: human-associated habitat; material: faeces | place: United Kingdom | collected 2010/2012 ...
TATAATGTATCTGGAACAAACTATATTACTGGTGCAGATGTAAAAAATTTACTTAGTTATTTTTATAATAGTGAAGATGTGAGAATTGATGTAATAAATTTTAAATTAATTGGTTCATATGAAAGCTATACTCCACAGGTATCTAAAATTAATTTAGGCTATACTCATGCGAATTCAACTAATTATGAACTTGCTATGAAAAAAATTATGGATAATCAAAAATTTACAATAAAAATTGAAGAAAATGTTTCAATTGGTGGAGATAAAAAGGGTACTAGTATTACAATTATGGGGGCCGATTAAACTAAAGGAGGGAATATGGAAGATAATTTACAAAGATTTTTTTCAATACTAATTTCTGTACTTATATTTTTTATACTACCATTGTATATTACTTTTGAAAAAATAGATGATATATCATATTCTCTTGCACTTAAAATTACAAGTAGTTTTGTTGACGAAGTAACAGCAAAAGGATATATATCGGAAGAGATGTATAATAATTTTGTTTCAAGATTGTCAGTTACAGGAAATACATATGACATTAAAATGGAACATGTTTCAAAAAAATATGAACCAGCATATTATGTGTATGATGATGACGGTAAACTTCTTGCAACATTAGATTATGCTTTATATGCAAATATGTTAAAGGAAACAACTACTAAGGATGTAACAATATCTGGAAATAACTACAAGAAGGAAAATATAAAATTATCATATAATACATCTGAAATAAAATATACACAAGATCAGATATTAAAAGTGTTTGATGAAACAGATACAGTTGCTTATTCAAAAATGGAGTTATCTGAGTATAGAAATATGGATAAGAGTTCAATTTCATTAATTCCATATATGTATGCAAATTACAAAGAAAATGAATCTGGAAATGTTGAAATTGATAATTCAAACAGAATATACACTATGAATAAGGGAGATGAATTTTCAGTAAGAATTAAAAACGAGAATGTTACTATTGCAACAGTTATATTCAATGCATTTACATTAGGAATAGGTGGAACTGAGAATAACACTCGTATATATATAAATTATGGCGGTACTATAATGGAAGAAGAGTACAAAAATTTAGATGTTACTAAATAGCACATTAAATATACATCTTTCATTGAATATATTATTTATTTTATAAAAAAAGGAGATGAGTTAAACTATATGGATTATATGTCAAATAAAGCTTTAATAATTGCTGTAAGCTTAATAGTGACAATGACAGTGGCAAGTGCAGTACTTTTGATTATAAATCAAGTAACAACTATTTATGGTCAAGTATATGAGACAGATACATCTATTCAAAATACATTTGATGAGTTTGACTCATATGATAATACTGAAAAAACTCTGTTAGAGTTCTTAAATACAATAAAAAAATATAGAAATAATAGCAATGTAACAATTAGATATAATTCAATTGATCATACAACAGTCGAGGAAAAAGACAAAGTAATAGACAATTTAAAAAAATATTTGCAAATAGAAAAAGATAATGAAAAAATTTCTATTGATACTACATTTTCATCTAGCATGTATATAGCTAATGTAGAAAAAAATGACAATAAAGTAATAATTTCTTTTAAAGAAAAATAATGAGATAATATATTTTAGAACAAAGTAAAAAGGAGGAATAAGAAATGGATGATTCAACTAGTACACTATTGTACACTGCAACTTATGTTATAATTTTTGTAATAGCTCTTAGTTTATCTATTGTTTTATTTTTAAGTGTTAATAGTTATGCTGATTCTGCTTTTTCGTATACAACCGATTTAAATTCCTCTATTATTAATACTCCGACAACAGGACTTGAGGAATCACAAAAAGGTCAATCTCATTTAACAAGTAGTGATGTTTTTTCATATTTTGTAAATTATGTAAAAAAAGATTTATATGATGAAGGTAATTCTGATAGCGGTTATAATGTTACAATAACAACAAAATCAGGAAATTTACGTAGTAATATGAGTTATTCTGATGCCTTAAAAGCTATAGGTACTGATAGTTATATTTTAAGATATAAAGGTGATAAGAATATAGATATAACATTAAATTAAAAATAAGTTAGTAGTTAAAATAAAAGGAGGAGAGATAGTGGTATATGAAAGATAACTTGAGTATTGTTATAACAATAATGGTTTTAGTACTTCTTATGGTGCTATTTCCCTTATATAACTTTTTTGAAAGACAAGATGATATGTCATATAATTTAGTATTAAAAGCAACTACAAATTTTGCAGATCAGGTTATGAATAATGGATATATAGATCAATTAATGTATAATAATTTTGTAAATGAACTAGGGAATACTGGAAATATCTATGATATAGAAATAGAAGCTCATAGAAAAGTTTTAACTCAAGATTCCGATGCATCTGGTAATTTTATTGAACAAAGTTATATTGATTACAATGATGATATATTTGAAGCTATAGATAGTACAACCTCTGGTTCTATAATGGATAAAACATTAAAAAACAAAATATATCCTTTAAATGAAAAAGATGAAATTTATGTAAAAGTAAAAAATAGTAATACAACACTTGCAGGTTCTTTATTTAACGCTATAATAGTTACTTCAAATAAAACAAGAATACAGGTAAATTATGGTGGAATTGTAAAAAATAATGCATGGGCTAAAGTTGATGCTACATACAAAGGACATATACAGGCCCCTGGTGCTCCAAAAGTTACTCTAGGTACTAATGAAATAGAGCAAAATTCAGAAGTTAAAGTACAGGTTACTAAATTACAGGAACTTTCATTTGAGGCAGTATCTACAGCTTTTGCATCAAATGAAAATGTGAATAATAAAATTGAAAAATATTTTTGGACTATAATAAAACAAAGTGATAACACGAGTACTAACATAGAGGGTAACAGTATAAGCGGAGGAAATGATGCTTTCTCAGAAGGAAATACATATAAAATTAAGGTATATGCTGTTGATACTTTGGGATATAAATCAGACGAAACAGTATTTACTCTTAATATAACAAATGTATTAGAAGAAGGAAACTTAAAGATGTTTAATGAATCAGATTTAGAAAAAGTTAGAAATTATGTTGAGGGAAATGCTACATTATCTGATGATGAGAAATACAAATACGATATAAATGGAGATGGCTTAATAGATCAAAAAGATGTTAATTATATAAATAGTTATATAACAAATGGTTATATAGTTGGAGATTTAAATAATGATGGAAAGATAGATATAACCGATGTAAGTATCTTAAATAAATATATAAGTGATATTTCATCACTTACACAAGATCAAAAAAATAGATCAGATGTAAATGGAAATGGAAAAATTGATTCTTTAGATATAACAGCTTTACAAATTATTATATCTAATCACTAAAAGGAAATGGGGTGAATTTATGAAAATAACTGATTTTGCATTGATTTTTGTAGGAATTACTTTACCAATTATAATAACAGTGTATGTAAATGTTTCCTTTACTATAAAAGCAGAAGAACAAGAAATGTATTATAAAAAAATTATAAATTCTGCTTTGAATGATGCTTCAGATCAAATGAAAGAGGTTGAAAATGAGGATAATAAAATAGACTATGGTTATTCAGGAGAAAGTAATAACAAAATTAGTGTTAATGCAAATATAGCAGTTGATACTTTTATGAATTCACTATATAATAACTTTAATATAAAAGGAAATAAAACAGCAGAACAATATTTACAATATTTTATTCCAGCTATAGCTATAATAGATTATAATGGAGTTCAGGTATCATCAATCGAAGAATTTACAGAAAATGGGCAAAATGTAATAAAACATGTATTAAAACCAAAGAAGTATTATTCTTATACGTATTATTTATATACAGATGTAAATAATGCAGGTAAGTTAAGTTATACAGATGATTATGAAGTGGCAAAATCTAATTTACGTTCAACTCATGTAATTGAATTTACAATGGATGACTATATAACTCATAGAGGATATATAAATAAAAGATCTGGAAAAGTTACTGAGATACCTGTTTCTAGTTTCTATATCTCAGATACTAAAAATAATTTAGCCCTTATAGATGAGAAAAATAGAGATATAAATTCAATTAGTGATACTAGCAAAATAGAGCTTTTAAAAAATGTAGTTAGTAACTTACAAAATAAAAGAAAACAGGTTATAATTAATTCTATACAAGATGAGATGGAATATGCTACTAATAACAACAATTCTTATGCATCACAGGCTGGAATAAGATATAATTTTGTATTCCCAACTTTAGAAGAAGGAGAAATGGAGAGTCAAATTCAAAACGTTGGAATTATGGCTTTAGTACAAGGAATTTCAATTGGTAATAGATACTTAAATGTAAGAGCATATAGTACAGCTAAACTTACACAAACAACACGTTATTATTTATCTATTCCAAAAGTAAATAAAAATGAAGGTGAACCAAATTATTCAAAATATAATTTAAATTTATATCATAAAGATGTAAATTGTCCAGAATATAGAGTATCTACACATGAAAATATTACGCCAAGTTTTCTTTTTACAAAACAACAAGCAGCTTCAGTAAAAGCAGTATTAAAGGAAGGTAATACATATATTACATTGGAAGGATTTTATCCTTGCCCAATATGTAATCCATAGTTTTTTAGATTTGTGTATAAAGAGGTGATGTAAGTGGAAAATGATAACATGAGCAAAAAAATAAAAAAAGAAGAAAATGATAAAAATAATATAAATAAAAATCAAAATATAAATAAAAATAAGAAAATAATTCCATCATATGAACAAAAAGGTAAAACAAGCCCTAAAAAAGAAAAAAGAAAATTAGATAAGTATGATAAGAGAAAAAGATTCATTATTATTTTAGCTATATCTATAGCAGTTATTATTGGACTAGCTGTATTTGGAATAAATTTACTGATAAACTATAATAAATTTAAACCATATAAAAAATATGAAGAAACAATGAAAACATATGGTTTTGATAAAATGTATAATAATGAGAGTACAAAAACTGGTGAAAGTATAACAAAGTCTGAGGCAATAAAAATGATTTTATCAGCTTCATTTAATATGTATGACATATCAGGATTTGCAGGAACTCCTAAGGAAAATTATGATAATGCAATATGGGTTGAATATGCAAAATATAGAGGAATAATAGGAGAAAGTGATATTACTAAAGAAAATGCAGATGATAAAGCAACATATATAGAAGTAATACGTTATCTTGCAAATGCAAAGGTAAAACTTGTTGGAAAAGAATTAAATTCAGCAATTAATTTAAAAGTAAAAGATTTTGATAAATACAAAACTGATGAACAAACAGCAATAGAAGATATGATAGAAAATGAAATAATAACTGTAAATACAAAAAAAATAAATGGTAAAAAACATATTTTTAAAGGTCAAATGAATGAGTTAATATCAAACTATGTTGTTAAGTATAATACACTTACAATAAATGATGAAAAAATAAATATTAGTGAAGACAAAGAACCATCTAACAAGGATCAATATCCATATACACTTGCAAGTGTAGATAAGAGTGTGTATGAAAAAGAGTTTAATGTAGATGACGAAGAAAATTTTAAATCTCCAAAAGATTTATATACAACCAAAAAAGAATATTACTCACAAATACAAGAAATTGCAGAAGGATACTATGATTCGATTTTAAATATTGATTATAAAACGATAAATTATGATGAAATGAAAGATAATATTTTACAGTATGTTTTATATGGAACAGAAGGTTTAGATGACTATGTAAATTACGTAAAAGATCATAAAATTGTAATTGAAGGAAAGTCCACTGTAATGTTTCCAACAATATACTTTGATGGACTTGAGTATGTTGTGAGAATGAAACTAGAGTTTGAAATTAAAAACTCAGATACTAATTATAATTTGTTATATATGGATCCTATAAATAGTGAAAATACAAAGGTTAAATATGAAAATGATAAGTATACTGTATATATAGATGCTAAAATGGGAGGTACTTTCGGAGGCTCTACAGCGTTATATAATGATAATTCAACTATAGTTGATTTATTACTTAAAGATCAAAAAGATGTTATGATAAGAGAGTAGGTGAAAAAGTGAAAAAAAATAAAATTTTAAAACTATTTTTAACTTTTATATGTTTAATTGCAATTTCTTTTATTGGAAATAATGTTTATGGGTATAAGATGGAATATAAAGCCTTTTGTAATCATGATACAAATAATACTGAAACTAATGGATTTGTAAGGATTAGAACTATGGGAAATACATTTAGAGGTAGTGGACCAACCTCAGAATTTAGTAAAGTTAAGTTTGATAGTTTTTTTAAGATTGAAGAAGAGGCTAAGAAAGAAAACGATGAATATCCTTTTTCTTATAGATATCAAACAAAGGAACTTATACTTCATAATGAAACCTTATCTAATTATAATAATACCACAAAAAGTAGTAGCAAAAATAATCCTGAAGAATGGGTTTTTACAATGGGATATGATTACGGATTCATATCTTTTGATAATGAAAATAAGCTTACAGATTCAATAAGACAGAATATAGGTTATGTTTCAAAGAAAGATACTAGTAAAATAGAACAGGAAAAACTTGAATTAGATGGTAAATATTTTAAGGCATATAAAGAAAGATTTGTATTAGCTGGGGATAAACTTAATACAACGCAAACAATTACTATTACTGACTGGCTTGTAGATGAAAGTATAATGAGAAAAATATTTAACTCTAAGCCAGATCTTATTTTAGATAGTGAGGGAAAACATTATACATATATATCATTAGATGCTGTGACTAATGGTCCATCTTCTTTAGAAACTCAACTTCGAGGAAAGGAAATTAATGATTCATTTAGAAAATACTCATACTATGAAATGAATACAGCATTTGAAGCAATGAAAATTGTATATCAAGGCTATTATTGGGCACCTAACAGAGGATTAATACTGGGAGATGATCCTTATATCGAAAATGCTAGTAGTGAAATTTTGGCAAGAAAAGGTCAAACTATTATGAATTTATATGATAATCAATTAATTATTCCAGCTGAACTTACTACTCCTCAAGAAGTATATATACGTCACGTTGATAAAGATGGAAATTTATTAAATATATCTAATGATTCTGAAATAAAAATATCTTCAGATAATACTAAAAGTGTAATTAATAATTCAGGGGAGAAGACTATAAAAAGAAGTGACAAAACTGAAGTTAAATATCAAGAGTATTATAAAATTTATTTAGGAGAAAAATTGCAAGTTAGCAGATCTCTTACAATGGCTTCAAATGGAAAAATGTACAAGTACAAAAACGCAATTGTTTCAAGTGCTAAGACTGCTACAGATGCAGCTAATAATGATGATATAAATAAAAATAGTAACAAAAAAACAGATTCTGCTTTTGAAGTTGGTGGAAATTCTGATGATAAAGCGGTTACAGTTGTTACATTTGTTTATGATGAAGCTGATGTACCTGGATATCCTCCAACTGATGATAATAATGATCCACCTACAGGAGATATTCATACTGAATTTTCTTCAGACGATAATAGTGGTAAATGTATACAAAAATATACACCTACAAACCAAAATATAAAGCCATATTTAAATGCAAATAGGATTTTACTTAAAGATTTGAAATACAAATTAGAAAAAAATGGTGATAATGTTGTGTATAAAATTGAGAATTTTAATGTACAACAATTAGTAGGAGGTAAAATTGAGGATAATCCAGATGCATCTCCTGAAGGTACCGGAACTATATTTGGAAATGAAAATTATACATTATTTAATTCTGATACAAGTAGTAATTTTATTGTGACTGATAATAGTAAGGAAGTAAGTCTAAATTATGCTAATGCTTTTAAAAATTCCAATAATAATGGATCATTACCATCTCAAGCTACTATAGATTCATTTGTAAAAAATGAAAACAATAAATCATCTTTTAATGATTTTGATAGAGATGAGAATAACAAATTTATACCAGAAAAAAAATATAATGGCTTAAGAAGTCCAAAGTTATCTGCAAATTATCAAGCAATTAATGTCATGAATGGCGGAGGATTAACAAGTGGAAGTATTGGATATCGAGATGTGAAAAATAAAGTAAATATTATAGTATATAATCCATTAGATCTTGATACAATAAAAGTTACTTCAAAAGAAATAATTGATCATACTACATCCTCTTCATCAGAACAAAATGTTATACAAAAAAATGCAGATTTTACTGTTAGTTTTGGGACAAAAGGAAGTTCACAATATACTCAAATTACTGATACTTCAAGTTATTTAGATTATTATTATTTAATATTTGATATAGATGTTGTATTAAAATCAAATTATCAAGTAAGGAAACGTACGGATACTGGATTTACAGATTTACAAACTATATCATCAGGTTCCAAAGTTGAGGCAGGTTCACTAATTAAAATTAATAAAGAAGATAAAGAATTTAATGCTATTGCAAGTAGTAATAAAGCAGGAAAAGATATAGTATCACAAGTGCAGAATAATGTTATTTTAATAGGTGTTACTAATAATATGCCTTCAGAAGCTCTGGAAAATTTAGTATTTTCTAATGCAGTTAAGAAATATGTAGTAAAAAATGATACTATTGAAGAAAAATATATAAATACTACTATTTCTACAAATAGAATAAATTTTGCAAATTACTGTGATAATGAATTTGAAAATATACATTATCATGAGAAACAATATACTAGTAATCATGATATGTATTCAGATTCTTATTACTTTGCTATGGCAAGAGCAGAGACAACCAATGTAGGAAGAATTTATGATTTTAAAGTAACTGATTGTTCTGATATAGATTATAAATCTGTGTTTAGAAAAACTTCAGCTACAAATAAAGTAAATGAATTGACAGGAGTACAATATTTTTCTGGTGTAAAATCATTTAACATTTATACTAATGAAATAAATTCATTAGAAGAAAGAAATGATATTAATATAAGTGGAAGCTCTGCTAAAAAAATATTACCTCTTGGTCCATATAAAAATACAAATACATCATATGTTAATGCACCAAAAATGGGATATAGAATTAGCTTTGATTTAAAAACAAGTGGCTATTTTGATGGAAAAGGTGGATATACTAGAGAAGTACTTATACAACCATCATATTATTATATATCAAAAGATGGAACAAATTTCGATAATAGTATAAATTTATATTATAAAAATTCAGATGGAAAGTATGAAAAATTCTCTGGAAGTGATTATACAATATACTTTAAGCCAAAAGATGGATACAGATCAGTAGCCAATTCTGTAACAGCTGGAAATATATCTGGAATGTCTGCACAGCTAGAACCTCTTGCTGTTGGTTCAACTTCAGGATTTAAGTTAAATTCAAAAATGATGAGTACAGCTGATAATAAATTTATACAAGCTTGGTACGGAGAGTTCAAACTTCCTAATTCAACAATAGCTGTAAAAGGTAGTGATGTTTCAAATCCATATACAAATGGTTATATTGGTGTTGTATTTAATATAACAAGTATAGATAAAGATAGCAATAATAAAGTTATACGTGAGATTAGTTATAACCAAAATAATAATAATGCTGCTGAGGATAAGAGAGAAAATACTACTCAATGGGATTATGAAGGCTATCTTGGATTTACAAATTATGGAAATAAAGTAGATAGTATAACATTACAACTTGAAAAAGGAGATTGGAAAATTGATAATTCTAGGTATCAAGATATAAAGGGTACAGTTGTATTATATGATACAGATAATAGAGCGTCAAATGATTTTGACTAATAAATATGGACACAAAATTTCAGATTTTAACCTGAAATTTTGTGTCTAATTTTGTCAAAAAAGCCTAAAGTAACTAAAAATAAATAAAAACTATTGACATGATATACATAATATGGTATAATCACACCATGAGTAAATTTTATTACTCTCCAACATTACGGAGAGTAGTGGATCTCCGTATTAGTCACAAAAAATAAAAAATTTAACTTTAAAGGAGAATACACATGAAAAATAATAAAATTAAAAAAATCTTTGGACGGACTTTATCTGTAATTCTTACTATATTTCTTTTGGTAGGAGCAATTCCTATTGCAGAAGTTAGTGCTGCTGAGGACACCTCTAATTTTGAATATTATCTAAAAGATGATAATACAGTAATTATAACCTCATATACAGGAAATGATGTTAATGTTGTAATTCCACAATACATTGATGGTTATCCTGTAACAAGCATTGGGCACTATACTTTTTTTTATAAAAAAAGTATAGAAAGTATCTATATTCCAGATTCTGTTTTACAATTGGACGATCCTAATGAAGAAGGTTATTTGTTTAGTGGAAATGGAGCTCTTAAAAATATTAATGTAAGTGAAGATAATCCTGTTTATTCTTCAGAGAATGGTATTTTGTATAACAAAGATAAAACAAAATTATTGGTTTATCCTATGAATAAGATTGGAACAGAATTTGAAGTTCCAGATTATGTAAAAGAAATAGGACAATTTGCTTTTTATTATAATGGTAATCTTAAAGAAATTAGTTTTGAAGGAAAAATTGATACTATAGATAAAATAGCCTTTTCGGAATTAAGATCTTTAAAGAATTTCTATTATCCAGTTCGTGTTGATGTGGAAAGGGCAATTTTGACTTACTGTAATTTTTCACATATAGATGTATATATTTCTAAGGAAATATCGGCTATGAATGATAGGGATTTCATTGGTTCAGATGTTACACTTCATGTATACAATAACTCATATGCACTTGAATGGGCAAAAGAGCATGATTTTTCATATGAGATTATGGAAGAGGAGCCAATTGAAAAAGAACTTATTGATACAAATACCGGTATTAAAGTAGAAGGAACAATGGATCCTGATGCAAATCTTAATGTTGAAAAAGTTGAAAGTACAATGGAAGATGCTGTAGCAACTTATGATATCACACTTCGTAAAGATGGAGATGTTATTCAGCCTTCTGGTACAATTACAATTTCAATTCCTTCAGGAATTAAAGATTGTAAATTGTTCTGGGTTAAAGATGATGGCACTAAAGTTGAAGTAAATGCAATTTACGAAAATGGTAATTATGTGTTTACAACTGATCACTTAAGTGTTTATGCATTAGTTAAGGAGCCTGAATCTACAACAGTAGCACCACCTGAGACAACAGTTCCAGAACCTACAGTCACAGAGCCAATCGAGACAACAGTTCCAGAACCTACAGTTACAGAGCCAATTGAGACAACAGTTCCAGAACCTACAGCTACTGAACCAATTGAGACAACAGTTCCAGAACCTACAGCTACAGAACCGATTGAGACAACAGTTCCAGAACCTACAGTTACAGAGCCAATTGAAACAACAGTTCCGGAGCCTACAGCTACAGAACAAGTTGAGACAACAGTTCCAGTTCCTATAGTTACAGAACAAGTTGAAACAACAGTAGCACCACCTGAAACAACAGTTGAATCTGCAACAGATAAAGTTGAGCCAACTAAATCAGTTGCTACTCCTGATACACCGAATAATAATTCAAATTCAGGTTCAAGTTCGGGAGGTTCGTCAGCTAGCATTAATAATTCATCGATAGTTGCTACCGGTGATATGTTGGGAGCAAGCAATCTTTTACTTTTGAGTATAATTATCATGTCTGCCACTACAGGTGTGAGCGTTATTTTATTCAGAAGAAAAAAGGAAAAAGTTTCCAATAAATAAGTATATTAATCCCTCTATCATTTGATAGGGGGATTTTTTTGCATGCATTATAATGTCTTTGGAAATTTGTGGAAAAAATTCCGGTAAGTATTTTGTGTGAAACATTAAAAAAATTACAAATTATAAATCCGTAATAAAATTTAAAAATAATTAATAATATAATTGAAATTAAGATTTATTGTATGAATAAATTAATTTTATTATTAAATAAAATATAATAGAAATGTCATAAAAGGGGCTTAAATTTGCATATTATAATATAATTTGTAATTAAACTATAAAATATAACGTTGTATATGATAAATGTATGTTAAAATATGGAGAAAAATATAAATTGGATATTTCTCTATCTTATTTATTTAGGACAAACAGATATATTTTTTTTAGTTATACATATAAATATTAATGGTGATGACATTGAAGAAAAATTGCCATTATTTACAATTTTTTACAGTAATAATTGTTATATTATGTGTTGTACTTTATGGTATAAATTCTTTTATAACCAAAAAAGAAAGCTCAAAAAAATTGGAAGAAGAAAAGAATAAAGAATTTGATGAAAAGAGTACAATTGAGTATAAAGCTAATCAAACTATAAGGGTAAAGTATAGCAAAACAGGAAATGTAGTTGCTATGGATATAAATGATTATTTAAGAGGTGTTGTTCCTTCAGAAATGCCCCCTTCATATAATATTGAAGCACTAAAAGCACAAGCGATAGTTGCAAGAACATATACGTATAAAAAAATGATGACACATGGTGAAGGAGAAGAGGCTGATATGTGTGATAACCATACACATTGTCAGGCTTTTTATGATAAGGATACCTTGTTTTCAATATGGAGAAAAAGGGGATTTAGTGAAGACTTAATTA
>ERZ825670.3699-NODE-3699-length-12615-cov-3.485748_pt1 | contig 12615 bp, 8 predicted proteins | sample MGYA00519929_ERZ825670 | MGnify/ENA primary metagenome ERZ825670 (study PRJEB31778, sample SAMEA3449207) | human gut metagenome | biome: human gut; feature: human-associated habitat; material: faeces | place: United Kingdom | collected 2010/2012 ...
GAAGACATCAACCTGCACTTCACCGGTGATTTCCACGCCATCGGCGCCGCCAACAACCTGCTGGCCGCCATGCTTGATAACCACATCCAGCAGGGCAATCAGCTCGGTATTGACGTTAAGCGCATCACTTGGAAGCGCGTCGTCGATATGAACGACCGTCAGCTGCGCCACGTCATCGACGGCATTGGCGGTAAGGCCCAGGGCGTGCCGCGCGAGGACGGCTTCGATATCACCGTTGCCTCCGAGGTCATGGCAATCCTGTGCCTGTCCACGAGCATCAACGATCTTAAGGAGCGCTTGGGCGAGATCGTTGTCGGCTACAGCTATGCCGGCGAGCCCGTCCGTGCCCGCGACCTCAAGGCCCAGGGTGCCATGGCCGCGTTGCTTAAGGACGCGCTCAAGCCCAACCTGGTGCAAACGCTCGAGGGCACGCCCGCGTTTGTCCACGGCGGTCCCTTCGCCAACATTGCCCACGGCTGTAACTCTATCATGGCCACGCGTATGGCGATGCGCTTTGGCGATGTTGCCATTACCGAGGCCGGCTTTGGTGCCGATCTGGGTGCCGAGAAGTTCCTCGACATCAAGTGCCGCATGACGGGCGTTCGCCCCAGCGCCGTCGTGGTCGTCGCCACTGCCCGCGCGCTGAAGTACAACGGTGGCGTCGCCAAGGCCGACCTCAACGAGGAGAACCTCGAGGCACTCAAGGCTGGCATGCCCAACTTGCTGCGTCATGTCGACAACATCCAGAACGTTTATGGTCTGCCCTGCGTGGTCGCCATCAACCGCTTCCCGACGGACACCGAGGCTGAGCTTGCGCTCATCGAGTCCGAGTGCCAGAAGCTCGGCGTCAACGTTAAGCTTTCCGAGGTCTGGGCCAAGGGCGGCGAGGGCGCGCTCGAGCTGGCCGATGAGGTCATGCGTCTGATTGAGCAGCCGAGCGAGCTCAAGTTTGCCTATGAGGACGGCGCTGATGTCGCTGATGCCCTCGAGGCCGTTGCCACCAAGGTCTACCGCGCCGACGGCGTTGACTTTACGCCGGCCGCCAAGCGCCAGCTCGCCGAGCTGCGCGAGAACGGCTTTGGCAACCTGCCGGTGTGCGTCGCCAAGACGCAGTACAGCTTTAGCGACAACGCCAAGGCCCTGGGCGCTCCCGAGAACTTCCGCATCACCGTGCGTGAGCTCAAGGTTTCCGCCGGTGCCCACTTTGTGGTCGCGCTGACCGGCAGCGTTCTGACCATGCCGGGTCTGCCCAAGGTGCCCGCGGCCGAGAACATCGACGTCGACAACGACGGCAACATCACCGGCCTGTTCTAAGTCTGCTGTCCATAGCTGCTTGTCCGCCCCGCCGTGCCCACAAGGCCCGGCGGGGCTTTTTGATCCTTAGGCCCGCGCATGTCTTGTAGATACCGACGGACTCTGCCCATCATAGGCTTTTGCGCGGGTAGAATGCATGGATAACTTGAGGCTCACGCGCGACGGAAAGGAATCGTTGCATGGATCAGGACAAGACAACCGTGATGGGCGGCCACGGTTCCGCGCAGGCTGGCGATAGCGCCGATGCGACCCGCGTTGTTCCCAACCCCGGTTATGCCGACCCCGCCGCGACGCAGCCTTCTGCCGAGCCCACCCGGGTTATGGGCTATGGCGACACGGCGCAGGATTCTTACGCTGCATCTTCGCAAGGCCCCTATGGCAACGCAGCTCCGGATCCGTTTGATTACACGCCGCAGGATTCTTATGCTGCCTCGACGCCGAATCCCTATGACAACCTGCCGCAGAATCCCATTCCGCAGCCTCAGCAGACGACGTATATGCCTCGCACGGCGCAGCCTCGCTACGAGTCGCGCGAGCCGTATCGCGAGTACCCCAAGTCGATTCCGCAATATAGCGAAGACGAGGAGAAGAGGCCGTCGCGTTCGTCGAGCGTGATCAAGAAGATCCTCATCGTGCTGGCGATTTTCTTTGCGCTGTCGGTTGTGTTTGCCATCGTGTCGGGCATGCTCAACAAGCGGGGGAGCTCAACGGCCGATACCGCTGCCGAGCAAACCGAGTCCGCCTCGTCTAGCACCGTCGATCTGAGCGATATCCCGGGGCAGTATTGGTCCAACGCCAAGAAGCTTCTCAAGTCGCGCGGCGCCGATCTTTCGAATGCCGTGGTCCTGACTGATGATGGCTCAACGCCCGTCGTCGATGCCAACTGGGTCGTTACTTCTGCCTACTATAACGACAGCGGCAACCTCGAAATTCAGCTCACGCACAAGGACGGCTCGTCGGGCAACGCGTCCGGCGACCAGGGCGGCGCGGACAGCTCGAGTTCCAATACGCTGGAGGACTTGAGCAACAAGGCGCAGGAGTTGGGAGACAAGGCGCAAGAGCTGGGCGACACGGCACAAAACCTGGGCGATACCGCGCAGAACTTGGGCGGCTTGGCGACGGATGCCTGGAACGCCCTGCAAAACGGCATCTCGGGCGCGCAGGGAAACTAGCTGTTAAGCAGGCTACAACTGCTCGGCCGGACGCTCGGGCGAGCTAAAGCCCGAATCAAACGTGACGACGCATGAGGCATCGGGTCGGCGCTCGTGCACGATGCGCGTGACGAGCTCCAGCAGCTCCTCGTCGGATATGTCAAAGCCGTCGGGACGCACCAGGTCAAACGAAACGAACCCGTCGTGCTCGTGCAGGTCGTGGATGGAGAGCGCGGGATCGATCTGCATGACGCCGCGCTTGACCCAGCTGCGCAGGTCGTCGCTGGTGGTGGCGATGGGGTCGCAGTGCAGCGTGATATCGATGCCCATTTGGCGCTTGATGTCGTGCTCGATGGTGTCCAAAATCTCGTGGTGCTCAAATGCGTCGCCCTCGCCGGGCATCTCCACGTGGGCGCTGGCAAACTGACGACCGGGGCCGTAGTCGTGCACCATCAGGTCGTGTGTGCCCAAGACCTGCGGATAGGACATGATCTTATCGCGGATTGCCTGGACGAGCTTGGGGTCGGGCGCTTGCCCCAGCAATGGGCTGATGGCGTCGCGCACTAGGCCCATGCCGCTGATGCAGATGAAGATGCCCACACCCAGGCCTGCCCAGCCATCGAGGTCAAAGCCGGTCGTCTGCGAAATAAGCGCCGCCACCAAGACCGAGCCCGAGGTGATGACGTCGTTTTTGGAGTCCTGCGCCGTGGCGATGAGCGTTTCGGAATCGATGCGGTTACCCAGCGTGCGGTTGAACGCGGCCATCCAGAGCTTTACGAGCATGGACGTAGCCAGTGCCGCAAGGGAAATGAACGTGTAAGCGGTGGGGGAAGGCTTGATGATCTTGGTGACCGACTCGAGGATCAGGTTGATGCCGACGGCGCAAATCAGGACGGCGACGAACAGGCCGGCTAGGTACTCGTAGCGGCCGTGACCATAGGGGTGGCCTTCGTCTGCCGGGCGGCTGGCAAGGCGGAACCCGAGCAGGCTCACGATGTTGCTCGAGGCATCGGAGAGGTTGTTGAAAGCGTCGGCGATGAGGGAGACGGAGCCGGCGAGCAGGCCCGCGATGCCCTTGGCCAGGCACAGGGTGATGTTGAGTCCAATGCAGATGAGGCTTGCGGTAAAACCCGCGTTGGTGCGGCAAGATGCATCGACCGGCTCGCTCTCGCTGCCGGGAACAAGCGTATGTACCAGCCGATTTACAAATAGCATAGCGGTCGTCCTCACAATCATGTTTAAGGGGATAGTGTAGCTCGCACGGGGGCGCCGTGCGCCGATGCTCAGAAAATGCAGCAATAGTCTGCCGGTGCTAACGAGCGAGCCTTCTCGTCTGCCTGGGTGGTCCATTTTGGGCCACATGGGTATGGGCATGTGCCTGCTTGCTCGACATACTTAATGTCGACAGCCCCTGTGCAAAGGAGGACGTTTCCATGGACGAGATGTTTGCCATTAAATGTCAAAACTGCGGCGGCCCTATGTACTCGCACCAGGCTAAGCGCAGCTTTGAGTGCGCCTATTGCGGCACGGTGGTTCCGTGGCAGGCGGACGCCGGAGAGCCCAAGAGCGCTTTGGGTATTCGCCATACGCCGTTGACGGTGGTGGATGGACTGCTCAAACTCACGCATGTGTCGCAACTCGAGCGCCCGCAGGACCCGGACTGGTATTTCTTCAATGCGCACTGGCGCAATCAGTCGGTCCTGGAACATCTGCTGTGGGAGGATCGCGGCACGGCGCAGGAGTTCCAAGAGGCCACGCATGTGAGCATTCCTTGCCTCTTCTGCGGAGCGTCCTTTGAGGGTGAGTCAACGCAGCGTGTGTTTGAGTGCCCGTCCTGCGGCAATAAGATCGGCATTGCGGACCTGCTCAAGCCGGGGACGTTTAGCAAGCGCCTGACCATGGGCGTTGGTGCGGAGTATGTGCCCGAGCAGGGTATTCCCTGCGAAATCTCGCCGCAGCAGGCACGTGCCAACGCGCTGCAGCTGGTGCGCCAGTATCCGGATGCCTTTGCCGGGCACGACGTGGAAGACGCGATCCAAAACGACATGATGCTCTTCTATTTCCCCATGGCGCTGGCGGACTTGCGCATGATGGCGAGCTTCCCGGGCAAGGGCCTGAGCAAGGAGGCCTTGGTGTACTACGAGGTGCTCGACTGGGCATACCCCAGGGCAAACTACCTGGACGTTCGCCTCATGGGCATTTTGGAGCCGTGGGACTTTGCCAAGGTCGGTCCGTTCGATCCCGCCATGCAGGAAGGTGACTTTCGCGTTGTCTCAGTCGATGCGTCTACCAAGGACCAGGTGGTCATTGATAAGTTGGCGCTCGACGTTGCGGGCAACGACGCCGAGGCTGTACTGGGGCTCAATAAAAAGAGCATTCGCATGTGGGCGCGCAAGGCCCGCAAACATAAGGACGGCCTGGTGATGGTGCCGGTCTACTTTGTCGATCGTCCGGCGACAGACGGCCGCGATGGCGAGCAGGTGCGCATTGCCGTAAACGGCCAGACGGGCCGCGCGGCCGCGGTGGTGTTTAGCGACAAGCGCGAAACGCATATCGTGGCGCCGCTCAGCCCGAGCCTGCATCTGTCCGGTGAGAGCACCGTGCACGCCACGCCCGTCGAGGTCAAATACGTTAAATCGCCCTTCCTGTACCAGATCGTGCGCCGTGGAGGCGGCGAGCAACCGCGCCAGGTTGCAGCCGCCGTCGAGGGTTCCTACCGAGAGGAGAAGCCCAAACGCCGCGGTCTGCTGGGTGCGCTATTTGGGAAGTAGGGGAGTAGCACCGGTTGTTGCCGTAAGGTGATGGCCGGGGGTGCGGGGCAGCTCTCAGGAGTGCGGGCTGCCGTCTGATTGTTTGAGGGTGCCAGATGTAAATAAACAGTGGAGCGGCTGCAAAAGAGCCTCCTCACTGGGTAAAATCAGGTTGTGCCGCGGAACCCGCTCCTCAGCTAGTCACACTTCGGAAGCGCGGGCAACGCAGGTATTATCGTCTAAAGGGCCGGCTGCAACCGGCCCTTTTCTGTGGCAGCCAATGGACCCACATCAGACGAAGGCCGCGTCTTTGCCTGTCAGGTCACGCTCGCCAGCCACGGCTAGAATGTCGTTGCCGGCGTCCATGACCGGTATTGTTTCGTAGCGTGCGTCGCAACCGCGAGTGCGCCTGCGACGGCTGCGGTGGCTTCGGTCGCAACGTGCTGCTACCCTTGCGTTTCGCCATTGGTCGCTTCGTTGATGGCGCGGTACTCGGCGCTTAGTTCGCGCGCCAGCTCTTCCTTGCTTGGAAGATACGGCAGGTATTTGGCGGCAAACACTTGGTCGTTGTCTTCGGGCAGCGTGTACTCGACAATCGAATCGCTTTTGTCCGCGCAGAGCACGATGCCTATGGGCGGATTGTCGCCTTCGTTCATGAGCTCGCGCGTGTAGTAGTTCACATACATTTGCATCTGGCCCAGGTCCTGATGCGTAAGGTCGTCCGTCTTAAGGTCGATGAGCACGAAGCAGCGCATCAGATAGTTGTAAAAAACAAGGTCAATATAGAAATGGCGCCCATCAAAGGTGATGCGCTTTTGGCGCGCCTCGAAAGCGAAACCACGGCCAAGCTCCAGCAGGAACTTCTGAAGATGCGTGATGAGCGCCTGCTCTAGATCGCTCTCGCGAAACGCAGTATCGTCCGAGAAACCTAAAAACTCCAGTACATATGGGTCACGGATGATATCCTCGGGGCGACGAGCCGGGGCGCTCTTTTGGATTTCCTGGGTGACGGCCTCCTTGTCCTTGCTGGCAAGCAGGCGCTCGCGGAACATGGTGTTGATCTGGCGCTCGAGCTGACGCGTGCTCCAACGAGAATCGGCGCATTCGTTCATGTACCAGGTGCGAGCATCAGGGTCGGAAATGCGCATCAACCTGCGGTAATGAGTCCAGCTCAATTCGCTACGCAGTGCGTCGCGAATTGGAAACGCAAGAAAGAACTGACGCATATTGCGAAGGTTTGCGATGCCAAAGCCTCTTCCGAAATCCGCGGTAAGCCTTCTGGAGAGGCCTGCAATCAATGCCTCTCCATATGCTGCGCGCTCCTCTCCGCCCTGTTCATCTACAATACTCTTGCCGATCTCCCAATATGCCTCAACCATCGCAAAGTTAACGGCGGTATAGGCCTTGTCGCGAGCGGCGTTGAGAATCGAGGAAACCTGCTTGTAAAAAACTTCTGGCACGATTGCCGATTCTCCACGGTTTACCAGTTCGCCCATCACTGTCGCCCCACTTTCCTCTTGTGGAATGCATCTTTATTGCATTTAGTTTAAAGCCTCGCGCGGACTCGAATTTCAATGTCACCTAGCGCCTTCGTGCAGGATTCCCGAAGTGACTAAAATGTGGCCATAGAGGCAGTTTTAGCGAACCCCGCGGGAGTGACACGCATGGACAACAACACTTTGCTGTTTCTGGACAAGGGTTCGGGTAGGTCTAAAGACGTCAAGATCTACCCTAACCGCATTGGGGTACTCAAGAAGGGCACTTTCGGCGGCAAGCACACCGAGATTGTCTACCTTAAGGACATCACGGGGGTCAACAGGATCAAGGGCCGCGACGTTTTTCTGCGCAACAGGCTGTTGACTGCCTGTGTTTTTAGCCTGAGCAGCCGCTCCCAGGCCCAGGAATTTGTGAACGTGCTGAACATAGTGATGTAGCCTATGGCGGCGTTCGGGCCAGGGTAAAAATCGGGGGCACAGAACGGTGTCCTACGCCCCCGATTGAGTCGATGTGTCTAAAAGGCCGGCTTGCCTATTCGCTATCGTCCCCAGCGTTTTCGCGGTCACTGGCAAGCATTGCCGCGCCAGCGACCGTTGTCGCCACGGCGGCAGCGGCGAGCCCGGCGGCGATGCCAGAGCCGTCGCCCGTGTCGGCGAGTTTTCCGGCCGAGCCCTTGCTCTTGTTGCCCTTGCCGTTCTTGTCGGCGCTGTCCGCGTTGGTACCGCTGTCGGTGCCGGTGCCGCCTGCACTGTCCGAAGTCGTCACAGTAAAGCTTGCGGCTCCGTCGGTGGCAAGCGTGTAGTTTTGCGCCGCGTCGCCCAACAGGCCTTTCGCACGCACCCAATACGTCCCCGCGGCAAATGCCTCGCCCTCGGCCATCGCCGTTCCCGGAGCGCCGTTCGCGTCGTGCACAAACTCGAGCTGGGCCGTGCAGGCATCGGTTTCGAGCTTGCCCTCGAGTGATGCCGCAATCTTGGCGCGCACGTCTTCGCCGGCCTTAAGGCCTTCGAGTCCCTCAAAATGGGGCGTCAGCGCGCGTGGATCGATATCGATGGGCACGGAGCCCCGCAGCTCCGTAACGGTCTCGTTGCCCAAGGCGTCGACGTCCACATATTCGATGGCAAACGCATGGCCAGAAGCCGCCACGTTGAGTACGTTGCTGCTGTTGACAAGGCGGAAATGACCCTCGCCAACGGTCTTGCCATCTTGGAGTGAGGCATCGCTCAGCGAGTCGCCGTATGTCATGTGCATGCGGGTCGGGAGGTAGTACGAAGCTGTCTGCTTGTGCTGTGCGTAATTGCGCTGGTAGATGCTCCGCGCCAGTGCCGCATCAACAAAGTCGGATGCGATGATACCAATGTGCTTGAGGCAATCTGACTTTGTTTTCTCGTTGCCGCTGGGGTTGATGTACTGGCTCTTGTACAGATGCTCGTTGACCACTCGCGCTGCGGTAAATGGGTTGCTTCCTTGTTTGTGATTCGTGCAGCTGGTGTAGTTGATGGACCAACAGCGCTCCAAGACCTGCTCCTTGGACCCATCATTGTCCATGACGTCAACCTTGCCGCGGGTGAGATTGGCCGTTTCCCGCAGTGCCATATCGACCCATTCGATCTTGTCGGTTCCGGTGCATTCGTAATGGTCCTGGGCATATACCTTGGTGCAATAGGCTTTTTTGTCGCCTGCTTTCCCCTCGGCTTCAAAGCCTTGCGCGTTTTGGACGAGACACATAGAGGAGCTGTCGGGGTGTGCTGCGATTTTGTCGTCCCATTGGGTGAGGTCGAGTCCCCACGTGTGGCCGCTTGCGCTGTTGCCGGCGAGTCCAAATCGACGTAGCAGGACGATCTTTCCGCGCACCTCGCCCAGTGTGGGAACGCGGCTCGACGTATAGAACAGGTCGGGATCCTTGCCCATAACCTTGGCGAAGGCCGTCGTAACACTTTCGTCGGTAGCCTCGTCGTTGCCTCGTGACACAAGCATGATGAGCGCTTCTGACGGCTTTTCGCTCAAAAATGTTTTGAAGTAACCGATGACATCGGAGAGATGCATATAGCCCCCGTCTTTTTTGAGCAGGTAGCATCTTCCATGGTCGATGCCGGGGTCGCCGTTCTTGTCGTCCTTTCCGAGTCGGATATCAAAATAGCGAATGCCTTCGAGCAACTGCGTGGGGATGTAATCCTGCTGGCACTTTGCTTGTGAGGATTGGGGCTCGGTGTCGTTGTCCACGCTGCAGGTGCCCGAATCGTGGGTTCCCGGTATGCTCAGCTCGTCGAGGTATTTGTTGTCATCGACGTGGCTCATCCAACATGGTCCGTCGACGTAGCTGCTATACGTGGTCCAGTCGATGCTGCTAACCGTGGCATCGTTCTTTTTCATGTCGTAACCGATAAGTTCGAGCTCCCACGGAATGCTCTCACTCTTATGGCAGATCTTATTGTTGTCCTGGTCTTTGCCGTTCGATTCTATTGCCAGGTACTTAATGTCTTTTTTCTCGGTTTCTTTCTCGACCGTGCGGTCTCGGATGATATAGGTTCCGTTTGATTGACGCTCGAACGCAAAAGCGCGGCTGGGCTTGTTGTCATACTCGCCACTCCATACGTGGATAACCTTTCCATCTTTGTCCGAGTCGCCATCGACCGACCAAATGCTGTAGCCCGTCTTTTTATGCTCTTCGAAATTGAGCAAGGTGCGGATAGCATACCAGTTTGTATCGTCATTCTTGGTCGTTACGTTCTCAAGGATGAGCTTGCTGGACGTGCCGTCATTAAACAGGTGGCAGACGTTGCCGATGACGTTGCCGTCTTCGTTGACGCTCGCGGTGCGAAAATAGCCCGCGGGGCGAAGGCGAATGACGAAATTGTCGAGGCTGACTGCTGGCCCGGCCGTGCTGTCCGCAAGGGCTGCCCGCGGGCTAATGCCCAGCATGGCGGTTTCGGGCAGGCTTGCAAGTGGTGACAACGCCGCAAGCCCTAGGCCCAGCGTAAACGCTCGGCGGCTGATGGCATGGTGTTCGGTCATAACTTCTCCATTCGCAGAGTGCGGTTATGCGATAGTTTTGGTCACTATACTGCCCAGATGTTTAAAGATGCTGGTTTAATTGTCTGCGCGGCGCAATAAATCGGTGGGCGGACGTGTTGGGGTGTTTGTCGTTTTCGTACTGTTGCCACATTTGGGGCGGTTCCGGCGTCCGGCATCCTCGCGTTCGTCGGCTACAGGCATAAGAAAGGGAGGGTCGGTTTACCGGCCCTCCCTGGGTACGAAGCGCTGGGGTACCGTCGCTTGTTTGCACTGCGACCGTGTTTCCCGTTGCGCTCGCCAGTCGCTTAGCGCTTGATCTCGATATCGTCGAGCTTGACGTCCATGGCCTCGGTCTTGGCCTCGGCGATGTCGTCGGCAAATTCCAGAGACTTCATCATGGTCTCGACGGCGTCCTTGTGCTCCTCGACGTTGTCGATACGCACATACACACTGCCGCCGTCAACGTCGGTGAAGTATTCGGTCGTTACGCCGCCCGAGTGTGTATAGGAAGCGTTGCGCCAAGTCTTGCCGTTGTACTTGACGGGGTCATTCTCGGTCCACTCAAAGCTGGCATTCCACTTTGCCTCGTAGTCGAACAGCTCGTCGGCGTTCTTGTCAGGATCGAAGACGGGGATGAAGCGATCGCTGGCGTGCTCGCTCTCGGTGAACTTAAACTGGGCCCTGTCGGCAGTGTCGCCTGCGACGTCGGTGATCTCGACGCCCTCGGGGACCTCGACCTTAAACCAAATGAAGTCGGTCCTCATATCCACGGCTGGCTTTTCTGCGCCGCCGCCACCGCCACTGCCGGTAGCGCCGCCGCTTCCGCCGCAACCCACCAGGGCAACCGCGGCAAAAAGACTCATGCAGAGGGTGAGAATCGCAAAGGCCTTCTTTTTCATGGTCGTGTCCTCCTCGATCTGTAACCGCCCATGGATTACCTGTCTTTACTGTACGCGTGAGCAGCTCATTCGGGTGGGCCATGTGTCCCATTCTGGGGGCAGGATTTGCGCCGACAAGTGGCAATATGCGAGGGCGCAAAAGAGGGGAGGGCCGGCCGATCCGATCCTCCCCTGGCTGGGCGTCCGATCATTTAATGACTGCGCATGGGACGCTGCGTGCGAGCCCCTAATGCTTGATCTCGATGCTCGAAATCTCGACTTCGCGTGCCTCGGCAAATGCCTTCGCCATGTCATCGGGGAACTCGATGGAGTTGAGGAGCGCCTCGGCTTCTTTCTTATGCAGATCGAAGTTCGAGATGAGGACGTAGACGCTTCCCGGCTCAACGTCGGTAAATAGGAGGGTTGAGACGCCGCTGTTGTCCTCGTACGTTCCGACGAGCCACGTCCTGCCGTTATACTCGACGGACCCGCCATCCTTCCACTGGAACGTATCACCTTTCTTTTCTGCCTGGTCGGCGTGGGATTCCTCTGCCGTCAGCGCTTTTTTCCAAACGGGGATAAAGCGATCGGCCGAACCGTTCTCGTCTTCGGGGAAGGTGAGCTGGACCCTGTCGGCATTCTTGCCAGCGGAGTCGCTTACGCCAACGCTCTCGGGCATCTCGACCTTAAACCAAATGAAGTCAGTCTTCTTGGCAACGGGGGCCTTTTCCATGCTCTCGCTCTTAGCGGCGCTGCTGCCCCCGCCCGATGCGATCCCGCCGCAGCCGACAAGGGCGAGTGCGGCAAAGAGGGCGATGCAAAGGGAAAGGATCGATAGGGTCTTTTTCTTCATGGTGGCGTCCTCCTTGTCTGTCGGTGACATCACGGCGCCGCGGGTTGTTGGGGCCGTTGGTGTATGTTGCTATTCGCAAGCGTGGCGGATGTCGTTGTGTGTGGTGCGGCGATACCTCCGTTCTTAGTTTTCGGCCGTTGAGTGGCCGTGCCCCAACGGGTTCCTTACTTATAGATATGCCCCAGCTTGTGCTGCCCGGGAGTCTCGAAAGGTGGGCCATGTGTCCCATGTTTGGGGCACTGGGCGCATGGGGCGGCACGGCTCGGCATCGGCTTTTTCATATTGCGCAACAGCGCCCTGGGTGGGGGCGTATAGACTTGGCTGTGACAAAAGCTAAATCACGAAAGGTCGAACGATGCTCTGTAAAACATGCGGGCAGCAAGTGCCTGATGGATCGACGTTTTGTACGCATTGCGGTGCCTCGCTGGCTGGCGGTTCCGTGCCGACGCCTACGGGCGCTGGTCCTTCCTCTGCCCCGGGCCTAACCCAATCGATGCCGCCGGTCGCGCCTGCGCCTCAAAAGCCCAAGAGCAAGGCGCCGACCATCATAGCTGTGGCATGTGCCGCTGTGGTCCTCATCGGTGGCGGCACGGTGTTTGCGCTTACGGTGCTCAACGGGTCAAAGAGCTCCGGCACGCAGATTTCGGTGATCGATACCGGATCTTCGGACGAGCAGGATTCTTCTGCCAAGAAGAAGGATGACAAGTCCAAGGAATCCTCGTCGTCGGATGGCGAGGCCGTTCCCGAGGACGAGTCGGCATACTACGGCTCGGGCGATTCGGACGATTATCTAACCGACGTGTATACGTGCACGAACGACATGCATCCTTATAGCATGTCGATTCCCAATCGCTTTGAGATGGAAGATACTCCCAGCGGCAGTGGCGCCAGGTATGAGGATCCGGAGACGGGTTTTGTGATCAACCTTTTTGGCTACGTCAACATTAACGACGAAACTGCACACGAGATGTTCGTCGACGTGGACACCTCGGGCAAGGCCGACCTCTATACCGCAGAGGGCGACAACTGGTACGTGGTCTCGTGGTGTGAGGACGATACGATCATTTACGAAAAGACGATCGTCACGGATTCGACGATTGCCACGGCGCATTTGGAGTACTCGACTGCAAACCGCGACATGGGGTCGAAGATTATCG
>ERZ825670.3702-NODE-3702-length-12606-cov-3.055693_pt1 | contig 12606 bp, 4 predicted proteins | sample MGYA00519929_ERZ825670 | MGnify/ENA primary metagenome ERZ825670 (study PRJEB31778, sample SAMEA3449207) | human gut metagenome | biome: human gut; feature: human-associated habitat; material: faeces | place: United Kingdom | collected 2010/2012 ...
CTGGGAGTTATTACAGACCTTTAATAACTCCCAGGGCGCCTTAATTCTTCCTGCTACTGCACCCCCTGCCATAAATACGGCGCCCTGGGAGTTATTAAAGGTCTGTAATGCAACATGCCCTAATGAATACAGCGAATTATTAAGTCCGACAGGCAGACCAATTGCCAGGATATCCTTCATCATTTTTCCTGAAAATCTTCGTGGCAGGAATGTAAACTGAATCTCCGGAAACATCTTTTTAATATAAACAATGCTTACAAGCCATGCAATAAACATAGCAATATTTGTAGCTAGTGCTGCACCTGCTACATCCATACCAAAGCCTGCAACAAATACTAAATCAAGTACTATATTGGAAATACATGATACAACAAGAAACCACAACGAAGCCTTGCTATCCCCAAGTCCTCTTAATATTCCGGCATTCATGTTATAGCCCAGATTACCAAGCGTACCTAAGAATACTAATCTCGTATAGATTAGTGCAGCATCCCATACATCCTGCGGAACCTTCATAAATTCAAGAATATACGGTGCTGCAAACCACCCCAGAATTCCAACCGGAATTCCTATAATATAGATAAATGTTATTGAGGTTCCACATATTGAAACAACCTTATCAGATTCCTTTGCACCGGCATATTGTGATATCAGAATAGACACACCGGTTCCTATTCCCAAGAAAACACATAATAATACTTCAACCGGCTGCGAACTCGTTCCGACCGCCGCCAGCGATGTATCACCACAATATTGACCTATTACAAGTGCATCGACTGTTGTATATAACTGCTGCAAAACATTTCCAATAATAATTGGTATCGCAAACAGTATAATGTTTTTCATAATATGACCTATCGTCATATCAATCTGTCCTTTTCGTGAAACTGCCATCATTTACTCCTTATTATAAAATAATCCATTCATTTCTGCTACTTATAATAATACTGTAATTTAATGCCATTTTCTAGCGATTTATGGCATGAACTACAGAAAAAGTATCCATATTTTATTTTATGATATCAGGAGCAGACGGTTTGAATCTGCATAAGCTATGTGCTTGTAGCGCGCAAAAAATGCAGCAATGATTTTAAATTCATTGCTGCATTCTTTTCAACTGTTCCCTGCGGGAATCGAACCCACAACTAGCGCTTAGGAGGCGCTCGTTATATCCATTTAACTAAGAGAACAAATAAGGACAGTCTGAAGATTTCAGACTGTCCTTATTCTATCACAATTAGCTAAAACGGTCAATTGCTTTCTCGTTATGCCTACTGTAACTTGAACTTGTTGATTGCTTCTTTTAATGCAACTGCGATTTCATCAAGCTCTACTGTGCACTGATTTAAATTGTGCATTGTTGCATTAACTTCTTCTGCGGAAGCAGTTACTTCTTCGGATGCAGCTGCTGTTTCTGTAGAAATAGAAGCGACATCTTCCATTCTGTCAATTACATTTCCTCTGCTGTTATCCATCTGCTCATTTAACTTGGCAATGTTGTCAAGACCTTCCGTTAAAGCGTTGATAGAGGTTGAAATTGTATTAAACAGATCCTTTGTATCCTGAATAGACTGGTTCTGTTCAGTGATAATCTGGTTCGTTTCATCAAGTGTCTTTTCTACCAGTGCAGACTTATCTGTAATCTCGGCAACAATCTGCTTGATTTCATCGGTTGACTGCTGTGACTGTTCTGCAAGCTTTCTGATTTCATCTGCTACAACTGCGAAACCTCTGCCGCTCTCACCTGCTCTTGCCGCTTCAATACTTGCATTCAGTGATAACAGATTCGTCTGTTCTGTAATTTCTGTAATGGCATTGGAAATGAAATTAATCTTTTCAATACTCTGAATCATTTCATCTACAACGGACTGGGAAATCTTTGAATTTTCAATAGACTGCTCGCCCTTGCCGATTAAATCTTCTACAATCGTGATACCCTTGTTACTCATCTGCTGGGTTTCAATCGACATATCGTTAATATCACTGACATATGCCTTTGTTTCGTGTAATCTCTCTGCGAGATTTTCAACTTCCTTCGTCGCATTGTTCGTGCTTTCCGCCTGCCCCTGTGCCCCGATGGATACACTCTGGATTGCTTCAGAAACCTGATTTGTTGTTTCGGTTGTTGTCTTGGAAATCTCAGAAATATTATCTGATGCCTTGATAATAACCTGTGAACGTTCTTCCACATCCTTAATCAGTATGGATACATTATCAACCATTTCATTAAAGTTACCTTCAAGTTCACCAAACTCATTCTTCTTCTTAATTGGAATTCTCTGTGTTAAATCACCGTCTGCAACAGCCTGCATAACACTGTTAATCTTCTTGATTTCCTTTGTAAACATCATTGTTACAAATAATGCAATGACAATACCGATGATAAATGAAATAATACCGGATGAAATCGTTGCATTAACAATCTTATTCACAACGCTTGCTGTTTCATTGGAACTGATAAAACCAACCAGTGTCCAGTCTGTAATTTCATCTCTGGCTACTACAACGTGTACTGTCTTTCCGTTAATCTTTTCATCAAAATCCTGAACATTGTAAATTTCTTCCGGCGACTCTGCGTTTAACTTACTCCAGAAATTGTAGCTGCTTACACTGTCTGAAGAATATGTATTCTTATCGTTATTTACAATAATCTTACCATCTTTGTTTACAAGAACCACATAACCTGTATTTAACAGACCAATACTCTGTACATACTTGGTCATTTCTTCAAAATTAATATCCATGGCAACTGCACCATAGTTGCTGTTATCTGAATACTTGATTTCCTGTGAAACGGTAATGACAGTATTTCCCTGTGAATCTGTATAAGGATCTGTAAACTGTGCATATACGCTGTTTCTTGCAGGTGAACCGATTGTAGACTTATACCAGTCTTTTGCTGTATTATTCACACCGTCCTGGATAGACTTTTTGTTACCCAGCTTATTCTTTGTATTATCCCACTCTGTCCAGCCTGTGATCAGGTGTCCCGTAACAGTTGAAAAATACGCTCTTTCTGCACCGTTTGTAACTTTAACGGAAGCAATTAATGCATCCTGTACTGTTGTTACATTCGTATCATAATCGCCCCTGTCTTCCAGATGCTTTACGGCATCATTTCTTGTTAAAAGGTCTATTGGCTGACTGATATTTTTCAGATAATTAGTAAATCCCATCTTGGTTTCCTGTAATGTCTGTACACTTGTCAGCTTCAAATTTTCTGTCTGGGCTGATTTTGTTGTTTCTATTGCCCTGAATGCAAGTATCAATGTTGGAATCAAAATTGCCAGTACAAAAAATCCGACAAGCTGCACTCCGATTCCACGAAGTTTCTTACTCATAATTTCATCTCCTATTAATATTCTTAAACTCTTATAGTTATTCACTGTTTCATATTAACACAATCTCCTATAAATTGCCATTTATTTTGCAAAATTAATATTTTATTAACATTTTATTAAAATTGCACTCTGCCCTGAAGCCATACCTGTCCCTTAAAACGCCGTCCGACTGCCGGTTCCCCCAGCAGATCCGCTTCGTTAATCGCCATGCGGAACACCATATTGTTACATTCCAGTGTCATCTGGTAGACTTTCTCATCTGTATAAGTATTTCTTACCTCCGACAACTCCAGAATTTCCCCCATCACAGAATACTGGTCACATTCGACACCGCACGGCATAAATGTTGAATCTACGATGGAAAACACATCTTCATGGATAATACGGTGTGAGATTTCCGTATAAGTATCAATATCTTCAAGGGTCAGGCTCTCCATTGCCTGTTCATCACCCCTTTTAGCTGCCGCAATACGCCGTCTTCTGCTTTCCTCCGCTTCTTTATCCTTTTCCTGCTTTTTGCGGATTGGAAGCAGTATCATCCCGCCAATGGATAATGCCGTCATGACTGCCCGTTTACCCGGAACCGGATTTTTTACGGAAGCACCTCTTGTGTCCAGCAGTTCCGGAAGCTTCTGATTCCCTGCTGCTTTAACCAGATAATCCAGATAATCCATAATATTCTGTAAATAAAAAATCAGCGTAACCCCTGTCTTTGCCTCATCACAGACTGCTGCAAACGACTCCTTATCCAGATGCCGCTCTATCGTAATCTCATCATTCTGCGTTCCCACGCTTCCCATTAAAAATGGAAAATGATATTCATAGACAAACCGGTTTTCCTCATATCTTCCATAAATATAAACGCCCATGGATTCGCCTGCTGCTACCACCATTGAACCCCTGTTTAATTTTTGATTTTTCAGCACCAGCCCCTCATCAATGCACTCTTTTATCCCCTCTTGTATAAATTCTGCCTCAGCTTTGGAATCCATCCTTGAAAATCCAAGCGCTCTCATATATAAATTCATATATTATTTTTGAATAAACTCCTCTGCTTATAATGTATCGACAATAAATACCGTCAGATACTTTAACAAATCTTTTTCCACTTCTTCTTTATAATCTGTTCCATCTGCATATCGCAGCATACGGATTACCGGACGGTCTGTAACCTCCCGGTTCTGGCGTACAACCACACCGATTTCTCCTTCATTCGTCATGACATTCATGCCAACCGGATACACTGCTACCGATTCAAGCAGCTTATTCGCAATGGTCGCATCATATTCCATGCCCGTATGCACCTTGATATACTCGATGGCTTCATAAATCTTCATCTTCCGGTTACCGATTCCACTCACCAGGCTGTCAAAATCATCACAAACGGATACTAAGCGCACTTCTGCCTTTAACTTGCCATTTCTCTGCTGGAACGGAAAGCCTGTTCCCTTTACGTTTTCATGGTGAAGAAGAATAATCTCTTTTGCCGTATCGGACAGCCATTCTTCTTTTTCTACAGAGCTGTATCCATAGATGGTATGCTTTTTATATTCCAGTAAATCCCTGTAATTCATATCTTCAATACTAATATTCTCATACGGTACGCGGATATACTTTAAACCAATATCATGCAGAATCGCCCCAAGCGCCACATTATGTACCTGACGCTCTGTCATCTTCAGCTTCAATGCCAGAATGGTTGATAATGAACACACATTAATACAGTGTGTATACATATCTGTACTGACATTGCGGATTTCCGTCACATTGGTCAGGACATCATGGTCTGAAAGTACAGAATCAATAATATTTTCTGCCGCCTCTCCAATCTTTTTTAAATCCGAATTATGTTTATAAATATGTCTGTCAAGAATCCCCGCGACAATTTCCCTTGAACGGTCTGTCGTTTCATCCAGCCTGTATATTTTCTTTTGCTGCGGCTCTTTTTCTTCTTTCCGTTCTTTTACAATCTGTCCGCTGCCGGTCTGTTCTTTTACATATACATAGCCGATCCGCTGGTCCGTCAGCTTTTGAATATATTCTTCCTTTAACTCTGTATCGGACTGTACAAGAACCGTATCAGATGCTGACATCACAGGGACTGCCAGTATTTCATCACCTTTTAAATCTTTTACATCCACACGTATCATAATAACTCCAATCCGTTACTCCAATAACTTCTGCATATAAATTTATTCCTGTATACAGCTTTTATTTTTTATCCAATCCTTTTTATTAAAGATATCATAAATTTATATTTTTTACAAGACAAAGCGGACGCCTAACTCTCATTTAGCGCCCGCTTTTTTTCATTTTTTTAATTATTTATGCAATCAGATGTTGCGGTCAAAATTCCCCGCCTATGATATCTGCAACTATTCTTCTGTATCGTTTTTTTTCTTTTTAAAAAGTACAAAACCAATCACTGCCATGCTGGCAATCAGAATAATCACGATGCCGACCACCTTGCCAGATGAAACAGAATCACCTGTCTGAACCTGTGTTTCCTCTGCTGCATTGTCTGCCGCTGTTGTTTTTTCCGTACTCTCCGTATTCTGGATTGTCGGATTTTCCGGCTGTGCCGATGTTGTCGGCTGTTCCGGTGTTGTCGGCTGTTCCGGTGTTGTCGGCTGTTCCGGTGTCGTCGGCTGTTCCGGTGTCGTCGGCTGTTCCGGTATTGTCGGCTGCTCCGGTGTCACGGCTGTATCTTTATACACAACTGCGTAAGTTGAGAACTGACCGGTTGTAAATGTAATGGTCATATCATCCTGATTGAATTCAGAAGATAAAACAACTGCATCCTTTCCATGAACTCTTACAATATCATACGTTCTCTTCTTTGATGTATCCGTATTGCGAAGGCTCTCAGGAACTGTAATCTTCATTGTCAGCGCCTCATTTGTATCTGTAACAACACGGGTACTTTCTCCAACTTCCGCTTTTAATACAATATCAAGATACATTCCGGCACTCTGTCCGTCTGATAACTTCTTTGCTATCAGTTCCTTCTCTGTATCTGAAACGGTTGCGGTAATATCTGCTATATGAAGAGATATCGCTGTCTTTGCACCATTGGCCGCAGACTTTTGTTCTTCCTGTGTCAGAACCTTCTTTACAATGTCATCGGTTGTTCCCTCAACTGCAACTGCCGGTGTATTTTCACCTGCAACAACATCAATGCTTACATCAGTTTTACCGTTGTTGTCATCGCCCTTGTTGTCGTCAAGTTTCGGAATAACTTCGGTTTTTGTTTCACCGCAGACCGTACAGGTATAAGTCTTTACGCCCTCGGCTTCTGTCGTTGCTTCTGTTGTAACCTTACCTTCATCCCATACATGTCCTGTTGCCGGAATTTCTTCTTCCTTTGTGTCTCCGCAGACTGTACAAGTGTAAACTTTTACACCTGTTTCGGTACAGGTTGCTTCTTTTTCGATTGCTCCGTCATTCCATGTATGCTCTGTGTGTTCTTTATGTACATCATTGTAAGCTGTCTTTTCCCACTGCAGTGTTGTCATCGTCAGCTTTCCGGCACCTGTGTAAGGCTGTACCTGTGTTTCAAGGTCTGATGCCGCGTACAGGGTGTAGCCGCTGTATGGAAGACTTTCTATAAATTCTCCTCTGTCCTGAACTAATGCCGTTTCGCCTTCTTTATTCGTGTTCAAGGTTATCTTTAATTCTTGTTCTTTGCCATCCAGCAGATACATCGTGTTAAATGCATTAATATAGCCGGCCTCACTGTCACCGTTACCACTGATTAATGCGTTAGTCATGCCGGACATATAGCAGTTTTCAAGAAGCATGTGCGCACCGCAGTTCGAAGAAGCGCCGTTGCTTACAATCTTCTGTGAAAATGCCGAACCGACTGTATTCTGGATATCCAGACGCATATTTCTTAAATCCTGTGCATCCATAATTATAAACGTGTGCCGTACCAAAACGCAGTCTTGGCATTCTGTCCATTGAATCCTTGTAGTAATTGTTTGCCAGTGTTACGGTAATGTTTTTAGCTGACGTATCTGTATCGGACTGTCCGAGCAGATGTGTCTTTTTCTGTCCATATGCATAGTTATAAATCTGCTGATCTGTCATGCCCGCATCCAGTAAATGTTTATAATACGGATAGTTGTCCGGATTTTCCTTCATGGCATTCATCATCGTATCAAAAAATACGCTGTCTTCACTCGCCGGTAAAAATTCACACCATGAAATGGTTACGTTGCTGCTGTCTACCGGTGTCTTAACATCAATCACACCGTCATATGCTTTATAGAACGTACAATGGTCAATCCAGATATTGGAACTTCCCTTTTCAATTGTCATGTAGTCCCAGTCATTACGGTCATATGCGCCTTCGGTTGCATCATCCCACTCCCAGATTTCATCAAATTCGATGTTTCTGATAATGATGTTGCTTGAACCTGTAATATCAATGCAGGTATGTGTAATCTTTGCACCGTTCTTTGAGTAAATCGTCAAGTTACTCATATCCTGTAACTTTAACATGGATACACCTGTCTGTATCAGTGTCGGGTGTGTCAGCGGTGCAAGCTTATGTGCCGTAATAAATGCTTTGTAATTCTCAAAGCCCTCAACCTCGTTCGTTCCCAGTGCAATATCACTTGTCAGTTCGAGCACGGACGGTCTACCGCTTGCTTTTATACTCTGGATAGCCTGTAAAAATTCTTCGGCTGAACCTGCGGTGTAATAATCCTTAGAAGATTCCATTAATAATCCGCCGCCGGTTGTCTTTCCGCTCTGTGCGTATCCTTCGAGTACATATTTATCCAGTCCGGTATCATCACCTTCCATGCCGGAATAGGTATCGGATACGTATTCTTTCTCAACAAATTTGTTCTCAATACCAGTATTTACGGTTCCCACATATCTTCCGCCAATCATCGCTACGATTGTATATGGATCCCAGCCTAAATAACCGGTGGTTGTCATTTCTTCCGCCTTTGCGGATGAAATCTGTCTTCTGTTAACATTAATTGCATAACCCGGTCCAAAGCTTCCAAATTCAAAGAATCTTGCGCCTGCTGCCGGATTTCCGCTCATATCCGAATACGGATTTGCAGTATTGGCACGGAGAATTTTACCCATGTAACAGTCAATCCATGTAATATAGGCATCTGCTCCCCACGGTCTTGCAAGGTAATATCTGCTGCCTGAACAGCCCGTTTCCGAAAGCACACGACACTTGTAAAATGTCAGTCCGTATGCCGCATCAGCTCCTGTCTTTGGAGCACATACATAGCCGGAATTTTTAGCTGCGCTATAACGGAATACCAGCTTACAGTCATTAAAGAATGCCCTTGGCTCATTTCCGTAAATAAAGTCTACATTTCCTGCAATATAACACTTGTAATAATACTGTGTTCCTGCATTAGCACAAAGTGTATCCTGATATCCTAAAATTCTTACATTAACATACAAAGTATTTTCTGCATCATTTCTTAATGCATCGCAGGATTCATTGGAAAGCGAACCGTCACCAAGGTATTTATATGTATTTTCAATGGTCAGGTTTTCTGCTGAAAATCCGGTTGCCGCCTTTCCGATGCTGACTGCACAGCGCTGGCTCATGTCACCGCCGACCCATTCTTTGGTATCATAATAAATTCTTGTCTTTTCACTGTCTTCACCAATGAGTGTAATATACGGTGATGTCACTGAAAGATGTTCTTCGTAATCGCCTTCTTTAACAAAAATCACAACGCGCCGTTCATTGGACGCTGCTACAGAATTGACTGCTGCCTGTACGGTCTTGTAGGTTGCAATTCCATTTACCTCTTCGCCGTCTGTTCCATCATAAGCAGCATCAACCACTTTCTGATAATTCGTCAGATACACAAAATTAAAGGTTTCTCTTGTGATATTGCCATCTTTATCCGTGAACCGTAATTCCACATCATTTCTGCCCTGTGCAATCTCCTTATCGTCAAATGCAAAGTTTTCTTTGGCTTTCACACTCTGTGTGTCTACTGTTTCTCCGTTAATCACCAGTGAAACATCTGCCATCTTTTCAACGACACCTTCAAGGGTAATCTTACCATCAAATACGGTGTCATAAGACCTCTTTGTAATCGTAAATCCTACCGCATCATCCTCGTATACATAATCTCCCTTATGTCCGGCACTTGGCACTGCCCATACCGTTTCTGACGGATTGCTGTAGTTATCCAATGTGGTTCCAATGTAAGAATTGGCAACAATATAATAGTAATACGGCATTTCTTCAGTTACGTCCGTATCCTCGTAAGCACATTCTGTTGTCGTTGCAATTTTCTTAGCATTTTCCTCTGTGTCATCATAAGAATAACGGTATACGTCATACGCTGTTGCATCATATACCTTATCCCAGGCAAGCTTTACTTTGTCTGACGTTGAGGAAATGCTGACAATCGGTGTACTTAACGGTGCTATCACCGTAATCGCATCGGTCTGAACAAAGTCATTGTACTCTCCGCTTACACCGAGTTTTCCGCAGACTCTGAAATTATAATCCCCGGCATTTTTCAGCTCATACCGGTATGTTGTATCTGTAATAGCCGTGTCCACATTTTTCCATGTCTGACCGCCGTCATCTGATACCTGAAGCACATACATACCGTCACCGTCTGCTTCTACTGAATTCGTCCAGCTTACGGTAATATAATCTCTTGTTTCTGCCTGCTGTGCTGTTACACTTTCAACTACCGGTGCCGTACCCTGCGCATAATAACATGCGTTCTGGTCATACAGACACGTTCCGTCTTCTGCCGTATATTTCATATTCTGAATCACAGCCTTGACCCCTGCAAATACAAAACCATAGGACACGGCTGTATTTTCACGGTCTGTCTGAAGCAGCATTGTTGAACTATATTTATAAACGATCTGCTGCTCTTTATCGTCTTTTGGTGTAATGCTGATAACCAGACCTTCATCTGTCTTTACAAGTTCAAATCTGACACGTGTTCCTAAAGTCACATTTCCTGTCAGTGCACCTGCCGCACCCACCATTTCTGATGAAGATTTGGAATAAATCATCTTTAATTCCGTACCTTTACGGATACCTGCCGTTGCAATGCCGTTTCCGTTAAATGCGCCAAAGAACACGCCGTTAGAACTGCTTGTGCCGCACTCTAAAATCGTCACATCTGCCGTGAGCTTATTTATATCCGCTGTTTCATTAAATCCAAAGTAGCTGACACTGTCACTGATACTTTCTTTTCCGGTTAAAGTACCACCTGTCTGTGTAACGACCAGTCTTTGACCTGTCGGCTGTACAACCAGCGCATCCGGTGTACCGTAATCATATGTCTTTGGCATTTCCGGCTGTTCAACATATTCTACGTCCTTTGCTGCATAGACAACGGATATTTTACAAAGATATGCGCTTCCCGTTGATACGATTTCTACCGTTCCGGCTTCTTCTGAATCATAGGTATAGGTAGAAACCGCCGTTGTCGTATCTGCCGCAGTTCCTCCGATTGTATACAGCGCACGCTCCGCCTGATATGCTTCAACCGAAATCGTACATTTTCCGCTGACCGGCACGGAAATCTTTGCGCCTGTCGTAAACTGTGCTGAATTCGGTGTAGGACCGTTTGGTACAAGCTTACCTGTTGCTGCATCAACATAAAGTCCATTATAATAACCGGTTGTTCCATTGATACTCTGCTGATAGTAATTTCCATCATCACTGTATACAAAGGACCAGCTTGTCACTTCTTCAAATGTAAGTGTCTGTGCAGCTTTTTTCCCTGCAACCGTTACATATAAACCACTCTTTACGCAATACGGCTGTGCAAGAAAATCTCCTGAAAGCTGTAACAGATACGTACCGTCTCTTAATGAGATTGCTTCCTTATTACTAAATATATAAGTATATCCGTCATCCTGATTTATATAGGTATACGTGATATTTTTACCGCTTAAATCCGGTGTATCCGGCAGCGTAAGCGATACCTGATACGTAGGCTTTAATGCTACCGTCATATTCAGTGTACTGTCTTCTGAATAGGTAACATTTTCTGCCGGTGCAGTCAGTTCATAGTCATTGACACCCTGTAATGCTACACTGTACGGCATATCCTTTTCGAGCTTTGCCGTATAGGTCTTGTTCTTTGTATCTACTGTAACTTCCGGCACATACTCTGTTTCCCCAGCTGCCTTAAACAAAACATCCAGTCTGCTGATATCATAATCATCAGCAAATCCGCTGATACTGCCTGTTACAACACAGGTACTTAATTTCACCAGCTTTAAATTCGCTGTAATGTCTGCACTCTTGTCTTTACTGATAACATGTGTTGTCACACCGGATGCAATCTGATATTCTGCATCACTGACTGACAGTTCATAAGTCATTTCTTCATCTTCTGCCGGAACGGCGATCTCATACGTTCCGTTTGTAATTACACCCGTATAGGAAAGTTTTGTTGTCTGATTGGTTGCAACAATGGCTGTTCCATCAGGGATTTCTGCAGAAGATGTAATACTTCCTTTAATCGTTGTCTTGTCGAGTGTTTCACAGGCAATGGCAAGGGACTTAAAATAAGTATTTGATAATGCTGTTAATGTTAATTCACCTTCATCACCATCCAGATAGCAGGTAATTTCTACTTTTCTGTAATTGTTATCTTCCAAATACACTTCATTTTTTGTACATTCTGCCTTTAAAAGACCTGTGCCTGAAAGACTCAAATATTTATCTGTTAGCACGCTTTGTGTATCTGTGCTAATATTATTTTTATTAATAATAAGTGTTAAAGTTGCTTTCTCTCCCGCTGCCGGAATCGTCATCTGGGTTGTTGCATTAATCTGGATTCTATACTGTTGAGTCGTATCCGGTGCAAATTTACCTGCAGATGCATCTACATATAAGACATCCCCGTCTGTATTTGTATAGGTTCCCGTTGTCTTCTGAATGGAGCTTGCCGAATTAGAAGCTACTACACTTCCGTTGCTGTAAGTCCATTCTGCCGTCGTGTCCCCGCCTTCGGCAAAGCCGGCAGAAGTCACTGCAAGGCTGGTTGAAGAATCTGCCTGTACAGACCTAAAATACTCCTGCTTCTGCATGGTGAGTGTCACTGCCGACACATTTTTATCCGGTGTACCGGTAATCGTATAAGTTGACCAGTCGCCTGTTCCTGTTCTTGTGATTTTTACATTCTCCATGCCGCTTACAAGCACTGGATTTGCATTACTTTCTGTAATATCATAATAAGATACGATTGTAAGCGTACAGGTCTTTGCGCCCTCTACAACCGGAATGTCC
>ERZ825670.3705-NODE-3705-length-12596-cov-5.196077_pt1 | contig 12596 bp, 10 predicted proteins | sample MGYA00519929_ERZ825670 | MGnify/ENA primary metagenome ERZ825670 (study PRJEB31778, sample SAMEA3449207) | human gut metagenome | biome: human gut; feature: human-associated habitat; material: faeces | place: United Kingdom | collected 2010/2012 ...
TCCTTCTATTTTAAATGAATAGATATTAGAATCCATTAACTCTTTAAAGTTTTCAATACTGCATAAATCTTTAGGACTTAAAAGATATTTGTCAGAATTATTTACTAGTCTATCATCTTCTAAAAGATTATATTTTAATCTACACATTCCGGCACATTCACCGCGATTAGCACTTCGATTTAGAATGCATTTTGAAAAATAACATTGACCAGAATAACTTATACATAAGGAGCCATGAATAAATGCTTCTTTTTCCATTGTAGTATCTAAGTCATTTATAAAATCTAATGGAAGTTCTCTAGCAAATACGACTCTTTTTACGCCTAGGGTTTCAAGAAATTTAATATTTTCCTTAGAATGATTGTGCATTTGAGTTGATGCATGAATTTCTAAATTAGGAAACATACTATGAACAACTTTGATTAAGCCGATATCTTGTAAGATTAGAGCATCTACGCCTATTTTATGAAGAGACTCAATATATTCTAGACATGAGGAAAACTCTGATTCGTAAATTAAGGTATTTACAGTTATAAAAATTTTAACACCATAAAGATGGCATAAATTTGTGGCTTCTTCTATTTCTTCTATGGTAAAGTTTTCAGCAAAAGCGCGAGCACCATATTTTTTACCAGCAAGATAAACAGCATCGGCACCATTATTTATGGCATATATTAAGGATTCTTTATTTCCAACAGGAACTAATAATTCATGTTTCATTTTGACACTTCTTTCCAATTTAGTAATTAATACTTAATTAAGTATATCATTTATTTATAAATAAAAAAATTACAACTTTTAGGATAAGTCGTAATTTCCTTTGGATACTGTATCACTTGTTAGTTTTAATGTTTTGTACTTTCCTTGATTTGATAAAATGTCATATTCAATATCTAGAAATGTATCGGCAACTATGTTATTCATGTCTCTAACACTTTTTTCGTGTTTTTTTATTTCTTCTAAAACACCTTTAGCAAATTCTTCATCGCCAATTGTTTCGATTCCAAATTGAGCACTTAGCCTTTCTTTTTTTGCTAGATAATAGCTTAGTTTTGATTCTAAAAGAATTTTCTTTTTATCTTCTTCACTAAGATTTTTATATGGAATGAAGTGTTGAAATCTGGTTAATAATTCAGAAGAAAAATATCCTTTTTTAACTAGTAATGATTTATCAAATTGTTCTTCTTCTAGAGATGCTTTATTTCCAAAGCCAATTGGAGCTGTTTCTTTTTTGAAAGCTTCTTGGAAAGTACCTAAACAAATCTTACTTGCCATACCGGTATTATATATTTGAGTTTCTTTCATTTGTCTAGCAATTGGGAATCTTCCCCCTTCTAAGGCTTTTAAGAAGATATTTACTAGTGAGGTCTTGGTATCTAATTTATCTACTCCTATTTTATCAAATTCATCAAATACGAGAATTGCTTTTTCTGCTAACTTCATATTTCCTTTGCATTCACTTATAAGGGCTTCAAATTCATCTTCTAGGGTTGTTCCCACTATTCCTTCTGGTACTAAATTACAGGTATTTATGTTTCTAAATGGTACATCAAAGTATTTAGCAGCACAGTTAAATGTGGCAGTTTTTCCGGTTCCGGTTGGACCAGGAATTAGTATTGATTCAGTTCCAAATAGTGGACTAGATGTATAATTCATATAAAGAATTGTTGCAATCTTTTTTAGGGCTTCATCATGTCCTATTATGTTACTTTTTAAATATTTGTATAATCCTTCTACACTTGTTTCATTAGTAGATGTAATAAAATTTTGAAGAGCACTTGTTTTTGGCTGTTCATTTGTATATAACGTTTCTTCTTGAATATTTTCTTCTTCAGTTAATTCTTCTTCGGCTAGTTCTTCTTCTTTTGTATCATCAAATACTTCAGCTGTATAAATACGATTTGTTACTCCATCATGAAGTTCAAGTAATTCAAGCCCTTTATTTTCAGCAAATGAGCTAAATTTACAAATTTTATCTCTCATAAATATTAATTTCTCTTTTAATTTAGAGATTTCATCAGTTGTTAATAATTCGTTTACTGAGTCTTGATTTAACATTAGACATGTTTCACCATCAATTATTTGATATAGTTCTACTTTTTTATTTGGGGTTGATAATGTACTTAAATCTAAGAATACAAATTTACCGTTTTTATATACAACTACACAGTCTTTTGCTTCCATTAGAACTAGTTCAATAACATCTTTATTAGATAATTCATCAGCTGGTAAGGCATAGAAATCTCTTATGTAATCCATGGTAAATGATGGTCCTACTAAATATTTGCAATTAATATTTGATGTTGTAATATACTTATAGGTATATTTATTGGTTGTAAATGTATCTTCTTTAACATGTCCTTTAATTATTTCTAATGGTATAAATAGATTGGTTTCTTCATCTATTTTGATATTTTGATATTTTGATATTTTACTGCATATTCCATAATGCATACTCCTTCTATTTGTTATAAATTGTTTTTAGTATAACACTTTGATTTTTAGTTGTAAATTTTTTGAACGCAATTTCTTAAATTTTAGTTAATTTGTAACGATTATTTAGTTATTAGAAATGAAAAACAGAATCTATGTTACTACATATGTTTTTTGTTTCGAAGATTTGGAAGTTTATTTTCTATTAGCTAATATTGGTTATTTTACATCTTTATTTTATAATGTGAATTTTATGAATATTAATTGTTTTAATTTAATAAAAAAAGAATTTGATTAAAATTTACAAATTCTTTTTTATTTCATATGTTTTTTACTTTTGATAAAAATTCTTTTAGTCTATCATCTTTGGGATGATTAAATATTTCTTCTTTGGTGCCTTGTTCAATTATTTTTCCATCTTCCATAAAAATTACTTTAGTTGCAAATTTTTTTATAAAATTCATTTCATGTGATACAACTATCATAGTCATTCCTTGGTTGGCTATTTCCTTCATCAAATTGGTTACTTCACCTATCATTTCAGGATCAAGAGCTGACGTAGGTTCATCAAATAACATTAAATCCGGATGCATAATAAGAGCTCTTATAATTGCTATTCTTTGTTGTTGCCCTCCTGAAAGTTCATAAGGATAATAATCTTTTTTATCATATAAATCTATTTTCTTTAATAAACTTGTAGCCTCTTTTACTGCTTCATCATGTGACAATATTTTTAATTTTACAGGGGCTAAAATTATATTTTCAAGTACAGTCATATTACTAAATAGGTTAAATTGTTGAAATAACATTCCTATTTTTCTTCTAACTAAAGTTAAATTTTCTTTAAAATCCAAATTTTTTCCTTCAAAGTTAATTGTACCACTTGTTGGTATTTCAAGTAAATTTATGGTTCTCAAAAGTGTTGATTTACCACATCCGCTTGGACCTATTATACCTACAATATCGCCTTTGTTTACTTCTAAATCTATACCTTTTAATACTTTTTTAGAGCCAAAATTTTTCTTTAAAGACTTAATTTTTAACATTTTTCAACCTCTTTTCAATTAAATTAACTATTTTACTTAATCCATAAGTAATAATTAAATATATGGTTGCAATTAAAATTAATGGAAAGAAATAATCATATGTTCGTGATGCAATTATATCACTTGCTTTGGTAAGTTCAACTATGCCTATATAAGCACCTACTGAAGTTTCTTTTACAAGTGTTATAAATTCATTTCCGAGTGCAGGAATAATATTCTTTATTGCTTGAGGTAAAACAATATACCTTATTACCTTTTTATAATCTAATCCTAGTGCATAGCCTGCTTCTATTTGACCTCTATTAACAGAGTTTAATCCAGCTCTTATAATTTCTGCTACATAGGCTGCACTATTTATTCCAAACGCTAGTATTCCAACCAAAACAATATTAATAGACACTGATTTAAATATTACGTAATATATAATCATGAGTTGTAATATACTAGGTGTTCCTCTTATAATTGTTATATATAATCTTGCTATTGCATTTAATAATTTTAGTTTATTGGTATTATCATGATAATTTCTAATAATAGCTAGTAATGTTCCTAAAAAAACTCCTATTATAACTGCTCCTAGTGCTATTATTAATGTATTTAATAATCCCTTTAATATATATTTATATCTTCCATCTAATATAATACTGTTATATAATCTATCAATAATTGTATTTTTATTTACCTTTTGGTCTATTCCCATATGATTTAAAATAATATTATCTATCTCACCATTATTTTTCATTTGCTCAATTACAATATTGCATGAATTTAATAATTCCTTATTATCTTTGGATATAACCATTCCATAATTATCAACTACAAGGGGATTTGGAAGTATAATCATATCTTTTGTTATTAATTTTTTGGCTGGCAACTCATCCATTACGACTGCATCAACTTTATTATCTTTTAAATCTTGGATGGCTGCTAAAAATTTTTTTTCACGCATTAATGTAATATTTGGATACTTTTCTGTTAGATATGAATCAGCGATTGTCCCTAATTGAACTGCAACCTTGCCTTGTAAATTATTTGCATCTGTTATTAAACTATCTTTTTTAACTATAATTACTTGTTTGCTTGATGCATAATTAACAGTAAAATCTACTTCCATGGCTCTTTCTTCTGTATAAGATATTCCAGCTGCTCCTATATCACTCTTTTTGGTTTTTACTTCATTTATTATTGAATCAAAAGCAACATCTTTAATTACTAATTCTTTATTAAGATAATCAGCAATCTTACGGGCTATATCTATATCTACACCTACAATTTTACCATTAGAATAATATTCATATGGAGCAAAGCCTGCCTCTGTTACTAATATTAGTTCTCCCTTTTTTTCTTTTCTACATCCTGTTAATATAGTACATATAGTAAATATTAACAATATAATGCCAAACAAATTCTTTTTTTTACTACGTCGAATAAACATTTCTCGACAACACCTCTCTTTCTGTCTCAGTTAATTACTTTTCTTGTTGTCCTTAACTTAATCAATTTCAAAATTTAGACGATAGTCTCTATAAATAATCATTTATATTTCAATACTTATTATTCTTTAATTTATTTTAAATACACTTTTACATAAATAACTTTTTATGGTTATTATTTTTATGAAATTCTTATTCTATAAAAAGAGTTCTTTTGAACTCTTTTGTATTTTTATAAAACTAACATTGCAATTGTTAATATTACTATATTTGCAAGCATTATACAAGCTAATACTTTAAATACCCATTTTAACCAGGTTGTGTATTCTACTTTGGCAAGTGCTAGGCCTCCCATTATAGCGCCACAAGTTGGTGTAAATAGATTTACAAATCCGTTTGCTGCTACCATTCCCATTATAGTAGCTTCAACATTGTATCCTACTTGATGTGCAAGTGGAGCCATAATTGGAGTTGATAATGTTGCAAGTCCACTACTAGATGGAACTAATACAGAAAGTCCGACATGTAAAATATAATTTAATGGAGCAAACACTACCTTTGGTAAAACTTTTAGTACATTTGCAGCATTATAAATTATATAATTATCTAAGTGTGTGTCACTCATTAATACTGATGCTCCTCTTGCAAGTGCAATTATTAATATTACACCTACCATATCATCAGCACCATCAATTATTTTATCAACAATCTCGTTCTCTTTCATACGATTTACAAGTGCAATTATTATGGTCATTATTAAAAACCATAATGTTGCTTCTTGGAAATACCATTGACCAATTGGCACGCCAACTAACCATGATAAACCAAATACTTTAGAGTTTACAAATGCTGTAATACCAAAATCTTCCCAAGGGATAAAACTCATAATCATAATAACAAAAGTTAATGCAAATAAAATTAATGTAATTTTTTGTTTTCCAGTTAATTTAGCTTCAGCTCTTTCAATATCTTCGCCATAAGTAGCCTCCATATTTCTTTGTTCTTGTAAACTTAATATTGTTGAGCCTTTTTTCTTAATAACTTGTTTTGCATATAGCATTACAAATATTATAGAAATTATTAAAGTTGACAACCATAACATTGTTCCTAATCCAATTATTGTTCCTTGATTTATAGCTACTCCTGCTGGTAAGGTTGACTTTGCAGCATCAACTGCAACACCTACAGCAAAGGGGTTTACTGTTGAGCCAAGAACTCCTGATCCAGCTCCTAAAAGTACAATAGCTGAAGATACAACAGTATCCATACCTGCTGCTACCATAGCGGCAGCAAGTAATGCATAGAAACCAACAGTTTCTTCAAGCATGCCATAAGTAGTACCACCTATTGAAAATATTATCATAAGGATAGGAATTAATACTAATTCATGTCCATGAAGTTTTTTAATTAAGACTTGAATTCCTGTTTCGATAGCTTGAGTTGAATTCACTATTTTTAGGAAAGCTCCAAGAATTAATATAAATACACAAATATCAATAGCATCTGCAAAACCTCGAATAGGTGCCAATAATGTTTGGGATAATGTAGCTCCTACTACTCCACTACCATTTACTATTTCTTCACCAATAAATGATGCTTTAGGAAGTAAATGTGTAATTATTGCAAGTATAAATATTAAAGCTAGGATTATAGTAAATGCACTAAGTGAAAATGAGATTCTCTTTTTCTTTTCTTCTTTCTTTACTTCAGGTTTATAAATTAATGTACCTGTTTTACCTTCTAATGCTGCTTTAGCTTTAAATAAAGATGTAATAATTGCTTTATTTCCTGTAGCTTTAACAAATCCAATAGAAGCCTCTATTTTTGGTAACATGCTTCCTTCTTTAAATTCATCATGTCTAATACCAACTCTTGCTTCAGCTATAGATAATTTATTTATTTCTTCTTCATTTTTTTGTTTGTAGTTATAAGATACTTTTTCAACATCAGTTAATATTAATAAAGTATCTGCATTAATTTCTTGAGCAAGTAATGCGCTTGTTTTATCTTTATCTATAACAGCATCTATTCCCTCGTAGCCGTTTGTTTTTGTCTTAACTACAGGTACTCCACCGCCACCACAAGCAATTACTATAGTGCCTTGCTCCATTAAATTTTTAATTGTGCCAAGTTCTAATATTTTCTTTGGCTCTGGAGATGCAACTACTTTTCGATATCCTCTGCCTGCGTCTTCTTTATAAACAGCTTTTTCTTGTTTTTGTTTTTCTAATGCTTGCTCGCGAGTCAAAAATTCTCCTATTGGTTTAGTTGGATTTTTAAATGCAGGATCTAAAGGATTTACTTCTACTTGGGTAATTACTGTTACAACTTCTTTTTTTATTTTTCTTTTATTCAACTCATCTTTTAATGATTGTTGTAATTGATAACCAATATAGCCTTGTGACATTGCTCCACTTTCAGCAAATGGAACTTTATCTTCTTTCATAGAATCATAAATCATTCCTACTTGTGGACCATTTCCGTGGGTGATAACAATTTGATTTCCAGCTTGTACTAAATCTATTAAATATTTTACTGTACTTTCAATTCTATCATGCTGTTCTTGAGGATTTTTACCTAATGCATTTCCTCCTAATGCAATAACAATTTTACTCATTTTTCATAGTCTCCAACATTACAGCTTTTATTGTATGAAGTCTATTTTCTGCTTCTTCAAATACTCTAGATTTACTTGACTCAAACACTTCATCTGTAACTTCCATTTCTTTTATTCCAAATTTTTCTTCTATTTCTTTTCCTATTCTTGTTTCATTGTTATGAAATGATGGCAAACAATGTAAGAAAATAGCGTTTTCTTTAGCGTTTTTCATAACATTCATATTTATTTGGTAAGGGCTTAAAAGTTCAATTCTCTCTTTCCATATTTCCATAGGTTCTCCCATTGAAACCCATACATCGGTATAAAGTGCATCAGCATCTTTTACACCTTCCATAATATCTTCAGTCATATTTATTGCAGAACCGTTCTCATAAGCAATTTTTTTGCATTTATTAACTAGTTCCTCTTCTGGCCAAAGTGTTCTTGGTGCGCAACATGTAAAATTAACTCCTAATTTTGAACATGCTACCATAAGTGAATTTGCTACGTTATTTCTAGCATCCCCACAGAACACTAATTTTCTTCCCTTTAAAGATCCAAATTCTTCTTGGATAGTCATAAAATCTGCAAGCATTTGGGTTGGATGAAATTCATTAGTTAGACCATTCCATACAGGAACTTTGCTATATTTAGCAAGATTTTCTACTATTGCTTGATCAAATCCACGATATTCAATTCCATCATACATGCTTGCTAAAACACGTGCTGTGTCTTCAATTGTTTCTTTTTTTCCAAGTTGAGAACCGGTTGGCCCTAAATAGGTTGCTGCCATTCCTAGATCATGAGCTCCTGCTTCAAAAGCACATCTAGTTCTTGTAGAGTCTTTTTCAAATATCATAGCTATTTGTTTTCCTTCTAAATACCTATGAGTTATATTATTTTTCTTTAGATTTTTTAAATCTATTGCTACATCTATTAAATGTCTAATCTCTTCAGGCGTATAATCTAATAGTTTTAAAAAATCTCTGCCTCTTAAATCTACCATTCAACATCCTCCCTTACAAGTGGCATAGACATACATCTTGGGCCTCCGCGTCCACGGCTTAATTCTGCTCCACAAATCTCAATTACTTTAAGACCTGCTTTGCGTAATTCTTTATTTGTTACATCATTTCTATCATATACAACAACTACTCCTGGTGCTATACATAACGTGTTTGATCCATCATTCCATTGTTCACGCTCGCTGGCTACTTTATCTCCTCCAGCGCAAGGAATTAGAGTTACTGGGTGATCTAAATATTTTTCCAATATTTCCTTTAATGATCCTTTTATTTCTTTTACATTTAAATCTTCATAAGTTGTAGGATCAAACCCTTCAGTTATCTCAAATACTTGTAATGTATCTGAAATTGCAGGATGGTATGTAAATGTATACTTATCTATTTGTGTAAATACTGTATCAAGATGCATAAATGCTCTTGATACTGGAATATTAAATGCTAAAATAGTATCAATTTTACAAGTTGGATCTTTAAAAAAGTTTTTAGAAATTTGATCTATAGCTGATGCTTCAGTCCTTTGTGAAATACCAATGGCTACAGTATGCTCATTAATATTTAATAAGTCTCCACCTTCTGTATGCCAATGATAACCTCTATTATAATATAAAGGTGTGTCTTTAAAATCTGGATGATATTTAAAGATATATTCGGCATAAATGCATTCCCTATTTCTTGTAACTGAATACATGTGATTTAAATTTGCTCCCTCACCAACGCTTGCAAAATTATCTCTTGTAAAGTATAAATTTGGCATTGGAGCTGCTATAAACTTTTCAGGCTCATCAACTAAATCCACCAACGTTTTTTCTATTTCCCTTTTTCTAAAAGGAAAGTCTTTAATTTGGATTCCTTCCATGGTTTGTAGTACTAATTTTTTAGAATCTTTTATTTTATCTAAAAATTTGTAAGTTAAAATTTGATACTTTATAGTATGAATTCCAGCCTCTATAATAAATTGTCTAATAAATTTATCACGAATTTTTTCATCACTATCAATTACTTCTGCTACTAAATCTTCAAGATAAACAACTTCTATGTCATTTGCAATTAATGCTTTTGCGAACATGTCATGTTCTCTTTGTGCTTCAGCTAAATAAGGAATATCGTCAAAAAGTAATTCATTTAATGTATCTGGAGTTAGATTTAATAACTCATTTCCCGGTCTATGAAGTAATACTTTTTTTAATTTTCCTATTTCACTTGTCACATGAATATTACTCATTTCTCTCCTACCTTTCTAATCAATAGTCTTCTTTACTATCTATAATTATTATATCAAATTTTAAATTAATGTAAACCCGTCTTTGATCATGTAGACATGTATTTTGCTTGATACTATGAATTCTTTTTTGATGTATTTGTTTAACACTAAACGTAGATAAAAATTAAAATTTGATATTTTCGTCTTTTACTTATAATTTCCTGTTTCAAATATAAAGTAACCTTTAGTATCCACAGACTTAAATTCCGGTAGTTGCTATCTTTCATTGTTTTTTATTATGTTTTTATTAGTTATTAGTCGTATTTAGATAATTTGTTTTTAATCCTTAAATTTTATACTTTAATATTATGTATATCATGCGTTTGTTTTTTAGTATGAAATTCTTATTGTATAAAAAAAGATAGTTGCAAATACTGTCCGATTATTAGCAACTATACGTCTTTTAATGACATAAGTATTAAAAATATTAAAGTTTTTTAAAGGTTTGTCAATCAAAAATAAAATTAAGAAATAATTTACAAAAAATTTAATCCTACCAATATAATATTAAGAGATTTTATTGTTGTTTAATTTGCTAATGATGATCTTGTCAGCAGGGGCAAATTCATAGTTTTTTAGATTAGATCGAACTGTCCAGGCACAATCTTGGTGTTCTAGTAAAGCATAATTATTATCATTCATTTGACAATTTAAGACAATTGGATTAATTGTTTTATCGGGATATTCATAAATTATTTCAGTATACTTATCTATTACTGTAATATTCATGTCTAATTCTTCTTTTATTTCTCTAATAATTGCCTGATTTTCAGTTTCATTAGGTTTTTTTTTAAAAAAGATAAAATGAGTGATGCCGAAAGATTTGCTAAAGAATATGACTTTACAGTTAATAATGTTTTTGTATATAGAAACTTAGATGAGATTAATAAAATTCTAGAGAATGGAACTGGTGTTGTATACTTAGGTTTTCCTGAATGTCCTTGGTGTAGGGGGTATATTCCTTATTTAAATGAAGTTGCCATAAATGAACATTTAGATAAGATTTATTATTTTAATATTTTAAATGATAGAAAAAATAATACAAGTGGTTATAAAAAAACTGTCCAGTTATTAAATGATTATTTAAAATATGATAATGAAGGGAATAAAAGAATATATGTTCCTGCTGTTATTGCTGTAAATAATGGTAAAATTGTTGGTTTTGATGATGAATCATCATTTGATACTAAGGGATATGAGACTCCAGAGGAATATTGGAAAAATGAAGATTTGGATGGTCTTAAGAAAAGACTTTCTGATATGATTAAGGCTTCATTTCCAAGTTATTGTACTTCTGGTTGTAATAAATAACTATTAATTTAGTTATTTTTTTGATATTCTATAATAGAGGAGGAGTTATGAAATTAAAAGATAAAGTATGTGTAGTTACAGGTGGTGCGATGGGAAATGGTCTTGGTATTGTTAAAGTGTTCTTAAAATATGGTGCTAAGGTTTCTATAATCGATTATGATAAGTCAGTAAATGATGTTGTTATTAATTTAAAAAATGATGGATACAATGTTATTGGTTTTTGTGCTGATATAAGGGATAAAGTAAGTGTTGATGAAGCAATTAAAAAGACAAAGGAAGTATTTGGTAATATTGATGTTCTTGTTAATAACGCTGGTGTTGCTAAATTAGAAACTTTTGAAGAAATGAGTGATGAGGTTAGAGATTTTCATTTGGATATTAATATTAAGGGAACCTGGAATGTGACTAAATCTGCTCTTACTTGTTTTAATGATAATGGTAGTATAATAAATTTATCTAGTGTTACAGGTCCTATGGTTGCTGATGTAGGGGAGTGCGCTTATGCTACAACTAAGGCTGCTCTAATTGGTTTTACTAAGGGGTTAGCTATGGAATTAGTTACAAGAAATATAAGAGTAAATGCAATAATGCCTGGTTATATTATGACTCCTATGGTAAATGGTATTGCTAATGATTCAAATAGTGATGATCCTAAGAGTGTAATTGAGGGAATAAGAATTGGTATACCAATGAAAAGACTTGGTAGTATAGAGGAACTGGGAGAATTAGCTGCTTTTTTAGCAAGCGATGAATCAAGTTATATAACTGGACAAGGAATTGTAATTGATGGTGGAAGTACTTTACCTGAGACTATGAGTGTTGGTGTTTAGGATTACTTTAGATTATATAGTATTTATTATAATAAGAATTTACAATTTATTGTAAATTTTTTTGTTATTATATTTTTTATATAATTATTTTTTGATAAGTTTATTGTACGAGGCAGGAATTCTGATTATGATATTGATGTTTTGATTTGTGGAAAAGCAGATGATTATGTTTGGATAAAGAAATATGATTTATATGATTTAATATGGGTAGTTTAGATAAAGGAATTGATAGCACCATTGTACTTAATGTCTTATAAATAAAGAATTTATAGTGCTATTATTTCTTATTTTGCACTTGCAAAATTGAGTTAAAATATGGAAGAACTCTACCATGCTTTTTATTTATACTTTCTAATTAAAGGAATTGTAAATCTATAATTTATTTCCAATAGTTGGATATACATATTAAAAATATTGGATGAATCTTACATGTTTTAATTTAGTAATAAAATTTACCAAAATGATGGTATAATTATATATAGAAGTGACAGATAAATAGTAATTTGTTGTATCATTATGAATGAAGAAAAAAATGACATGATAAAATTGTAAAACTGGTTTTCTGATCAACAAGGCCCCGGAAAAAAGTAAAGATTTAATATATAAATTTTTTTGAAGATGAAGATAACATAAATTTATATTTTTTAAATATAAGAAA
>ERZ825670.3708-NODE-3708-length-12591-cov-2.609445_pt1 | contig 12591 bp, 8 predicted proteins | sample MGYA00519929_ERZ825670 | MGnify/ENA primary metagenome ERZ825670 (study PRJEB31778, sample SAMEA3449207) | human gut metagenome | biome: human gut; feature: human-associated habitat; material: faeces | place: United Kingdom | collected 2010/2012 ...
AACATCAGATTGGTTCCTCTGCAATGGCTTATAAGAGAAATCCTATGAGAAGTGAAAGAATCGGCTCTCTTGCAAGATATGTAATAGTAGACGCACTTAATCCGGCAATCACTGCATCAACACAATGGTTTGAAAGAACACTTGATGACAGTGCAAATAAGCGAATTTCAGTTCCTGAGGCTTTTCTTGCAGTAGATGCTATTCTAAGCTTGTACATCAACGTTGTTGACGGACTTGTGGTATATGATAAAGTAATCAATCAGCAGTTTATGCGTGAAATTCCGTTTATGGCTACTGAAAATATTATGATGGACGCCGTTAAAAAAGGCGGCGACAGACAGGATCTACACGAAAAAATCAGAGTATATTCTATGGAGGCGGGAAAGACTGTTAAAATGGAGGGGAAGGAAAACAACCTTGCCGAACTTATCGCCGGTGATCCTGCATTCGGTTTGACTTTGGAAGAAATTAATGCCGTTATGAAACCTGAAAATTTTGTCGGACGTGCTCCGCAGCAGGTTGAAGATTTCTTAAAGGATTACGTTGAGCCTGTTCTTGAAAAGAATAAGGATTTACTTGGTATTGAAGTTGAAATTAACGTCTGATATATTTAAAATATAAATTTAGAGGTATTTATATGAAGAAAATTATATCTTGCCTTGTTGCGGTTTGTATGGCTGCGATGTCGTTTGTGACCGTACACTGCGAGGATAATATTAAAGTGATACTTGACGGCAAAACTCTTGAATTTGACGTTCAGCCGCAAATTATAGACGAACGCACACTTGTGCCTATGCGTGTGATTTTCGAAGCATTGGGTGCAGAGGTTGAGTGGGAAGAGGAAACTCAGACTATCAACGCAAGACGTTCGGATACTGATTTGTTTTATATCAGTATGCGTGTGGGTGACAAGACAATTCATAAGGAGTCGGTTAAGGCGAACTTGCCGACATCAAACGATATTGAACTTGATGTACCGCCGATGATTATAGACGGGCGTACGCTTGTTCCTGTCCGTGCGGTTTCGGAGTGCTTTGGTTGTAAGGTAGAGTGGGACGGCGAAAGTCAAACTGTTATTGTTGAAAGCAATTCTGACAATAATACAGATACTGACGTACCGACACCGTCACCGACAGAAACGCCTGTCAATTCAGTTAATACAATCGAATATAACGCCGATAATGAGCAGTATGCAAGTTATATGAAAGAATTTAAAATTCTTGACGCGGTAAAAAATTCGGACGGCAACTATGATATAACATACACACTTCAAACATATCTTGAAGGTCGTGGTTTGGTTGTGGTTGAATTTAGGTGCCTTGATGAAAACGGCAGTGAAGTTGACAGATTCGGCGGAGCATTTCAAGGCACAGATTATACATGGAGCGCTCAAGAGGCGAAAACAACAATTTCCGGTAAAACAACACGCATTGAGCTTGTAATTGAAAAATAAGTTATGAAATTAAAAATCAGGCAAACGCTTGGTTAGCATAGGAGGACAAATACATGGTAAAAGCAATAGTTGGTGCAAACTGGGGCGATGAAGGTAAGGGCAAGATTACAGATATGCTTGCTGCTGACAGTGACATCGTAATCAGATTTCAGGGCGGTGCAAACGCAGGTCACACTATTATAAACGAATACGGAAAATTTGCATTGCATCTTCTTCCGTCAGGTTCATTCAATCAGAATGTAACAAATATGATCGGAAACGGTGTTGCACTTGATATTCCTGAACTTATAAAGGAAATTGACGAGGTCGTAAAACGTGGTGTTCCGAAGCCGAACATTGTTGTGTCAGAAAGAACACAGGTTCTTATGCCTTATCACAAGTTGTTTGACCAGTACGAAGAAGAAAGACTTTCAGACCGTCAGTTCGGTTCTACAAAGTCAGGTATAGCACCGTTCTTCTCAGATAAATTTTCAAAAATCGGTTTTCAGGTTTGGGAACTTTTCGAGCCTGAAAGACTAAAGGAAAAGATTAAGAACGTAATCGAAGTAAAAAATCTTATGCTTGAACATATCTATCATAAACCGCTATTGGACGCAGACGAGCTTTTCAATACACTTATGGAATATGCCGATATGATTAAGCCGTATGTGATTGATTCGGTTGCATTTATGCACAACGCAATCAAAGAGGGTAAGAAAATTCTTTTGGAAGGTCAGCTTGGCTCACTGAAAGACCCTGATTTCGGTATTTATCCGATGACAACTTCTTCATCTACTCTTGCCGGTTACGGTGCGGTTGGTGCAGGTATTCCTCCGTATGAAATTACAGACATAATTACAGTTGTAAAAGCATATTCATCAGCAGTTGGTGCAGGTGCATTTGTTTCGGAAATATTCGGCGAAGAGGCAGATGAACTTAGAAGACGCGGCGGTGACGGCGGTGAATTCGGTGCTACAACAGGCAGACCGAGACGTATGGGTTGGTTCGACTGTGTTGCGTCACGTTACGGCTGTCGTGTACAGGGTACAACTCAAGTTGCATTTACTGTACTTGACGTACTTGGTTATCTTGATGAAATTCCTGTATGTGTGGGATATGAAGTTGACGGTGAAGTTATCAGAGATTTCCCTACAACAAACAAGCTTGAAAGAGCAAAGCCTGTTTTGAAAGTTCTTCCCGGTTGGAAAACTGACATCAGAGGTATCAAGAAATATGAGGACTTACCGGAAAATTGCCGTAAGTACATCGAATTTGTTGAAAAAGAACTTGAAGTGCCTATTAAGATTGTTTCTAACGGTCCTTCAAGAGAAGATATTATATTGAAATAATTAAAATGAACCCAAGGGGGAATTTGTTATGGACGCATCTAAAATCAAATTGATTATATGGGACCTTGACGAAACCTTTTGGAACGGTACTATTTCAGAACAAAAGGTCGCACCTGTTAAGCAGGCTTGCGACCTTGTTTTGTTATCCTCAAAAAAGGGAATTGTCAATTCGATTTGTTCCAAAAATGATGAAAAGCCGTGTATCGATAAGCTGAAAGAATGGGATTTGGATAAGTATTTTGTGTTCAATTCGATTAACTGGGAGCCGAAAGGTCAGAGGATTAAAGATACTGTCGAAAGTATGAATTTAAGACCTTGCAATGTACTTTTTATTGATGATAATAAGCTGAATTTGGAGGAGGCAAAGTTTTTCTGCCCCGATATTATGACAATGCTGCCCGATAAAATCGGTGAACTTTATGCGGCGGTTTCAATGCTTGATAAGAATGACGAAAAATTATCACGTCTTGAAAGTTACAAGGTGCTTGAAAAGAAAAATAAGATTAAAAAGAGTATCGGTTCAAATGAAGAATTTTTGCGACAGAGCAATATCCACGTTGATTTTCATTCAGATTGTGCGGAACACATTGACAGATTGCATGAGCTTATATTCCGTGCAAATCAGCTTAATTTTACGAAAGTGCGTTCAACGAAAGACGAACTTAAAGCGTTGATTGAAGATGAAAATGCGAAATGTGAATATATAACGGCGTATGACAAGTACGGTGAATACGGAATTGTCGGCTTTTATGCCGTAAAGGATAATACGCTTGTGCATTTTCTGTTTTCGTGCCGTACGCTCGGTATGGGGATTGAGCAATATACATATGAAAAAATCGGTTGTCCGAAACTTGATATTGTTGGTGACGTATCGGTTAAAATCGGCAAAGATGAGCCGACTGTAACGTGGATAAATCAAGATAACGTAAAGACAGATAATGAATTTGAGGACATAAAAAATACCGGTTTTAAGGTGCTTATGAAAGGGCCTTGCGACTTAAATCAAATATTTTCGTTCATAAAAAATGAGGATATATTCGATTGTGAGTTCACGTATGTGAGCCACGAAAAACAGTCGCTCGGTGTTGCGATTGAGGGTATGAACCATACTTCGCAAATTGTAAATGCCTATTCGATTACAGACGAAGAAACAGCCGAAATTTGTAAACTTCCGATATGCGACAGTCAAATGTATTCGGACAGCATTTATAAAAATAAGTACGGAATGATTTTTATAAGTATTTTGACTGACGCTAATCTCGGCGTGTATCGAAATAAAAACAACGGTGCTGTTTTTGCGTTTGGTGAGTATATTTATCCGCTTACCGACAAGGCTATGTGGAAAAAGTATATTAATAAAGAAGTTTATACCGCAAATTGTGATTTTAAAGAAAAGGATTTGCAGAAGATTGCGGAAGAATATGAATTTTTGGGCAGACTTACACCAAAGCAGACGGTGGAAAATCTGCGGTTTATCTATGAGCATATTAAATCCGATACGGAACTTGTTATTTTGCTTGGCTGCGAACGTGAGTACAAGGATAATAAGCTGGAGGCTTGGGTGAACAGGCACAATGATCACAAGGAATATAATGCGGCGGTACGGAAAGAATTTGACGGCTGCAAAAATGTGACGTTGTTTGACGTGAATGAATATATAACGTCGGACGATGATTTTAACGACAGTGTAAACCATTATAAAAAACGTGTGTATTACTTGATGGCACAAAAATTTACCGAAATGATAAATGCTCATGCAAACGCAGATGTAGCAAAGCAAACGTCAAAAGCAAAACTTGCTTATTTAACATTAAAACAAAAAATTAAAAAGATTGTTAAACCAAACGGTTAAATTTTATATTGACAAAACAGTTGCATTAGAATAAAATTAAACTATTGATTAAAATAATTTGGGAGATTATAAATGAGTATACGAAAGGTAACTATATGCTTGGCGGTGATTCTTTTCATATCTGCCACCGTACTTGCATTTACATCTAATAAACGTGCAGAAAAAAAGGCTGAAAAAGAATATACGCCTACCGTACAGACGGTCACAATGACGGCTGTCGGCGACTGTACGTTGGCAACTGGCATAAACGCAGACCCAAACGGCAGCTTTAAATCGGTTGCCGAGTCTTTAAACGGCGATTATTCATATTTCTTTAAAAATGTTTCACCGATATTTTCGGAGGACGATTTAACTATCGTAAATTTTGAGGGTACTTTGTCAAATCAAGGAACAAGACAGGATAAGCAGTTTGCTTTCAGGGGTAAGCCTGAATATGTGCAGATACTTACATCGTCAAGTGTTGAGGCGGCAAACCTTGCAAATAACCACAGTGCCGATTACGGTGACGTAAGTCTTTCGGACACGATAAAATATTTGAATGAGGCCGGTGTCTCCAATTTTATAGGTACGAATACCGCGATAAGAGATGTAAACGGAATATCGGTCGGACTTGTCGGAATTGACGCACTTGACGAAACAGAGGCGGCAAAACTTGAAAATGTTATCGGTTCGGTTAAAAGTCTTGGTGCACAGCTTGTTATAGTAAGTATTCACTGGGGCGAAGAAAAGGCTACCGCTCCGAACGATACACAAACAGAGCTTGCACACAAGGCGATTGACGCAGGTGCAGACCTTGTTTTGGGAACACACCCTCACGTTTTGCAGGGTATTGAAAAATACAACGGTAAATATATAGCGTACAGCTTGGGTAACTTCTGCTTCGGCGGTAACAATAACCCGGCGGACAAGGACACAGTTATATACAGACAGACATTTACGTTTGTTGACGGGGTTATGCAGGAGGACGATAATATGACGCTTATTCCCGCAACAATTTCGGGTCATGATGAGTATAACGACTATCAGCCGGCAATAGCTGAGGGTGACAGAAAGACTCAAATAGAGAATAAGTTGATTGAATATTCGACACCGCTCGGACTTTCTACGCTTAATTTCAGATAATTTGTTTTTACTATTGACAAATGGCAGTAAAGTTTAGTATAATATAACACAGATTAGATGAGATTAGAACAGACAGAGCATATTTTAATATGATTTTTATGCCTCTTGGACTTATCTGTCTGAGAGGTTTTTCTGTTTTTTCTTGCAAAAAAGAAAGGAAGATGTAAAATGAAAAATTTAAAGAAGATTATTGCAATGGGACTAACAGCCGCACTATGTGCCGTTTCTTTGGCAGGTTGCGGAGGCTCGCAAATCGGCGGTGCTGACGGCGAAACAGACGTAAATATTTCGGAGACATACAAAATCGGTGTGCTTCAATACGCAGACCACCCGTCGCTTGATAACTGCCGTGAGGGCTTTAAGCAGGGACTTGATTCAGAGGGTATCAAGTATGATATTACAGAATCGTCTGCAAAGGGTGACGACTCAACAAATACACAAATCGCACAGCAATTTGTTTCACAAGGTATGGACCTTGTATGCGGTATCGCAACACCGTCTGCACAGGCTTGCTACAATGCGGCTTATGAGGCAAAAATTCCTGTAATTTTTAACGCAGTTTCAGACCCTGTTGCCGCAAAGCTTGCAGAAAGCGATACACAGGCAATGGACGGAATTACAGGTGTAAGCGATATGTTGCCTGTTGACGAACAGTTAAAGCTTATCCGTGAAATGTTGCCTGACGCAAAGAAAATCGGTATACTTTATACAACAAGTGAAGCAAATTCTGTTTCTACAATAGAAACATATAAGGAAAAAGTAGGCGAATACGGTTTTGAACTTGTTGAAAAGGGTATTACAAATGCCGCTGAAATTCCACAGGCAGTAGACCTTTTGGTAAGCGAAGTTGACTGTATCTCAAATATGACAGAGTTGTTGAAAACTTGCCTATACTTCTTGAAAAGGCAACTGCTAAAAACATTCCTGTATTCGGCAGTGAAGAAGAACAAGTAGGAAACGGCTGTATCGCGTCAGCCGGTATCGACTACATTGAACTTGGTAAAAAAGCAGGCGTTATGGCTGCAAGAGTGCTAAAGGGTGAGGACATTAAGAATATCCCTTACGAAACTCTTACAGAAAGTAAAATTACTATCAACACTGACGCCGCAGAAAAAATCGGAGTAACAATACCGCAGTCAATCACAGACAGAGCTGAGGTCAAAAACGCTCCGTCTGAATCATGATTGAAGGACTGATAGTCGGAATACTTGAGCAGGGACTGATATATGGAATAATGGCTATGGGTGTGTATATCACCTATACCATTCTTGATTTCCCCGATTTGTCTGTAGACGGTACGTTCCCTCTCGGAATAGCTATATGCTTTGTGATGATTAATAACGGTCTTAATCCGTGGCTTGCATTGCTTGCGGCATTTGCCGCAGGGTGCATAGCCGGTATGTTTACGGGAATTTTCAACGTAAAACTCAGAATACGCAATCTTCTTTGTGGTATTCTTACTATGACGGCTCTTTATTCGATAAATTACGGAATAGTCGGAAAAGCGTCGGATTTCCTAAGTATGGATACAACGACTATTTTCTCACAGACAGCTTTCCTTTTCGGAAACGGTCACTTTGCATTGTACTCTAAACTTGTGGTTATCCTTGTGATTACGCTTATCGCAAAGTTTGCACTTGATTGGTATATGCGTACAAAGTCGGGATTTCTTCTAAGAAGTGTCGGCGATAATGAGGGGCTTGTAATCACGCTTGCACAAAATCCCGGAACGATTAAAATTATCGGTCTTGCGATTGCAAACGGACTTGTTTCGCTTGCCGGTGCGGTGTACTGCCAATACGGCAAAGCGTTTAACGTGGCTTCCGGTACGGGTACTGTTGTTATGGGTCTTGCCGCCGTTATTATCGGCTCGACTATATTTAAGAAAATTAAATTCCTCAGAATTACAACAGGCGTGCTTTTCGGTATGATTATTTATAAGGCTTGTATTTCAATCGCACTTGCCGCAGGCTTGCGTTCACAGGATACAAACCTTATGATTACGATTTTGTTTATCGCAACACTTTGCGTAGACGAATTTTTGCTTAAAAAGAAGAAAGTTGGGGTGAAGAAAAATGCTTGAACTTTCTCACATTTATAAAACTTTTAATCAAGGAACTATTGATGAAAAGGTGCTTTTTTCGGATTTTAACATAACCGTAAACGACGGTGATTTTGTCGGAGTTATCGGTTCAAACGGTTCGGGAAAAACGACTATGTTAAATGTCATTTCGGGCGATATGCCGATTGACAGCGGAAGTGTTTTGCTTGACGGTAAGGAGCTTAATAAGCTGAAAAACTTTAAACGTGCGCAGAGAATAGGCAGAGTTTTTCAAAATCCCGCAATGGGAACCTGTCCGTCAATGACTATATGGGAAAACCTGTCTATCGCAGATAATAAGGGTAAGAATTTCGGTCTTTCGTTTGGACTTAACCGTCAGAGAAAAGACTTTTACCGTTCACAGCTTGAACTTTTGGGTATGGGACTTGAAAACAGACTTTCAACTCTTGCAGGCTCACTTTCGGGCGGTCAAAGACAGGCACTTGCACTTATTATGGCGACTATGATCAGACCTGATTTGTTGCTTTTGGATGAACATACAGCCGCGCTTGACCCTAAATCTTCTGATACGGTTATGATGCTTACGGATAAGATTGTTCATGAAAAGAACATAACAACCATTATGGTAACGCATAATCTTCGTCACGCGGTTGAGCATGGCACAAGAACTGTTATGATGCATAACGGCGAGGCTATTATGGATGTTTCGGGTGCGGAAAAAGATAATAAGACAATAAATGACTATTTGACAGTGTTTAACGAAATAAGTATTGAATGCGGAAATTAGCATAAAAGCTGAATTTGGATATATTCAAATTCAGCTTTTTTAGTATAAAAATCAGCAAATATTTCATTCTCTTCTTGAATTTTTATTCATTAAAGTTTATAATGAAAAAAAAGGCTCAAGAGAGATATTGGAGCCATTTGGAGTAAGGGAGAAAAAACTATGTTAAAAAAATTAACCGCATTTTTGACGGCAGCTGTAATGGTTACATCAGTTGCGTCAATACCGGTGTTGACGTCATATGCCGACACAAATTCAACTACTGAAAAACGAGTAATGGAAAAACTTGATCGAGGCACTGTTGCCGTTAAAACAAATGACGGTGTGTATTTGTCGTGGCGACTTTTGGGTACGGAAAGTCTTACAAATCAAGCATTTGATATATACCGTGACAGTGAAAAAATATACACAACAGGCGAACACGATGCAACTTGCTATACCGATTCAAAAGGCACGGCGGATAACAAGTATACAGTTGTGCCGAAAGGTGAGGCAATAGACAAAACAGAGGCGGTTGATGTTTGGACAACAAACACAACATATAAAGGTCGTTCTGTGGCATATAAAGACATTGCGTTTAAAGTTCCTGACGGAGGAAAGACGCCGAAAGATGAAGAATATACATATACCGCAAACGATATGAGTGTGGGCGACCTTGACGGTGACGGAGAATATGAATACATCGTAAAATGGGACCCGTCTCATTCAAAGGATAATTCCGTTAAGGGTTATACGGGCAATGTGTACTTGGACGCATATGAGCTTGACGGCACTCTTCTTTGGAGAATAGATTTGGGAGTTAATATCCGCGCTGGTGCGCACTATACTCAATATATGGTCTATGATTTTGACGGTGACGGTAAGTCGGAAGTCATATTAAAAACAGCACCGGGCTCAAAAGAAGGTGAGGGTAATTATGTCTCAAAAGCAGGAAAAAATATAACCAAGGGTGACGATAAAAAAGATTACAGAAATTCATCCGGTTTGCTTATGGGCAAGGATGGCGGACCGGAGTATTTAACTGTATTTAACGGTGAAACAGGCGCGGCAATGCAGACTGTTGATTTTGACCCGCCGAGAAGTATTTTGACATCTTCCCAATGGGGCGACAGCTATGCAAACAGAAGTGAAAGATACCTTGCCGCGGTGGCATATCTTGACGGTGTACATCCAAGCGTTGTTATGACGAGGGGATATTATACATATGTGTATGCGGCGGCATATACTTGGGACGGCACAGACCTTAAAGAACAATGGCTTTCAACTAATACACCGACAGAAGAAAATGGCGGTACAGGTTGTACCGTAAAATATGCAGACGGTACAACGCTTTATGCACAAGGTGCACACAGTGTATCGGTAGCTGACGTGGATAATGACGGATATGACGAGATTATTTTCGGCAGTGCGGTTCTTGACCATGACGGAACTGTTTTGACGTATGACGGCCGAGGACACGGTGACGCAGAACACGTTTCGGACTTTGATAACGACGGAAAACAAGAAATATTTATGGCACACGAGGCAGGTAAGCACAATGATAAAATAATTCCATATGCGGTAGATATAAAGAGATATAATGGTGATATTATGCTACAAGCCGCACAGGGAGATATAGGCAGAGGTATTATGGATAATGTCGATGATGAATATGCACTGTCAAGCGGTAATCTTTCGTTGTTCTGGTCGGTAGCGGCTGACGGTATATATAATCAAGCCGGTGAAAAAGTAGGAAATATACCTAATACCAATGGAAGCAATATGGAGAATTTTGCAGTTTATTGGGACGGTGATTTGGGGCGAGAATTGCTTGACGGAAATAAACTTGTAAAATACAGTATAAAAAGCGGTACGGAAAGAATTTATTATGACAGTAAAAATTCAACATTGCCGGGTTCAATAAATAACAGTACAAAGTCAAATGCGTGTCTTACAGCCGACCTTTTCGGTGATTGGCGTGAAGAAATCGTGCTTAGATACGGTGACGGTGTGAGAATTTATTTTTCGACTATTCCGACTGATTACAGACTTACAACGCTTATGCACGACAGTCAATATCGTTGCGCAATAGCATGGCAGAATGTCGGATACAACCAGCCGCCTCATACAAGCTATTATATAGGTTCGGTGGCTTTGGCGAAAGATTCGGGTGGCAACACATTAAACTACCTTGCACCGAATACGTCATTTACTGAGGTGACTTATCCTGACACATCGTCAATTACACCGCGTCCGACAATTAAGACAACGCCTGAACCTGTTTCGGTTTCTGTCACTCCGGACGCAGACACGTATCTTGTTGACGGTACAACAGCACACGGATCTGATGAAGAATTAAAAATTAATCAGGCGACAGATTATTACTCGTCAACATCTCCGGGATTAAAGGATATTAAAGGTTTGGGGTTGATACGTTTTGACCTTTCCAAATATGCCGGTAAAAAATTAACTTCGGCAACATTGAAATTGTACGATAAATTTACTAATACAGATAAGAGAAATTCGGTTTTGCACCTCGATTATTGTTCAAAAAATGATTGGGATGAGGCGACCGTTACTATAAATGATATAAAGACAAGAGGCGAGGATACGCCGTTGTCGTCATTGGGTTTGCAAGTGTCACCTGCATACAATGTCGATTATAAGGAAATATCGTTCGATGTGACGGATGTGATAAAAGAGAAGTGTACAGATAATTTGATTACGTTTACATTGTGGACAGGTACAGGACGTGAACAGGTTATCGCGTCAAAGGAATACAGCGGTACAGACGCACAAGGACCGACACTTGTTTTGGAATTTGAGGGAGAAGAGCCGACACCAACGCCAACGGTAGTGCCAACGGCAACACCAACATTAAAGCCGACAGCAATTCCGACAGCAATCCCAACGGTGATCCCAACAGCGACACCAAATTTGGCAAACAACAAAATCACAGCTATGATAAATAGCAACAACAAACTTGATGTCACACTTGATTTTGAAAATGTGGATATGAATGATGTTAATGTGTATGTTGCCTTTAAGAATAACGGTAAGCTTGTGGGAATGAAAATGCCACAGGCAAGCGAGTTAAAGGGAATAGATTTGATTGATAAAGAGTATACTGATATAGAGGTTTATGCTTGGGATAATAAGCAGAAACCGTATGCGAATATAGTACGTATCATTAATAATGTACAATAAACAAAAAACTGATGTGGAAACACATCAGTTTTTTTTGTTATCTTATAAAATTAGTTTTTCATAATATTTCATCTCTTATTAACCGATTATACCGCAAACGTCCTCTGCAATTTGCTCAGGAGTAAGACGGTTTGCTTTGACGATTTCTTCAGGGTTATATCTGTCAAGAAATTCTTTCTTTAAACCGTAATTCAATACCTTGATGTCAGAATTGCCGTAAAATCTTGCAATCTTTTCGCCGAAACCGCCGTCTAAAACACCGTCCTCGACTGTTATAACAATGTCATGGTTTTCTTAAAGCTGTTCCAAAAGCTTATCGTCAGTACCTGTAATGTAAATCGGGTTTATAAGTGTAGGTTTTACACCTGTTTTGTTTTCGATAATTTCAGCCGTTTTTGCACCTACCGAATAGAATGAGCCAAGTGCAACGATTGCAATTTTACTGCCGTTTTGAGTAACTTCATATTCATTTAGCTTGCTGAAGTCCTTTGTAACCTTTTTGCCGTCTGATACAACACTGATAGGTACACGGATTGCAACAGGGTGGTCGTTTTGCTCAATACTCCAATCAAGCATTGCAAGGTATTCTTCCTTTGTTGTCGGTGCAAGATAGACAAGATTAGGAATGTTAGACATCATCGGAATATCATATATGCCAAGGTGAGTAACGTCATTCATACCGTAAACAGATGCCCAATATACAAGGATTGTTGCAGCACTGTTGTTGATACATAAATCCTGTGAAAGCTGGTCGTAGGTACGTTGAATAAATGTGCTGTAAACACCGTAAATAGGTTTGACACA
>ERZ825670.3716-NODE-3716-length-12572-cov-6.531038_pt1 | contig 12572 bp, 20 predicted proteins | sample MGYA00519929_ERZ825670 | MGnify/ENA primary metagenome ERZ825670 (study PRJEB31778, sample SAMEA3449207) | human gut metagenome | biome: human gut; feature: human-associated habitat; material: faeces | place: United Kingdom | collected 2010/2012 ...
GCTACGCTCCACTTCGGAAAACTGCGCTGTATTACCGTGCTTTTCAGATTTTGGGCGTTTCCCGACTGCACATTTCTTGACATTTCCAAGCGGAAAAGATATGCAGATCCCGCAAAGCACCCACCACTGCCAGCACACAAAACAGGCAAGCAAGCGTCTTGAGGTCATAATAACCTAAGTAGTCCCTATCAGGCGGAACAAAAAATGCCGTTACAACTGCGGCCAGTAATGAAATGACCAGCATGGCATTGGCGCGACACCAAGATTTGACCTTACTCATAAAAAGCCCCTTTGCGTGAAAAATACAGAATTTCGCGTGTATATTTCAGTGAACAAGATAACACATTTCAGGATGATTTACAATGAAGTTCTATTTGCTCGAACTTAAAGATGTTGTCGGGCAGGCGGTAATCCGTGGTCTTTCTGATGTCAGACTCTTTGATTTTCTTGCCTGTGTCTTCGTCGAAGTAGTTTACGGTCACGATGCCCTTACCCAGAGCAGGCACCTGAACGCTGACCCATCTTCTCTGTGTATAGAACGAATCTCTCGTATTCGCGCCCCAGTTGGCGTAGTTATTGATGGTAGGATGATTTTCCGGCTCATCCTTATTCGTCATGGCCTTTTTCTCATAGAAAGCCATATTATAGACCTTCGGACCATTTTTGCCCGCGCGACCTTCACAATAGGCGGGTCCAGAAAGAATAACATAGTCATTGTTCATCTTCCAACCGCATTTTTTGCCGCTTTGGACAATCTCAAAAGCCTTCGCCTGCATCAATGTGATGCGCTTCATGACTTCATCCATGTTGTTGATGGCGTTGACCGCTTCCTTCTCCGCACGGATATCCACATCGAAGTGGCAGTCTGGATAGCTGTAGCCGTCCATGCCTTTGTATGTGCCGCTGTCGCCATTTGTAAACCAGTTATTCTGGCCATCCTTTCTCAAGGTCGGCTTAGAAAGGCCTTTCTTATAATCGTACTTACCCAGCGGGTAGCTGTTATCAAGGTATCTGACCTGAATATCCACCGTGCCGTAGTGAATGGCAGAGAGTTTCTTATACTGGGTCGTCACGTCGATGGACATTCTGTCCGTTGCCAGAACCTCGCCAGTTAATGGGTTTACCGCATCGGCATACAGATACCAGACATAGTTGGTTTTGATATCCTTCGGGTTGCCAAAATGAGCGGTGACCGATTGAGACTGACCTTTTATAGAAACCTCGTTTTTATAACTATCAAACCCTTCATCGGACACATCTTTTGCCACTCAGAGGCGAATCTCAGGCTGCACCAGACCCTCCGTGCCATCTGGAAGCTCAACTTTAATCTTGTTGCCCTTCCATTTCGCCTCAATGTCATAGGAGTAGATACTGTCGTCCTTGCTCCACGAGCCATCTGCGTTGATGACAATGTTTGAGATGAAGCTGGTGTTGTATGGGCCCTTCTGGTAAGTGGAGCCATTGGCTACGACGCTGTTTTTGATAAAGCCTACATCGATATCGTCTTTTACTTCGATGTCACTCGCGTCCAACGCGAAGGCATTCGTGGTCAAAGACAGAATCATGGCTACACAGAGTACCCAGGAAATGAGTCTCTTCATTGATTTGTTTCCCCCTTTTTCATAAAAATTAGGAGGGAGTTAGAATTCTAACTCCCTCCGTTGGTTTTTGGTCGGTGATTACCATTTATTCAGTTCGTACTGCACAAAGCCCGGCTCACTGCCACCGTAGAACGCGGTGCCCTCGTGGACATCTGTTACAGGATTCCGTGTCAAATCGTTGTAGTATTCCTTCTCGCCCGGACCATCAATTACGATTCGGTTGCTGTATCCCGTCGTATTGAATTTTACATAAAGCATTCTGCCGTCATACCATCTGACAGCTGCGGGCGCGGAATACTCGGTCTCATACAGCTCACCCCGCATGACGCCCTTGAGTGCCTGATAAGCGTCTCCGCTCTTGGTGGGATAAGCCAGTTCCAGAATGCGCTTTGCCAGCTGTCTCGCCTCGTAGCTGTAGCCGGAGGGAGAGGGCCACTTCTTATCAGTAGCATCCGTGGTCGGGATGATGTTGCCTGCCACATCCAGCTGATTGCCGTTGGCGTCATAGCAGAGGTCGTGGACGCGCTCGGGAAGAGTGACAATAACCTGAGTTCCGTTTTCTCTATACACGACCTCTAAGCCACCGTACTTGCGCTCATTGGCAGTCAGGATGGTATTGCCGTTGTTGATATCAGTGCTCTCGCTCCACGTCACGCCAGACATGCTTCTGATGGCGGCGACCAGCTCCGTTGCGGAGGGGGCAGTGCCGTCAGTGACCTTGGGAGCCGCGGTAATCCAGCCAGCGCGGTAGAAGATGGTACACATCTGAGCGCGGGTGAGGATATCCTTGGGACCGAAGGTGCCCTTGCTGTCCTTACCGACGATGACGCCATTCTGATATGCGTCCAGAACAGTCGTCTGCGCGTAGTTGCTGATGTCAGCGTAGTCGGGGATGTCCGTAGCGGACACATTCTTGCTCTCGGGGTTCTTCACGCCCAAGCCCTTCATCAGCATGTAGATAGAGAGCTCGCGTGGAATCGCCTGATTGTAGTTATCGGCGTTGATTGCGCCGAGGTTGGGCAGGCAGTGCAGGGTGTTGATGCAATAATCGATATTGCCATACGCCCAGTAGCCGTCAGGTCCTGCCTTTGCGGGATTGCCCTTGGCGTTGCCGATGATAGTCGCCATCTGTGCGACGGTGATGGTGTCGTTGGGACCGAACTTTCCGCCGCCGTAACCGGCGACCAGACCGCCCTCTGCCATCGTCTGGATGGCTTCATAAGCCCAGTGGGTCTTAGGCACATCGGAGAACTTCGGGCCCGCTGCCACCGTCGGGATAACGAGAATTGATAGTAGTAATGCAGCTGACAGGATCGCACACATTATTTTCTTCATTGGTTATCTCTCTCATTAGTTGATAGTAAGGTGATTATAGCACATGCCGATCTTGCTTTCAACTCGGAAACGGGGATGTGAGTTGGGGCAGCCTCTCAGGGTCCGCCGTCGGTCTTCTCATCGCGCTCGATGGCTTCCATCACAGTGCGATAAACAAAAGCGTTTGTGGACTCTCCACGCTTCTCGGCGTGGGTCTTAATGATCTCCTTTGAGCCCTTCGGTACTCTCAGGTTAATGGTCTCCACTTTTTCGGACAGCCATTTGTCCCGTGCCCTGCGCTGGGCGTCCGTTGGCGCCATAATGATCCCTCCCATTCAACTGCTATATATTTCAGTATACCGCGTTTGACCTCTCCCGTCTATATGGCAATTATCAACATATATGCAACCGTATATTTGTGCAAGATTCCGGCTTGATATATGCTACCGTATATGCTATGATATATCCAGAAAGTAAAAAACACGGCAGTACAAAGGAGTTGCAGCTCCTTTGCACCTGCGCAGGTGATGAGACCACCTACACAACGGGATCCCCCGCACCGATAGGGACAGTATACCCTTTTTCAGCGGGCGGGGCAAGAGGAATGTTGTAAAATCCTCCCGCACGATGTAGGGCAATGACCTGCACCGTGCGTTTTATTTTCAAAAAATATTGTGGAGGTATCCATCATGAAAGAAATCATCACCCGTAAGAGCCGCAACATCCCCGACGGCAAGGAGCTTTTCGAAGGCATTTCCGGCAACTTCAAGGACTTCGGTCAGACCCTTTGCGAGCTGACCGACAACGCCATCTCCAACTTCCGCGCCCACAATATCCGTGGCTTCATCGAAATCATGCTGGTGGAGCATGACGACTATGTAGATGTCACGGTCCGCGACAACGGCACAGGCATTGAGGACATGGACGCAACCCTCACCATTGCCGCCCGTTCCTGCGCCGAGTCCGCCCTGAACGAGCACGGCATGGGGCTCAAGCACGCGCTGGCGTCCATCAACGCCGGGGCAGACCAGCATTGGAGCATCCAGACCCGAACAGCGGAGGATGCTGCTCACGACCGCCACCAGCGGGTGGAAAGCCCCTACAGCATCGGTATGCCCGTGTACCTTGTCCCCGGCAGCGGGGACATCGTAGACGATACCGGTATGCCGATACCGACGCCAACACGCCTCAAATCACGCAGCAGCCCGACCAGCTGGTCCTGCAGCTCGGGGCACGCTGGGCTGGAGTGGAGTTCGAGCTGCGCACAGACGCCGGTGTCTTCCCGGTCCCGGTAGTTGTCGATGAGTCCGGCATCCTGAGAATGGATCTGGGCGGCAGCACCACCTATACCCTCAGCTGCATCAATTCCACCGTGCCCATCCCCGATCCGGAACCGACTGAGCCGGACACACCACCGACCACACAGCAGGACCCTGCCCCCTCTCAGCCGCCGACCAATAACACATCCGGCAGCAACACCCGGAACGTGGTGCCCGTGGTCTTCTTCCTCGCCGCGCTGGCACTTGCTGTCGTGGGTCTCGTTGCCCTCTTCCTCTCCCGCCGCAGCGCCAGGCAGCGCTATGCCGATTGGGACGATGAGGAGGAAATTTGAGCAAACTGCACGAAAGATTTCCCCATACTGACCCCAGCGCCCCGGCATTGGCTATTGCACCAAAAATGCGCATTTCCTGCCTTTTTATTGACTTTTTCGGGCATTTGTGCTATATTATGAGCAGATCAAGAACTGCGCTCAGGCTTTCGATCCGTCGTTGGCCACGGCGGCAGACTTGCCTGATGAGCGGCAGGGAATCGTTACGGGACCACTTGTCCGATGGCCCCATACAGCGCAGATCTTGCAATAAGATGTAGCCGGAAGGCTGCTGAAATACAGTACAGAGTCGAATGCTGGAATCGACGTTTAACTCCAGCACTTGACTCTGTATTGTCTTTTTTGGCAGTCTTCCGGCTTTTTTCGTACCCTGACACAATCCTGCGGCCTGTTTTCCATTCCGGAAGACGGTCGTCTCGAATGGAGGTTTTGATAGATGAGCCGAAAGAATACGACCTGTCTGCTCCCCAAGAATGGGCAGCAGCTGCGCTGCCACTGCGGGTGCCTTGCTGTGCTGCGCCCGGCCGAGGAGGTGTGTAAGCCCCCCTTCCCCGGCGCCATGGCTTATGTCTGCAGCAACTATCCCAAATGCGATTCCTTCGTGATCGCGGACCCGGTCACCAAGCAGCCCAGAGGGAGCCTCGCCGACAGCAACCTGCGTCGTCTTCGCTACCTCGCCCATAACCAGTTTGACCGGCTGCATCAATCCGGACGGATGACCCGCAAGGAGGCATATCGCTGGCTGGCACATGTGACCCAGTCGCCGGCCGGGCACGCACATATCGGGCACATGGGCGCCTATTACTGTCAGGTGGTCATCCGGGAGAGCAAAAAGCTGCTACAGGACCCCAATCCGAACGCCGGTCGGATCCGGCCAAATATAGGAGGTGAGTATCATGCTGCCGCTCAATGATGAGCAGAGAATCCTGGTAGAAGAAAATATGGGCCTTGTGGGTAAGGTCATCAAGGACTGCCTGCAGAACCCCTCCGCTCAGGGATGCTATACCTATGACGATCTATTTCAGATTGGCTGCATCGGTCTATGCAAGGCAGCACAGACGGACCGGCCCGGCCGCGGCGCCTTCTCCACTTACGCCTATATCCTGATCCGCAATGAGATCTACAACGAGCTGGAGCGCGGTACCCGGTACGCCCGGGAGGTGTCTTCCTGCTATCTGGAACTGGAGGATGACCCGCGTCAGGAAGACTATGAGCAGCAGCTGCGCTGCAGAGAGCTCATGAGCCTGTTGGACCGGGCTGAAGCTACAGCTACCGGTATCACTGCCAAGGGGATCCGCGCCCTGCGCATGATGTGCGATGGGTATTCCTGCAGGGAGATCAGTGCCCACTACGATACCACCCCCAACAACATCACCGCCTGGATGAGCAAGGCCCGCAAGTACCTGGCAAGCTTTGCTCAGCTATCCCCATCTGTTTGATGAAGATAATATGAGCTGCCATACAGCGAAAGAGAGAACATGCTCTCTTCCCTGTGCGGCAGCTCTTTTTTTGTTTATGGAGGATTGTTATATGTGTTTGAAGCCTGACCTGTTTGCTAACAGGATCTTTTCCATGGGTCATCCCTCCTTTCGCTGTCATGATAACAAAAACTTGTGTCGAAATGATGACCCTCAGAAGTATTATAGTTCTATCTGCAGCATTCATCAAATAAAACAGCGCAGCTCCCGCGTGGAAGCTGCGCTCAGTATGACCCGTTAAGGGGGTTCCTGCTGAACAATGTATTCTTTCAGCACAAAGGGGATATAGAAGCCACCATAAGCCCGCACTTCTCACTCGTCAATGCAGACCTAAGAAGCGCGGCAGCTCCTCGCGGGTTTTCTTCCTCGGTTTCGTCATGGCGGGTCGCTCCTTTCTACTCATGGGAAAAAGAAAAGAGCAGCCGTTTCAAAATTGAAATGGCTGCTCCTGGCAGTTGGTGTCTATGCTGTGTCGTTGTCACACAGTAATTTTTATTTTGGCGTCGTATGGCTGATTAAAGGTGTAGTCGCACCACGTATATATAACAGGCTCATCCACGTTCAGCAAGGAGGCGTATTTTTCCAGGAGTGTGCCGATTGTCGTTTTCGCCTCATTTTCCGATGTATAGTCGCTGAAAAGCACACCCTGTGTGTTGAATTCCACGACTGCGTTCCCATTTCCGGAAACAAGAATGGTATGCTCTCTGGTCTTAGCGGTTAAGCGCCACGCCTCTCCGCCACTAAGCCCTGTATTGGGCGAGAGCTGCGCAGTATCCTCCACTCTTTTGTACTCCGTGCTGATAATGTCGGCGTTCAGGCGAGCTGCTATGTCTTCGGCAACCCCAAGCAGCTCGTTTTCACTGAGATACACGGGTAGACCCGAAGCATCGGTATAGGCAAGATTTTCATATACGGGCAGTGTTTCGAGCACCATATCCTTCGTCCACGGATTTGCTGATCCGCTTTCCGAAATATCGAACAGCATCAAACCCTCAAAGCCCATAGGAAAGATTGTGGCAGTCTTTTCCGTATTTTGTATCCAGTTCCCGTATGCCTTGTTCTGAACGCGCGAAAAACAATTCAATGATATTTTCATCTGTTATCATCACATCGCCTCCTTTCCGGCTTCACCTATATACTACGGTTTTAGCTGCAAATACTACATCAAATCTCAAACTTTTTCAAAAAAATTATACCACACTTCGCTTGAGATTGCTCGCGGAGCTTTTGCCGCTTCACTGGCGGCTCTCCGGCGTTCCTCACTGTATGGGGCGGTCGGGCGGAAACTCAATCTGACTTTTTTTGCCGTGTGAGCAGCGTTCGATGAGAGATGGGGAATCTCATACACCTCTGCCATCCCTCGCTTCTAACAATCGAAAAGCCAACATTTTCGACACCTATTCTAACGCTAAATCCATCTCCTGCCAATCAAGAACGGGGGGGCAGTCTCTACCTCTGACCGCCAAGATTGATATTTGATTTCGCTGAATATTGCAAGATGGTTTTTCAAATGAAACTGTGAACGCTTTCCAAACAAACCGGATTTTCATAGATTTTCGGGCAAACATGGCTTGAAGTCATCCACAATACAATATCTTGGTGGTCAAAAACCGGGCAATTCAAACGGGCGGTGGTTTTCTGCTGCAGGGAGATCGGATTGCACCAGGGTCAGTCTGGAGATTTTCTCCGAAATTGACAAAAGCATTCTCACATGGCAAAACGGATTTTGAGCGCAAAAAAGCGGGAGACTATCTCAGTCTTCCCGCTTCTGCTTCTTCATCCCATGGTAAAGGGCTGAAACTCAATTTTGATCCGCATCCCCATTCCCGCAGCGAGGCGCTGGAGCGTCCGCAAGGACGGGTTGGCACTGCCGCTCTCCAGTTTGCTGATGTCTGCCTGTGCAATACCGGTCTTTTCGGACAGTTGCTTCTGGGTCATCCCGCTGCTCTTGCGGGCGTCGATCATAGCCTGCATGATGGAGAACTCAGGCTCCAGAGCCTCATACTCTGCCCTGACTTCCGGATCCTGCAGCTGCTCGTTCAAAAAGTCATTGAATTTACTCATGGTCTGTTCTCCTCTCTGCCGAGATAGTCGGCGCGATATCGCTTCGCCCGCTCAAGTTCAGCAGGCGGTGTCTTCTGTGTTTTCTTGATAAATCCGTTGGTAAGGATCACCCGTCGGCCGACTATGAAAAAGTACAAAACGCGGGAAATATCAGAGCCTACCTTCGCCCGCAGCTCAAAGATGCCATCACCCAGCGGTTTGGAGCACGGCTCACGGAGATCCGGGCCGTTGTCTGCCAGCAGCGAGATCGTCCGCAACATCTTAGCGCGCATCTTCTTATCCAGGCTCAATATGAAGTCCTTTGCCGGTTCTGTGCCGTCGGCCTTATCATAAAAAATCACTTCATATTCCTGCACATTCAACCCGCCTTCCAACTATGGGATTTATCCTATATTTATTGTATGGGATAAATCCCATATTGTCAAGCAGCTTTTGAAATTATTATATCCTCTGCCCGTTCATTCTATGTTGACCCAGCCCATTTGCAGCGCACCTGCCTTTCGGGACATACTAACCTACGTCTCTCCTGTCGTGTCATTCAGTACACAGAGGTAGCAATTCCCGTACAACGCCGCTGTACCGTACTACCTTTCTGTGCAGTAAAATATAGACAGGAAGGTGGTGATCGCTTGGATATTTTGTCGAGAATTAAAACATTGATGGAAGCACGGGGCTGGACAGCCTACCGGTTGGCAAGTGAGGCCGGTTTGACTGAGTCCACCATTCAAAATCTGTTTCGTCGGAATGGAATCCCCACCCTTCCCACGTTGGAAGCGGTCTGTTCCGCCTTTGGCATAACGCTTTCTCAGTTTTTTGCTGATGATGATATGGTTGAGTGCACGTCGGAGATCAAACGGCTGATGGAGGCTTGGACACCCTTGCCTCAGGAGCAGAAGGAGGCCTATCTGAAACTCATGGAGCTCTACCAGCATGATTAGCGACTTGCCGTGCCACCCGCATTTCCTCTGGTAAAACTGCATACCCTGTAAGACACGCCGCCCGTCTCCGCGTTGTCTGGCGGCTGATTGTTCATGACCTCTATCGGTGCATAGCATTAGAAATAATGCTGTGCACCGACTTTTTTTGCGTTTTCTGGGTCATTCCGCCTACCCGCATCGGGATAGGGTGTAAAAGGGGACAAGTAACCGCCTCCGCGGGTAAGGAGGGAGGTGAAATCTTGCATCTTTCACCCTCCCAGAAAGCAAAAGTCTGCAGGCAGTTTGAACGTTTTTGTAAGGATGTGCTGGAATGCGAAAGCATCGACTACATCCGACACATAACGGCACGTGCTGAGCACGTGATTACATTTTCCGATCTTCCGGAGCCGGTATTGGAGCAGCTGCACACCACGGATACATACCCTTCCGATATGTACCTGTTCGATGTGTGCGGCTTCCATCTGCCCATCCACGATGATCGGTTGGGACAAGCACTTTTGGAGATCGGGGTGGAAGGTTACAGCATCCTGCTGCTCTCCTTCCTGCTGGATCTGAGCGACCGACAGATCGCCCTGCTCCTCAACAGTTCCAAATCTTCGATTCAGCGCCGCAGAACAGCATTTTTTGAGACGCTTAAATCCAAAATGAAGGAGTGATTGCCATGCCGCGCCATCGCAAGAAGCCACGGGCCCTGCTCGACTACGATACCATCGCAGCTGCCTCTACCGGCGATCCGGACGCTATGGCCGAAGTTCTCAGACACTTCGATGGCTTCATCTCCAAACTGGCCACCCGCACATTCCGTGATGCCAACAATGTCTCATTCAGCGGTGTCGACCAGGAGATGAAGGAACGGATGCAGCTGAAGCTCATCGCCAGCATCATTAAGAACTTCGATCCAATCCCCAAGTAACCAGCCCTGCCGCATTTGGGTATGGGCGTTCTTCCCCCTTTCCGCGCCCATACACCCCCCACCTATGCCGATACTTTGTCTATATCCGCATCGCCTGTTTGTAATGAAAACTGTACAATTTTCGTTACAAATCGTATATTTGACCGTCAAGTCGAGAAAACTAAAGGCACTCACTTGCATTTTGTAATGAAAACTATATAATATTCATTACAACAAGGAGGTGCCGCTATGGCCAATCAGACGATCTACAACTGTATATTGGAGCGCATCCGAGTCGCAGAGCCGGAGTCTGTCTTCGTGTCTACCGACTATGTGGATCTGGCTGATGTCAATACGGTGCGGCAGTGCCTGTCCCGTATGGAGCAGACAGGTGAGCTGCAGCGGATCATGCGCGGCGTCTATTACCGGCCCGTCTTCAGCCAACTGCTGGGTGAGTATGAGGCTCCGTCGCCCCATCACGTGGCGCAGGCCTTGGCCCGGAAGTTCAACTGGAGCATTGCACCCTCCGGCGCCACCGCACTGAACCTGCTGGGCCTATCTACGCAGGTCCCCGCCAAGTGGTCCTATATCTCCGACGGCCCCTACCACAAGTTCAATGTGGGCAAGTTGGAGTTAGAGTTTAAGCATCGAAGCAACCGGGAGATCTCCGGATTGTCCTATAAGAGCGCCATGGTCATACAGGCCCTGCGCGCTTTGGGCAAGGAGAATGTGGATGACACTACCATTAAAAAACTGCAGCGGCTCCTGACCGATCATGAAAAGCAGGCGCTTTTACAGGAGGCGCAGCAGGCGGTAGCGTGGATCTATAACCTCATCAAAAAAATCTGCCGGGAGGACTGATATGTATAACATCGCCAAAGCATCTGAGCAGGACCGCTGTGTTCTGTTTCGTAATACCGCGCAGCAGACAGGGCTGCATGAAGCTATCATCGAAAAGGACTTCTGGGTCTGCCTGACACTGGACCACCTCTTCCATCACAGTCCCTGGAAGGCGGCCTTCACATTCAAAGGAGGCACCAGTCTCTCCAAATGCTATGGGCTGATCCAGCGTTTTTCCGAAGATATTGACCTGATCCTGGATTGGCGCGTGCTGGGCTATGGGCTCTATGAGCCATGGGCACCGCGCAGCAACACAAAGCAGGACCAGTTCAACAAGGAAGCAAATAAGCGTGTCGAGCAGTTCCTGCGCGACATCCTCCTCCCTTCCCTGCGCAGCGAGTTCGGTATCATACTGGGTAGCCCAATGGTATACTTAAGCTCTCTAAAGGAAGTTTCGATTCCCCAACGGAGACGGTAAAGTTCTTTGATTTTTCCAACGGGGAAGGTCTCTGGGTCAAGATCAGTATAGATGGTCTCGTAGCATCCGTCAGAAATTCGAAATCGGACGACGCGGAAGTGCAGATCATACATATTGGGAGCTTTGGGCGCAATGTAGTCAAATGTAGTATGAGGCTGGATCCAACGGTATCTTTCTGGATAAGCAGATAACAGCGCTAATGTCTCTTTCGTTTGCCGACGCGTTAGAGTCAATGTTGTATCGACATCGAATTCTTCGCTATTTGGCAATTGAAGATTTGAGATCATGCCGTAGGATTCTTTTGCGCGGATGATGTAATTCCACTTTTTTCTTGTAAGTGGGCGATGTTATTGAATGATTCATATCCGCGATCCATTAACACAATTACCTTTCCCGGAATGTTAGAGCGATCTATCATCGAAACGAGAGCTTTGTGCTCATTCATCCCTTTTTTGCCTTGCATAGTAACGTCAACATAGGCTTTGCTCATTAGATCGAACATGGCATTTAGGTGAGCAAGGTTGTATTGCTTTTGCCCATCCATATTTCTGATTAAAGAAAAATCATTGGTTGGATCGGATGGTAAACGTAGATCTGATCCATCGACCGCAAAAAGACGATACCCTCGAAAGGTCATGGTCGGCATCGCCGATGCGACAAATTCGTTGAATATCATTTCGATAGCTTTGGAGCGGATTTTATTGCGTTGTTGGACAAACGCGGAAGCAGTTGCTGTACTTGGTGTGTATCCAAACCAGTCATATAATTCTTTTGAAAGGCTTCCGCCTCCCATGCCGATCAGCATTAGCAGCATCGTTTGCAACGGAAGTTTTCTCTTTCTTGAAAAATCTTTTCCCGGGATCTTTACGCATGCGTCTAAATTTGCGGCGGTTTTCTTTATTGCATGGAACAATGCGGACCGAACACGTTCTGGATATGATTTTCTGTTCACTTGGAAGGCCGCCTTAAAAAATGTCATCATTTTCAAGGCGAAGCCTTAGATTTTCATTGATTTGTCAAGCGTTTTTTGAGAAATATTGTTTATATATGTCTCCCTGCGATGAAATAAAAACGCTCAATCACCATCATAAGTGATTGAGCGTTTTGTGCGCAAACTTAATGACATTGCTCATAGAGGGAGCATATCAATCGCCGTGCAGGGCTTTTTTATGTTCCTTTTCGATGTGGCTACTCTTTGGTGCAATTACAATACTCAGCGTACAGCCGATTCTTTTCTTCGGACAGTCTGGAATATTCCTCGCGCAGCTTGGCAAGGTCAGGGAGCTTGTCACCGACGCCCGCCGCTTTCAGCGCCCGCGCCGACGCTTCAAAGAGAATGATTTCGCGCTCACGTCCGC
>ERZ825670.3717-NODE-3717-length-12572-cov-3.720460_pt1 | contig 12572 bp, 9 predicted proteins | sample MGYA00519929_ERZ825670 | MGnify/ENA primary metagenome ERZ825670 (study PRJEB31778, sample SAMEA3449207) | human gut metagenome | biome: human gut; feature: human-associated habitat; material: faeces | place: United Kingdom | collected 2010/2012 ...
CCGTTGATCCAAAAAACAGTCTGATGCTTCTGGAAGCGTTGACATCTTGTGGTGTTGAATGCAGTTATCGGGTGTACCCAGGTGTGGGGCATGGCGTCGGATTGGGTTGTGAAGAAATCTGTTCAGGCTGGTTCGATGAAGCGGTTCACTTTTGGGAATCACGGAGGGAAACTGGAATGAGCGGGAGGCAGGAAAGCGAAATATGGAAATCCTGATGATCTTACTTGCAGCGGCTCTTGCGGCTTTGCTGGGTACTGCAATACACCGTTGGATTTTCCGCCCCCGAAAGGAAAAGGCAAAAGACGGAAAACGCAGAATCCTCTGCATTGGCGACAGTATTACCTATGGGGCCGGTGTGCTGTATTCCCGATGGAAAAACGCGTTTCCAGTTATGCTGGAGAAAATGCTGGGAAATGAATTCCAGGTTCTTAACTACGGCATTTCCGGTGCGACGTTGCTGGATGAAGGGGACTCTCCTTACAGGAAGTCCTTCTTAAGAGCCGCACGGAACACCAATCCAGAAGTTTGTATTCTAATGCTGGGGACCAACGATTCAAAGCCCCAGAACTGGAATGCGGAAAAATACGAGGAATCTTTAGGAAGATGGATAGAGGATCTTAGGAGCTTTCCATCAAACCCAACGGTGTATGTGATGACACCACCAGCCGCATTCCGTGTTAATGGCAAGCCGGTTGTGTACAAGATTCGGGAGGATGTCATTCGGGATGAGATCTATCCCATTGTTAAGCGGCAGGCAGAACGGTGCCGTACAGGATTTGTTGACCTGTATGCTGCCACGGAAGCACATCCGGAATTGTTTGGGGATGGTGTTCATCCCAATAAACAGGGCAACCACTTGATTGCACAGCAGATTTACAATGTGCTCAAAAAGGATTTAGGACGATAAAACCTATGGAGCAGGGGGATAAAATGACATTGGATTTTTGTAGAAACTGGACATTTTGCAAAGAGGGCGGAGCGCCTGTGCCCGTGGACCTTCCCCATGATGCCATGCTGCTGGAAAAGCGGGACGGCGGGTGCCGCAACGGTGTCAACTCCGGCTACTTCCCCGGCGGAAAATATACTTACGAAAAGGCCTTTGAACTGGACGCTGCCATGCTCGGAAAATCCGTGGTGCTGCACTTTGAGGGCGTCTATCAGAACTGCAAGGTATACGCGAACAGAAAGCTCGCCAATTCCCATCGGTACGGATATACCGCCTTTGATGTAGATATTTCCGATTTCGTGCAATCGGGAGAAAATACCGTTCGGGTGGAGGTGGACAATTCCCTGGAGCCCAACTGCCGCTGGTACTCCGGTTCGGGCATTTATCGGCCGGTGCAGCTTCTTATTCGTGAGAATAACCACATTACACAGGTACATCTGGAAACTGTGGATATCCACCCGGCAAAGCTCCGGGTGGACGTGCAGACCACGCAGGAAAGTGCCATAACCGTAGAGGTCTACGAGGGAAGGAAGCTGGTTGCCAGCGGAAAGTCCGGTATTCTGGAAGTGCCGGAGGCCAAGCTGTGGAGCGGGGATAATCCCTTCCTTTACACAGTCCTGGTCAAAACAGGTACGGACGAGCGGGCGATCCCATTTGGTATCCGAAAACTGGAATGGAGTGCAAAGACTGGCCTGCTGGTCAACGGACAGCGTGTCCTGCTCCGGGGTGGCTGTATCCACCATGACCACGGCGTATTGGGCGCTTGTGAATACTACGATGCAGAAGAACGCCGCATCCGCATTTTGAAAGAAAACGGCTTCAATGCTGTCCGTATCGCCCACAATCCTGCGTCTCAGATCACGCTGGATATCTGCGACAAGCTGGGGATGTATGTGATGAACGAGACCTTCGACGGCTGGTATGTTCCCAAGACCTATCACGACTACGCTCGCTGGTTCGGGGCGGAGTGGAAGAATGACTTGACCGCCATGGTGGAGTCCTCCCGGAATCACCCCTGTGTTATCCTGTACTCCACCGGCAACGAGGTGTCTGAAACTGCCACGCAAAAGGGGGTGGAAGTTTGCAAGATGCTTACTGACTTCGTCCACAGTCTGGATAATACCCGACCTGTTACCGCAGGTGTCAACGTTCTGCTGAATGTTTATGCCAACATGGGCATGGGCGTCTACAAGAACAAGGGCGATTATAAGCCAGAACCCCTGCCGAGAAAGGGCGGCTACAAAGAAAAGAAAACCGGCTCCGCATTCTTCAATGCCATGGCCCAAAAGCTGGGCCCCCTGATGTTCTTCATGAGTAATGGCAGCAAAGGCGACAAAGCCTGCCTTGGTGCCGCAAATGGCATGGATATTCTTGGCCTGAACTATGCTTCCTCCCGGTATGACGAGGATGCTGTCAAATACCCCAATAGAATGATGATCGGCTCGGAAACCATGGTTGCCGACCTGCCTTATAACTGGGAGCGGGTGAAAAAGCATCCACAGCTGATCGGCGATTTTGTGTGGTCTGCCTGGGATTACTTGGGCGAAGCTTGTATCGGTGACTGGACATACCATTCTTACAAGGGTCTGCCGCTGCTGGCAGGGCAGGGCATGATCGATATCACCGGTAAGCCCCTGGCACCCATGTACTTCATGCAGATCGTCTGGGGGCTGCGGAAGAAACCGTTTATCGGTGTTCGTCCTGTGAACCATGCGAAAGAAGCCCCCAGCACCGGCGCATGGCAGTTCACCAACGCCATCGATAGCTGGAGCTGGCAGGGCTTTGAAGGAACGAAAGCCACCGTGGAGGTCTATGCGGATGCAGTGGCGGTACGCCTGAAGCTGAATGACAGCGAAGTCGGCACGCAGCCTGTCAAGAAGTACAAGGCACTTTTTAAGTTGGCTTACAAGTCAGGAACGCTGATGGCTGAAGCACTGGACGAGCAGGGCAAGGTAATTTCCAGTCACAGCCTGACCACCGCAGGCACAGAAACTGTGCTGACAGTAAAGCCTGACAAGACTGTGCTGCGTGCCAACAATCAGGATCTTTGCTATCTGCCCATTGAATTCACGGACAGGGCGGGCAATCTGAAGCCTTATGTGGAACAGCGTGTTGAGATTGAAGTCAGCGGAGCCGCTACATTGGCTGGCTTCGGAAGCGCTCTGTGCAAGACCGACGAGGTGTTTGATAAGAACGATCACAATTCCTACCGTGGCAGAGTGCTGGCTGTGCTTCGGGCAGGAAATACCCCAGGCAAAGCTGTGATTACCGTAAATTCCACAGGCATGGAGCCTGTTACTGTAGAAGTGGAGGTAAAATAAAATGAAAAAGCTGCTGAGCCGTGGACTCTTTGAAAAGGATTTCATGAACAGTAAGGCGACCACAAACTCCGTATCCACCAAGGAATGGGTGCTGGGTCATCTGGTTGGGCCTCTGGGACTGATTTTCGTGGTCAATACCATTGCCGCGCTGGTGGAGAAGTTTTTCACCCAGCAGACCGGCGCCATGTACGGCGCACAGGACGTGGCCATGATCCAGCAGATGGGCGGTGTCTATGAGATCGTCATGACCGCCGCTAAGGTGCTGGCGGTGGGCATGGGCCTGCTGAACGGCTGGCTGATCCAGCATACCGAATCCAGGCAGGGCCGGATGCGTCCCTGGCATCTGATTTTCGGCTTTGTTTCCATCATCATCGGATGCCTGATCTTCCTGTTCCCCGGAAATACCCTGGGGGAAGCCTATTGGTACTATTTCTTTTTCCTGCTGATCTGTTATCACACGGTGGGTTCCTGCTATTTCTATCTTTTCCGGGATACCATCTGCTCCCTGACCACCCGGGATCCCAAGGAAAAGACCCACATCCAGTTCATCCGCAAAATGTCCTGGACGCTCCTTTCCGGCATTGTCATCGGCATGGTGTTCAACATGGTGGTGCTTCCTCTGTGGTTGGAAAAATACATTATGGGTTATCCCATTCTGATGGTCACCATGTCCATTATTGCGATCCCGCTGCTGCTTCTGGAGTATTTCTATACCCGTGAGCGCATCACAGAAGATGTTGCCGTAGAACATGACCGGCTGGACGAACAGAAGATTCCCCTGCGCGATCAGATGAAAGCGCTGCTTTCCAACAAATATTTCGTGATCCTGATTATCATTGCCACGGTCAGCGGCATCGTGGATAACTTCAAGGGTGGCAATGTGCAGTATTTCTACATCAAATTCATGCTGGGCGGTGCGGAGAATCCCCTGATGTATACCATCTATCAGGTGGTTACCGGTGTTCCTCTTGGTATCGGCGCGTTCGCAATCTATCCTCTGGCGAAAAAGGTGGGCATTAAGAATCTGACAGTTGGCGGCTATGCTCTGGTGTTGATCGGCAGCATCATGGGTTGGATGTTCCCGGATCAGATGATCCCTGCCATGGTGGGCGGTTTCCTGAGAAACGTTGGCTGGCTGCCCAATGCCTATATCTTCGCAACCCTGCTGTGCTTTGCCTATGACAGCGTGGAATACAGGTCCCATATGCGTCTGGAGGGTATGATGGGTGTCGCCGTCATCACGGCGCTGCAGGCGCTGATCTACGCGCCCTTTGCGGGTGGCTTTGAATCCACAATCCTGCGACTGGGCTTTGTGGATGTGGAAGGTGTCATTCCCAGCGTGGAAGTGACCAACTTTATGACCCTGTCTTTCTATCTGTTCGATGCCATTCTTGCCGCAGTTGTGGTTATTCTGCTGCCCTTCGTGGATGTGGAGAAGAAGCTGCCTGAGATCAACGCGGAGCTGCTTCGCCGTAAGAAAGAGGCGGTTCTTGCCCGGGGTGAAGAATGGATCGACCCCGAGGAGCAGGAGCGGCTGGATGCTGAGCGCGCGGATGCCCAGCGGGAAGCCAACCGTATTGCCGACCTGAAAGCATACTGCCAGAAGAAGGGCCTGGACTTCGATACAGAAAATGCAAAGTATCTGGCGAAACAGGCCATGAAAGAATAAAAGGGAAGTGAGAATGTTCCATGGAAATCAAAATTGACCGCAACATTGGCACGATTCCTACCGACTTCTCCTGGCAATTTGGACTGGGCAATGATCATGCTTATCTTCTTCACAGGACGGATATCTGCGAGCACATCAAGCTTGCCCATGAGGAATTGGGGATCCGGTATATCCGCTGCCACGGTGTGCTGGATGACGACATGCTGACCTACCAGCGCATGGGTGATTGCCGGATGTTCAGAACCGTGCCATTTAAGAACAGAATTGAGGAAATCAATTTTCGCCAGGTAGCCCATGTATACGATAATCTGCTTTCCTGCGGTGTAAAACCCTTTGTGGAGCTTTCGTTCATGCCTTCCGCCCTCGCAAAAGGGAAAAAGCTGGGTTTGCGCTATAATCCAAACATTACCATGTCCAAATCTCTGACAGCATGGGGCGAGTATATCAAGAAATTCATCCATTTCCTTCTGGACCGATACGGTGCAGAAGAAGTGGAGAGCTGGTATTTTGAGGTTTGGAACGAACCGGATCTGGGCTGTTTCTTTGCAGGCAGTCAGAAAGACTACTTCAAACTGTATGAAGCGACAGTAAGAGCCATTAAGGACGTAAATCCCAATCTGCGTGTAGGCGGTCCCTCTACCAGTGCCTGCCTGTGGCTGGAGGATTTCTTGGCATTTTGTGAAAAGAACAATGTGCCCTGCGATTTTGTTTCTACTCACCATTATCCGGGCGATGCCTTTGGCAATTTTATCAACTTAAGAAACATTAAGCAGATGTTCGGTGCAGCTATGGATGCGGTGAAGAATCGCCGAACCCTCAGTCAGGCAATGACCAATATGTTTTTTCTTCCGGAGGATTTTATCCGCTGGGATAAAGGATCGCTGGCAAAAATGGATGACAAAGCCAAGGCGAAGGTTGGCGACAAGCCGCTGCTGATTACCGAGTGGAATTTCATGGCGGTGTTCGGTTCACCGGTGCATGACGAAAAATACTCCGCAGCCTTTGCGGTCAAAAGCTGTATGGATCTGAATCATTCCCTGAAAGGATATATGTTCTGGTGTTGTTCAGACCTGTTTGAAGAGCAGTTTATGCTGCCCGGACCCTTTGCAGGCAGCTTCGGCCTGGTATCCAACGATGGGATCCCCAAGCCTAATTTCTGGGGCTTCAAGCTGCTGAACCAGCTGTATCCCAACCGGCTTGCTCTTCCTATGCGGACGAACGACCCGGTGGAGTATGCCGCATTTGTCGATGGGGATAAAACTCAGATTCTCATCTATGCCCAGGACCAGGATTATCATAAAAATGATGCACACGATATGTCCATTGAAGTGAACTGCACAGCAGAAGCGGTAACTGTACAGCGGATCGACGACACCCACTGCAATCCCAAGGCTGAGTGGCTAAAGCTGGGCAAACCCGATCTGCTGACTCCTGCGCAGGTTGCTGATATTAAGGCAAAAACTACGCTGAGAGAGGAACTTCAGGAATTTGCAGTCGAGAACGGAAAGACAAAGCTTTCCCTGCAGCTTCGTACCAACGATGTGATCCTCATTACCCTCAGTTAATCCAAAGGAGTGACCAAAATGAAATTTCAGGTTTTTGGCGTTAGCGCCCGGGAGGAATCCCAGAGAGAAAAAGAACATAAGGCATTGGCCCGGCAGGCAGCGGCTGAAGGTATCGTTCTGCTGAAAAACGACAATGTACTGCCCTTAACCACCCGGTCTGTGGCACTCTATGGCCCCGGCAGCCGGATGACTGTCAAGGGCGGCTCCGGCAGCGGTGATGTACGGGAAAGACACAGTGTTACCATTGAAGAGGGCCTTAAAAATGCGGGCTTTACATTCCCTTCGGCACTGTGGATGGACCGCTTCAAAGAGAAATATGATGCGGATGTGTCTGCCTGGAGAAACGGTGTCGAAGAACAGATCAAAAAGTATAATCCTATCCAGACCATGCAGATGTTCCTCTTTATCGGAGAGCATCCTATGCCGTATCCTGCCTGCACACCGATTCAGGAAGATGAGCTGATTGATGAAACGGATACCGCGATCTATGTCCTCTCCAGACAAGCCGGAGAAGGTAAAGACAGGCGGGTAGAAAAGGGAGATTATCTTCTGTCCGATGTGGAGGAAGACAGCCTGCGTCTGCTGTCCCGGCACTACCGGAAGCTGATTCTGGTACTCAACTGCGGCGGTGCCATTGACCTGTCCATTCTGGATGAGATTCGTATCGATGCGGTGCTGTTCTACGGTCAGGGCGGTATGGAGGGCGGCAATGCTCTGGCGGATATTCTGACCGGTGCGGTGTGCCCCAGTGGCAAACTGACAGACACCTGGGCCATGCGGTATGAAGATTACCCCAGTGCCAACACTTTTGGCCACAGAAACGGGAATCTGGACGATGAAGAATACAGCGAGGGCATCTATGTAGGCTACCGCTGGTTTGAAAAGCACGGTATTGCCCCTCGATATCCCTTTGGCTGCGGATTAAGCTACACCCGGTTTGAACGCAAAGTGACAGAAACTGCCGACGATCATGTAACAGTTGTAGTGACCAATACCGGCAATTGTCCGGGAAAAGATGTTCTCCTTTTGTATGTTTCCAAGCCGGATGGCAAGCTGGACCATGAAAAAAGAAGCCTTGCAGGCTTCCATAAAACCAAGCTGCTCCTTCCCGGAGAAACCCAGACGATTTTCATTTCCTACACGCTGGAGGCCATTGCATCCTTTGACGAAGATCGGTCTGCATTTATCTTGGAAGCGGGAGACTATCGTCTTCAGGTGAACGATACGGCTTGTGGCAGCATTACAGTGGCAACAGAGCAGATTCTGGAAACGGTAGAACCCATCGGTGAAGGGACTCCTGCCAAATATCAAGAATTCTTTTCACCGAAAGTCATCAGCCTGCTCAAAACACTCAGTGACCGGGATAAAATCAAGCTGGTGGTTGGCGGCGGCTACTCTATCCGCTGCTACAACAATGTGATGGGTGCCGCAGGAAGAACCTGTACCAAGCTGCTGAAGGAAGGCATCCCTAATATCGTCCTTGCGGACGGCCCTGCCGGTTTGAATGTGAATCAGTCCACCACGGTGATGCGGGATGGTACACCCCGGTATCCGGATGGTCTGCCTGCGGATTGGCAATGGGGGTGGCTGAAAAAGGTTGGACCTCTGGTGAAGGGCAAACCTGGTAAGGGCAAAACCGTATACCGATATATGACGGCATGGCCCAGCGAAACAGTGCAGGCCCAGACCTGGAATGCTGAACTGATTGAAAAGGTCGGAAAGGCTGTGGGCAGGGAAATGCTGGAGATCGGTGTTTCCGTCTGGCTGGCTCCGGGTTTGAATATCCATAGAAATCCTCTGTGCGGACGTAACTTTGAGTATTATTCGGAAGATCCGCTGGTATCTGGTAAAATGGCAGCGGCCATCACCCGAGGTGTTCAGAGCATGGGCGGTGTAGGTGTTTCCCAGAAACACTACTGCTGCAACAACCAGGAGGACAACCGTATGGGTGTCTCTGCCAATGTGTCTCAACGGGCACTCCGGGAAATCTATCTGCGAGCCTTCCGCCTTGCAGTAACAGAGGGAAAACCCTGGACAGTCATGTCCAGCTACAACCGGGTCAACGGAAAGTATGTGTGCAACAGCTATGATTTCTGCACCCGGGTCCTGCGGCAGGAGTGGGGCTTTGAGGGCCTTGTCATGAGCGACTGGAATGCAACAGAGCAGTGCTCTTACAGCGAGGCAATCAACGCAGGTAACGACCTGATCATGCCTGGAACCGCTTCAGTTGCCAGGAAACTGGAAGCGGAACTAAAAGAAGGAAAGCTCGACCGCAAAGCACTAAATGTGTCTGCTGGACGGGTGCTTGAACTGATATTCAAGAGTGATACATGTAAGAACTTTTGCTTATGAATCCATTTCTTCCTTTAAATGAATATATCCCCGATGGGGAGCCTCATGTCTTTGGTGACCGAGTGTACCTGTACGGCTCCCACGACCAGGCGAGATCTGACCGCTTCTGCGTACAGGATTATACCGTATGGTCTGCACCTGTGGATGATCTGACGGATTGGCATTGCCATGGCGTGACCTACCGCAAGAATCAGGATCCCCGGTCTAAGCCGGGAAAGCTTGTTGACTACTATGCTCCAGACTGCGTTCGGGGCAACGATGGACGATACTATCTTTATTATGTTGCCATGGGTCCGAATACCGAGAATTTTGGCCCCATGTCCGTGGCTGTGTCCGATGATCCCGGTGGCCCATTTGAATATTTAGGAGATATTCGGTATCCAGATGGAACCCCTGTGCTGAAATATCTGACCAATGACCCGACGGTTCTGAATGACAACGGCCGGATCTGTCTGTACTATGGTTGGGGTTTGGCACGGGACTTTCGGAGCAGGCTTTTTGCGCCTATCCTGACTATCGTACAGAGCAGACTGTTTAAGCGTTCTGTGGCAGAAATTAAGGCAACTAAACCCAGTATTCTGTCCTGCGCTGTAGTGGAACTGGAAGATGATATGATTACCGTCAAGAGCGAGCCCAAGGCTGTGCTGGACAGTAAAACCACCGCCAACAAGGCATCCGAACTGTATCATCATGCTTTCTACGAGGCTCCCTCCATCCGGAAGATTGGCGAACAGTATTATCTGGTGTATTCCTCCGGCGAGAACAATGAACTGGCCTATGCCACTTCTGCCTATCCTGATCGGGATTTCCAGTATCGCGGAGTCATTATTTCAAACAGTGATCTTGGATACAACGGAAGTAAAAAGCCCAAAGCACCGGCAGGTACCATTCATGGAGGAATCGAGTGCATCAACGGACAGTGGTATGTATTCTACCACCGCAGTACAAATAACACCGACTTCTCCCGGCAGGCTTGTGCGGAACCTATCGAGGTTCTCCCTGACGGTACGATTCATCAGGTGGAGATCTCAACCCAGGGCATAAGCGGCAAGCCACTGAACAGTATCGGCACATATCCGGCAGCAATCTGCTGTAATTTGACTTGTTCGAAACCCATTCGCCTGGGTGTCGGTAAGAGTCAAACACTTCCCCGTGTGGACGAATCTGAGGGCGAGGTCTACATTGCGGATATGAAAGATGGCACGGAAGCTGGCTACAAGTATTTTGATTTCCAGACTGTCCGGAAAACAACTGTTACCTATCGGGGATCGGCGGAGGGCGTGCTGGAGATGAGAACCGAGCTTGGAGTCCTTGGAACAATTTTGATTCAGTCGTCCGCATGCTGGACAAACAGCGAAGTGGACGTTTCCGTTCCGGATGGTGTTCATGCGCTGTATTTCCAATACCATGGGACCGGAAAACTGGATTTCCTGCAATTTACTTTCTCTTAATCAGGAGGAATGTGTTATGAACGAAACTGTATTTCCCAAAGACTTTCTGTGGGGTACAGCCACAGCTGCCGCTCAAATCGAGGGCGGTTGGGACGAGGACGGAAGAACCCCCAGCATCTGGGATGTTGCCCCCAAGAACAAAATCAAAGACGGGGCAGACTGCCATACCGCCTGTGATCATTATCACCGTTGGCGGGAAGATGTGGCGATCATGAGGAAATTGGGCTTAAAATCCTATCGTTTCTCCATTTCCTGGTCCCGCATTATCCCGGAGGAAGGCAAGCGGAATCCGAAGGGCATTGAATTTTACTCTGACCTCGTTGACGAGCTGCTCGCCAACGGAATCGAGCCGCTGGTGACCATTTATCATTGGGATCTGCCGGTATGGGCACAGGCAAAGGGTGGCTGGTTGTCCAAAGAAATTGTGAAGCTGTTTGCCGACTATACCAAAGCTGTGGTGGATGCCCTGTCTGACCGGGTCACTTACTGGCTTCCCATGAATGAGCCCCAGTGCTTTATCATGAACGGTCACATGACCGGTGTTCATGCGCCCTTTATGAACAAATACCTTGCGCTGTCCAAACTGACCCGGAACTGTCTGATGGCTTTCCATGAAAGTGCGGCAGTGATCCGCAAATATGCGAAAAAAGCACCCAAGATCGGTATTGCTATGGCGGCATCTGCGTTCGTCCCGGGAAATGAATCGGAAACGGCAATTGCAGAGGCTGGAAGAAAATCCTTTTATTACAAGTCTGGCGTCATGAACAACCGCTGGTGGTGCGATCCGTTGCTTCTTGGAAAGACGGTTCGGGCTTATGGCATCTACAGCCTGCGAAAAGCAGATATGTCCAAAATCCAAACCAAGCTGGATTTTATCGGTCTCAATGTCTATTCTCCGTTCCAGGAAAACTGGTACGGCACCAACGAAGATCTCCCGGCAGAAAAGAAAAATTATCTGGGCTGGGTCAATGATGGCCGGTGCCTGTACTGGGCCATCCGCTTTTTCCATGAGCGGTATGGGCTTCCTGTTATGATTACGGAAAACGGAACATGCGATGCGGATGTGGTTGCCGAAGATGGCACTATCCACGACACAAAACGCATAGGCTATATACTCGATTATCTGGGCAATTTGAAGCGGGCTGTCAGCGAGGGATACCCGGTTCTGGGTTTTCAATACTGGTCGCTGATGGACAACTTTGAATGGGCAGAGGGCTACGATCCGAGATTCGGCCTGATCTATGTAGACTATGCAACCGGAAAGCGAACCCTTAAAGATTCTGCCTGGGAATATGAGAAGATCATCGAAACAAACGGCGCGATGCTATGATAACGGGTGAGAATGATGAGCTATTACATTGGGATTGACCTGGGCACTTCTGCCATGAAGCTTCTGCTGATGGATGCTGCTGGCAAGATCCATAATGTAGTCACCAAAGAGTATCCTCTGGAATTCCCCCAGCCTGGTTGGAGCCAACAGAACCCAGAGGATTGGAAGAAAGCGCTGTTTGAGAGCGTTCCCAAACTGCTTGCAGGCTTTGAGGCAAGTCTGGTGACGGGCATAGGCGCTGGTGGTCAGATGCACGGTCTGGTTGCGCTGGATGAGAGCACCTTCCTTAGCTGGTAAGGTGCTTTTCGTGCCTATTCAAATAATGATCCCCTAAAGCAAAGATAGAGTAACGACGGACTTCAATATGTGTGAGGGACCTAATAATTTTATTTGACTACACCCTATTGAAACATAAATTTCGTGTGTCACATGTACAATATTACGCATTCCATGTCGCGTGCCGGTACACCTACAGACAATGCTGCAATGGAGTCCATAAATGGATGGACCAAAGCTGAGCTGTTTATGGATTTCCATGTGACGGTAAATAATCCCATTGTTAACGAGATTAACGATTATATTCTTTTTTCAATGAGCAGCGCCCGGCATACTCTTTGAACTACCTGACACCTGTGCAATACCGTGAGTCCTTTCCCGTTGCTGTCGGCGCCCGTTAGCAGATTATCTTAAGTACATATTTTGAAATTTCGTGTCCAATTTTTGTTGACTACTGCATGGGGGTTCAACTGCACCCTCTGGGGTTCACTTTTGGCCCAAAGGGGGTTCACATTTTCCGCTTTGTATCAATAAGTACCACCTTTGCCATCAAAGCCTTGAAAACTCTATGTTTTCAAGGCTTTTTCTTTTGCTCGGGCAGCATCTTTTTTGGGGAAAACAATTCAAATGGTGCCCTTGGTGCCCCGCTTTGTGGTGCCCGG
>ERZ825670.3720-NODE-3720-length-12561-cov-3.365505_pt1 | contig 12561 bp, 10 predicted proteins | sample MGYA00519929_ERZ825670 | MGnify/ENA primary metagenome ERZ825670 (study PRJEB31778, sample SAMEA3449207) | human gut metagenome | biome: human gut; feature: human-associated habitat; material: faeces | place: United Kingdom | collected 2010/2012 ...
CACACATCATAAAACGGAATCAGCGCAACCCATGCACTGATTGCTGCCAAGACGCAGGATGCATAAGAAAAATACTTATGCTTCCCGGCAATTTTCATAAGTCTTGACAATGCACTTTGCTTTTTTGCCTTCATGAAAAAACCTCCTTGAACGTTTATTTTGAGTTAGTTTTTGCTAACCTATATTTGATTTTTTTGGCAGTGCACATCGCTATGCACTGCCTGTTATTCCAATCCAAAAACTGATTTCCAACCTGCGAAATTGAAGATTTGTACATTCTTCATAAAGGCTGCTGCCTCATCGTATGGCTTGTCGTGTGTCAGCACCTCGTAGATATACTGCCAGCCGGTTCTGCAGAATACATGGATGAAAAATTCATCCGCGGTCGCATTCTCATTTGCATACTGTTTCGCAAATATGTTGTAATACTGCTCCTCGATCGCCGCGAGCTTATCAAAGTAATCTTCATATTCTGTCCCCGCCGAATGGCAGAATAGAAGCTGAAATTCTTCCTTATACCCGTAGATATACGCCAATACCTGATCGGTTCCCTCGTTGCCCTCCTCGATGGCATGATCCATGTCCGGACACTCGGTTGCCTTCTGTATGCTCTGCATATACATCTCCATCAGACCATCTGCCGCTTCCTGTACGATTGCGGTGAAAAGTCCGCTCTTGTCGCCAAACCGGGTATATATGGAATTGGTACTGACTCCGCATGCCGCCGATATCCGCCGCATGCTGGCATCATGGAATCCATAGGTAAGGAATTCTTCCTTCGCTGCCTGAAGCAGGGATTCCGTCACACCGGCTGTCTCACGTCGCATGAGCTACTCCTTCTCTTCGTTAGTTGTTGCTGTTATTTATATTGTTTTATTTTTCATAACATCGTTATTATAACAGTGTTATTTTATTTGTCAATAGGTTTTTATATTATCCAACCATTACTTTCAACACGATCATCCCTGCCAGATATACGATTGCCAGCACATACACGACGCCATCCGCACGTACATATCGAAGCGGATACATCTTCGTTCTCGGTCTGCCAGCCTGATAACAACGTGCTTCCATCGCAAGTGCCAGATCGCCCGCCCGTCCAACTGCAGATGCAAAAAGTGGCATCAGAATCCGTCCGGTACGTTTCAACTTCTGGAACACATTTCCTGCCTCGAAATCCACGCCTCGTGCCGTCTGTGCCTTCATGATCCGGTCCAGCTCTTCGATCAGAATCGGAATGAAGCGGAGCGTAATCGACATCATGAGTGCAATCTCATGCACCGGTACATGAATCTTTGTAAGCGGATGAAATGCTTTCTCCAGGCCGTCCGTCAGCTCGGTCGGCGTCGTTGTGTATGTCATAAGTGACGACCCCAAAATCAGCTCCATCAACCGCACAACACGGACAACCGCCTGCATGATTCCTTCCCGGTAGATGTGAATAAACTTCCACTGGAAATACAGCATTTCTCCTTTTCCGAAAAACACATTTACGATACAGATAAATACCAGCAATATCCACACCGGCTTTAGCCCCTTGATCATATATCGAAACGGCACCTTCGATATCACGATACATGCAATCAATACTACGCCTGCCACCGCAAATACGATCAAACTTTTGCTCAGAAACAGCCCGATGATATAGAGAAGCGTTGCGAATAACTTGACACGCGGGTCCAGATGATGAATCGGAGAATCCGAAGGATAATATTGTCCAATTGTAATATCTCGAATCATAAATTATCTCCCTGCTTCCTTTCATCCAATCTGTTCTCAGTATCAACGCTTTTTCTTCCTGCTGTACTGTTTGTGCAATTACCAAGATAATCGAGCAGCTCTTTCTCTCGAATCACGTTCTGTGGAATTTGGTACCCGTTTGCGCGCAATTTGTCCGCCAGTTTCACAGTTTCCGGTACATCCAGTCCACAGTCTGCAAGCGTCTCCCGCTTGGCAAATATCTGCGCCGGTCGGTCATCCAATATCTTCTTTCCATCGTCCAACACAATAATCCGGTCTGCGTATTCCGCTAGATCCTCCATACTATGTGAGACAAGCAAAACTCCGATTCCCTGCTCCCGGCTCATCCGCCGGATCCGGTCGAATATTTCACGTTTTCCTTCTGCGTCCAGTCCTGCTGCCGGCTCGTCCAATATGATATATTCCGGATGCATCGCAAGCACACCTGCAATCGCCACACGCCGCTTCTGTCCGCCTGATAACTGTAACGGCGATGCTTGATAATATTTCTCCGGCAGATCAACAAACCGAAGTGCTTCCTCCACACGCGTCTTGCATGCTTCCTCGGTCAAGCCCTGCTTACCTGGTCCAAATGCGACATCCTCCCACACGGTATCGCAGATCATCTGATGCTCCGGATATTGGAATACCATGCCAACCCGGCTTCGCAGATAATTTCCGGAATATCCCTTTGCATGAATATTCTTTCCCTCAAATGTAACCGTTCCTCCAGTCGGTTTCAGTAACCCGTTCAGTAACTGGATCATGGTGGATTTGCCGGAACCGGTATGTCCGGCAAGCCCGACAATCTCTCCTTTGCCAAGCGACAGGCTCACGTCGTCTAAGGCAACTTTCTCATATGCGGTTCCCGGACTGTAAATATAGCTAACGTGTTGCAGGGAAAGGAGAGCTTGATTTTTTTCATCTGTCTCTGCTTCAGCCATTTCGTTTTTTTTCTTATCTACCAGCTCAGAGCTTGCTTCCCATTCTCTGCCTGATTTATCATATTCTGATAGGTTCTCCCGTTTGCCAGTCGTAGCCTCATCCTCTCTCGCATCTCCAACCTTTTCCACGAACACATCACTATCTATAATTTTCCGCACCCGATAAGAAAGCGGTGCCTCCATGCCCATTTCTGCAAGCAGCACATCCGCTCCGAAGAATTTCTCCGGTGTTCCATCGAATCTTACCTGTCCGTCTGCAAGCAGAATTACCCGGCTCGCAAGTGCCGCCTCTTCCATATCATGGGTGATCAGTATCACAGTCATTTCCTGTTCCTGATTCAACCGCTGTAACGCTTCCATCACTTCTTTCCGTCCTTTCGGATCAAGCATCGCAGTCGGCTCGTCTAAGACGATATAATCCGGGTGCATCGCAAGAATTCCTGCAATCGCAATCCGCTGTTTCTGTCCGCCCGACAGATGGTTTGGTGCCGTCTTTCTCCGCTTCCACATCCGCACCTGTTCGAGTGCCTGCTTCACACGTGCCACAATGGTATCTGACTCCATACCCAGATTCTCCGGGCCGAATGCAACCTCTTCTTCCACATTTGCCGCCACCATCTGATTGTCCGGATTCTGGAACACCATACCGACGCGCTGGCGAATCTCGTACAGCTTCTCTGCATCCCTGGTTCCCATCTCGTCTACCGTCACCGTACCTTCCGACGGTCGAAGGATTGCATTTAACTGCTTCGAGAACGTCGTCTTGCCGGAACCATTTCTGCCAAGCAGCGCAATGAATTCGCCCTTTTTAATTGTAAGATCTACACCCTTTAAGATTTCTTCCGTCGCAATCACGTTTCCATCAACGTCGCGCTTTTTATATTGAAATCTTACTTGTTCTGCCCGTATCACCGTCCGGTCCTCCATACTGTGAAATAAATTTATTGTGGCTCTTGCTCTATCCACATCTTCTTTAACCGCGCTTTATCCACTTTCCCACTTGTGTTCTTCGGGAACGCCTCCAGAACAATCACACGCTTCGGAATCTCAAAATCCGCCAACTTTTCCTTCAACTGCTGCCGCAGATTCTCTGGCACGTCCGTGCCTTCCACCGTCACAAATGCACTCACGATCTCCGCCGGCATGTCCGCATCCTTTTCCTTTGGAAGCAGAACGACCGCCGCCTCTGTGATACCTGCGACTTCTTCCAGCGCATTTTCTATCTTCATCATCGACACCTTGCGCCCGCGCACACCGACGATATCATCCGTCCGTCCAAGGAAATAAAAGTTTCCCTGCGCATCCATCCGTCCACTGTCTCTAAGCGAATATGGCACCGTAATATTCTCCACGTGAAATGCATTGTCCACGTACATTTCATCATCCTGTATGAACACCCGCACTCCCGGAAATGGTTTGCCGATCAGGTTCCGCTCTTCCGTCATGTCCGCGGACTTCACATACGTGATATAATTCAGCTCGCTCGCACCGTAATATAATGTAATCTCCGTATTCGGAAATATCTTCTTCAACACTTCCGCATCCTTTCGCCCAAGGCTCTGCGAGCCCGAAATGATCGTGCGGATATTCGCATTTACACCCTTAAATACGCGAGGCAGCATAAGTAACTTGGACGGAATCAGGTAAATACCGTTCGCCCTTTCGCGCGCCATCACCTGCTCCCATTTGCCCGGCAGGAATACATCCTCCGCAATCAGCGTGCCGCCTGCCGCAAGCTGTCCCATATAGAGATTCAGATTCCCGGTAAATGCAAGGCTTCCCTGTACGAACAGCCGGCTGTCCGCATCCACGCCAAACACCGCATTCTGTATCGCGAAGAAATCCGCCCAACTTTCAAAGCTTCGGAATAAAATCTTCGGAATCCCGGTTGTTCCGGATGTCATCACTGCCATTACCGCGCGCTCCGGCACGGGCGTATCAAACAGCGGATCTGTTACTTCAAGTTTGCTGTCCGCCGGCACGATAACTGGTACCTGATTTGTTCCCGCACACGCCAGAAATAAAACCAACTGTTTCAGGATTCCGGTCTCCCGAATCGGATACAGATGTTTTTCTGCAACCTGCGGAAGGCGCGCGCGTGCATCCTGCACAAGCACATAGAGCTTTCCGTATGTATAGCGATCACCATTGATGATGATTGCGTCTTTGTCCGATGGTTGTTTTGTCAGATAATCTATATACTGCATGTTACATTCCTCCCGCCCGCAGCAACAACGCATGTCCGATGCCTCCCGCTGCCGCAATGCTGCATACTGCATAGCCCGGGGTCTCCTGCAGCGCCCGGCATGCATGTATCGTAATGATGCCTCCCGATGCACCATATGGGTGTCCATATGCGAGCGCTCCGCCATACCGGTTGTAACGGTCAACTGCTTCCGGATAGGCACGTGCAAAAAGCTCATCAATCACTGCGAACGCCTCATTACACTCAAATACTGCGATATCCTCTGCCGTGTGTCCCGTCTTGGCAAGTAATTTCCGAATCGCAAATATTGCTGTCTCCGGGCTTTTGTCCGGGTTTCCGCCAACCGTTACGGAATCGACGATTTCCGCAAGCGGTGTCAGATTATGTTCCTCCACATAACGCTTTGATGCCACCATCAAAAATGCCGCGCCGTCATGCATCAAGCATGTATTTCCGGCTGTCAGTATCGCTCCGCCCGGCAGAAGCGGTGGCAGCTTATCTAAGAACCGTTCACTCATGCGATCCCGGATACCAGCATCCGCAACAGCCCCCTGCACGCCGACCAGATATGGTTCGAGCACGCCGGCTTCTCTTGTCTGTTTAGCGAGAGAATGTGAACGCAATACCCATTTATTTAATTCCTGTCTGGTCATCTGCACATCCAGTGCCACACGCTCTGCGCCGCGGATCATCGCATACGGATCATGCTCGCCCGGTGCAAATTTTGCGACGGAATAAAAGGATTCCTCGCCTCCATAGCGTTCATAGTCCGGATGATTCCGGTTATACGCACGTCGCGGTGCCGTTGACGAACTATCCACGCCACCTGCCACAATCAGATCTGCCTGTCCACTTCGGATCTTCGCCGCGGCAATCGTCAGTGCTTCCAATCCCGATCCACACTGCATATCCACTGTGTACGCGGGAACCGCCTGTGGGAAATGTGCCGTAAGCGTTGCCAGTCTGCCAATATTTCCACTGGCTCCAACTCCATTTCCGACGATCACCTCATCGACAGTCTGACGTACATCTTCCGGTACAAGCGCACAAAGTACCTCCGCCGCAAGCACCTCGGCGGGCAGATGTTTATACATTCCATTTTCGACACCGATATAGCTGCGGCGTCCGTCTATAATATACGCATGTTCCATACGATTTCCCTATCCTCTCGTTTACATTCATAGATCTGCTTTCCGCGTTCGGTTCTTGCCTGAATCTGCAGCTTCTCATCTACATATACCGGTTTTTCAAAACGGAATCTGCAAATAAACGTTTTGCTATCCGGCATTCCCGCCTGCACTCCTGCCTGCGTCTCGTTCTTCATTCCCGCCTGCAACTCTACATCAGTTTCCGTTTCCGGCTGTTTTTTCATCCACATATCAAGCATCCTCTCCACCATCAAAAGCCCCGGCACAACCGCATGCGCCGTCCAGTGAATCGAATTCGTATCGCCTACGGCATCCACAAATCGAAGGATATCGGAATGCGTAAATGAAAACGTTTTTTCCCCGCCTGTGTCCGCGTTTTCTTCCGTTCCGACCGAATGGTGTAGATTCATCCGCTGTTCTTCCAGCTTTGATTTCTCGACATTCATGGCCATATTTTTTTCCATACCTGCTTGTTTGCTAGTAACTGCCCCCTGCACCTCCGGCCTTACCACATGCAACTCCAGCTGATACACGATTCCATCCTCTTCCATCTGATTCCGCATAACCGCAAAGCTTGCAGTTTTCTTCACAATCTCGGACTTGCAGTCTTGCTTTCCCGTTTCCCGCTGCGCATACACACACGCCCCAATCATCCAACCATCGTATCCATCAAGCATATGAAAATCAGCCAGTTGTTCAAATATTTTTTCAAATTTGTTCTTCATTTTCTCACTCAATGTTTCCTATTATATTTCCCAAAGTTTACAATGTCAACTTTTCTATCCATTTTAGGTTGACATTCTTATTTTCATCTGCTATTCTACATCATGTACCTGCTATGAATTCAACAATAGCATGGCTATTATAACAGAAACTATGGAGAAAAAGAAATGGACACAAAAACAAAAAGCAAATTTTCAACCTACTCAATTGTCATGATGGCACTTTTCGCAGCCATCCTGTGTGTATCCGCTTATATCAGCATCCCGCTGCCAAACGGAACACACATCACTCTTTTGAATTTTGTAATCACCCTGATTGCACTTGTATTTCCACTTGCAGAATCCTTCTTCATCGGACTGATCTGGATGTTACTCGGACTGGTCGGTGTTCCGGTATTCGTTGGTGGACAGGCAGGTCCGGGATATTTATTTGGCACATATGGCGGTTTTTCCTTCGCCTTTATCTTCATCGCCATTTTGATTCCGATCTTTCGCGGAAAGAAGTACAATCGTATCCGTTATACTATTGTCGCTATGTTATCCGCTGTTCTCGTTGATGCAGTCGGTTCTCTCTGGATTATGATCGCATCAGGTTGCAGTATCAAGGCTGCTTTTGTAGCCGGTTTTCTTCCTTTTATTGCACTTGATCTTGTGAAAGCAGTCGTTGCTGCACAGATCGTACCAGCATTCCGAAAACTGATTTATCTGCGTAGAGATGTCGAGGACGAGGATTAACATAAATCGAAACTCCCTCCCCTCAAAGAACTTGAGCCGTTGCAATCGCAACGGCTCTTTTTCATTCCTATCAATTATCACTTTCATCTGTACTTACTGTATTAGTTCCGGCTTCGTCCGCAATCACAAAACTCACTTCATACGTTTTGCCCATCGCATCACCGACGTTCTTCACATACTGCTCTAACAGCTCCTGTGCCCGCTGCTGCGCCTGCTGCAACAGGGATTCATCCGACTGGACATTTTCCAGCATATTTTCCTGTGCAGTCTTGATTGCTTCCGTCTGATCGTCCGCATTGATCTTCTCTGCGCCAAGTCCTTCGCGGGTTGTGTAATAGGAGTCTTCATTTAACGACGTCTGATCCACCTGACAGCTAAGCACCTCTGCCTTTGGCATCGTGATCGTTACCTGATTGCCATCTACCTGCATATCCAGATTCGCAATGTCCACACCGAGCTTTACGATGCCGGAATACTCGATCCAAAGCTCTGCCGATGTATCCCACCACAGAACTTCCTTTTCCTTCGTCAGCTTTGCCACATTATGATAATAACATTTGAGTGTTGCCAGCTCACAGATTGTCTGCATCTGCGTAATGCTCAATTCTTTCGTTACTTCTTCACCTTTTTTTCCACATGCAGTGAACAGCATAATAACTGCAAGACAAAGGACCACGAATTTTTTTAATTTCTTCATTTGTTTCTCCTCCTTCGTCCCCTACTGAATCACCAGTTCATACGACTCATCCTGATTCTCTATGATCGGCATGAGCAGTGCCTTGACTGTATTCTCACAATTTTCTTTCGCCATCTGTAAGAACACTTCATTTCCCCGGCATTCAGAACCTGCATCCGCGATACATGCCGCATACGCTTCCTCGGATACATCTGCCGTGTTCGCACTCTTCTTGACAAACATATAGTCAAGCGAAGCCATATCGACATCGATCTGCTTGACCTGCAACTGCGGCAGCGTCACAATGATTTTCTTCGCCTGCCCCTCTCCGACATTGTCATCGATCTGAACATCAATATCTGCCATGTTGATACTTGCCTTCACTTCAGCCTCATAAGAGACATAGTAGGCAACCTTCGTCGGATGATTCTTCTGCGGCACCTCTGCCACACCGTTGTAGGTAATCTCACAGACTGATAAATCATCTATCTGCAACACCTGTTCTAGCTGGCTGCTTGTAAGGATCGTCGTCTCTACCTTCGGTTTCAACCCGAACCATCCAAGCTGCTTTGCAAGCTTATAGCCAACCACAACCAGAATAACTACGACCGCTAAGATGATCACCCACTTCAGAAGCTTTGTTACATCGCGGGCAGAAAGCTTCTGTCCTTTATCTTCATTCCTTTTGTGTTTGTTCTTCCTGCCCTGTTCTTGCATCCCAGTCTCTTTTGCTGTATCTTCTTCGATTTCGTTCATTCCGGATTTGCCCATATGTCGTCTCCTTATGCTTATTTTTCGCTTTCATCCGTATCGTTCACTTCTGCTCTCATATATAGCATATATACCCGCCTACTGTAGCGACACCTTATCTCCATCAATCTTAAAACAGCCAAAGCTCTTCAGGAAGCTGGAAAATTTGCTGTATCCATATTTCTTGATACTGAAATTCCGGTTCTCATTTTTTAACGTACTGTTTAAGAGTCCCATATTGCTGTTCTTCTGTGGATTCTTCTTCAGAATCTGAATAATCTGCTCCTCAATTTCCCTCTTCGGTACAACATCATCGATAATCTTCACATAATTCTGACGATTCTGGGAAATGACCTCGAAATTACCAAATGCCTCATTTATAAATGTTGTAAGCTTCGAGTACCCATAATTCCGCACATCGAAATCAGAGAAACGCGCCTGTAATTTGCTTCCAATCTCGCCGACATGCGTCAGTTTATTATTATCTGCATTGCCATCAATGATATCATAGATTACCTTCTGAATAGACTTAATGCTTGTAATATTCGAGCTGTTTTCATTTTTCTCGGTTGATACTTTCGCAACATTTTTCTCATCCGTGACCTGTGAGATATCTTCGCGAATGAGCGCATCCAGCATTTTGAAGCTCGTACACGCCTTGACAAATGCTTCCGGCGTCTTGTTCTCACCCATGCCGACTACTTCCTTACCAGCCTCTCGCAGACGCTCTGCCAGCCGGGTAAAATCACTGTCACTCGACACCAGGCAGAATCCATCCAGATTTCCAGTATAGAGCAGATCCATCGCATCAATAATCATCGCCGAATCCGTCGCATTCTTACCCTGGGTATAGGCGAACTGCTGGATCGGAACGATGGAATTTCGAAGCAAAGTTGCTCGATTCCATCCATTGACACTTCGCGCCCAGTCCCCATAGATTCTTCGCACCGTTACCATACCACGGTCCGCCAATTCATCAAAGATTGTATCTATATATTTGGCAGATACATTATCCGAATCAATCAATAATGCATATCGTTTTTCTTCACTACCCATCGTTACTCCTCATCCTTATATCCCTGTTCCAGCCGTACTTCAAATTCGCTTTCCGGCATCGGCTTATCAAATACATATCCTTGCACAATATCACAGCCAACCTGTCTTAAATACCGTAACTGTTCCTTCGTCTCTACCCCTTCTGCAATCGTCTTCTTCCCGAGCTTGCGCACCAGATCAACGATACTGACAAACATTACCATGTCCGTCTCCTTGCCCGGATATTCTGTCTCCATTGGAATAAATGACTTATCAATCTTAATCACATTCAGATCTACCTTCTTGATCATGTTCAAGGATGAATAACCGGTTCCAAAATCATCAATTGAAGTTGCGATACCTTCGCTGCGAAGTCCATCGACAATCTCCGACATAATCTCATAGTTCTGAAAATCCTCACTCTCTGTCAGCTCAATCTCGATATAACCATGATCGATACCGTACTTGTCAATCACATTGACAATCTTTTTCACCAGATAATCTTCCTCCAGATGTCTTCTGGAGAAATTCACAGAGATACACGGAACTTTTTTCCCTTCATCCAGCCGCTTGCGGATAAACCGACATGTTTCTTCCAATACATAATAATCAAGCCTGCACACGCTTCCTTCCCGCTCAAGCTGTGGAATAAACTGCACCGGTGGAATCAGTCTGCCCTCATGCATCCAACGTACCAACGCTTCTGCACCACAGATTTTGTTCGTATTGACATCGACCTTCGGCTGATAATAGACCACAAATTCATGTGCCTCGAGCGCAGGAAGAAAGCTTGCAATGATTCCCTGTGCCTCCATTATTTTATTCTGGATCTCTGTCGAATAAAATGCAACCGTTCCGCTGCCCTTCTGTCTGGCAGCCTGATATGCAATACTTGCGCGTGCCATAACATCACGCGGTGCCCGGATATCTTCCAGCTTACCGACACCGATCGTCGCCCCGAATACAAACTCTTTTTCCTTGATTTCGGTCCGATGATACAGCCGGAGATTCTGGAGCTTCGATAAAATAATTTCACTCCGTTCATTCTTCACCAACGCGACAAAATTATCGCCACCCAGACGCGCGACAATCTCATCATCCAGCAACATCTTATCTACCATTCCGGCGTAATTGCGTAATATAACGTCCCCCTCTTCATAAGGGAAAATCTTATTCACATATTTGAAATTATGCACATTGAAGAAAAATACCGTGTATGTATGAATCTGTCCGGTCGCTAACTGTTTGCCAATAAACTGCATAAACGCCTCCGGATTCGCAACACCGGTTGCCATATCCGTCAGCAATACGCCGCGCAGTAATCCCTGCATCATAACACGGCTAAACTGAATATATATCTCCTTCAGCAAAATCTGCTGCGTATCCTGTTCTTCCTTTGAGTAGTCCACATCCTCACACGGATAAACGGAAAACGTCATTGTTCCGCCATCCGGCAGTACAAATACCTGATGCTTTGCTTTTCCATATGCCCCCTTCTGATTATCAAATAATTTTCCAACCCGATGCTCCCCGTGCGGACGGATCTTAGATACCGGAGCATCCAGCTCATATTTCACTTTGCCAAGCTTCAGATCGTCTGCAACAATCGCAAGTGCCTGCACCACATCTTCCTCACACTGTTCGAAGGTCTGAACCTCCCGGTGCAAGACTTCTGTAAATGCTTTGTACTTCTCATTGAACTCCAACTTTTCACACATTTTTTATTAAACTCCCTGTTTTCCTCTATCCCATTATGCAAACAACGTCTCTACCTGTGCAGCATCAAATACCACATGTCCTGCATGCTCTACCTCGATCTGATACAAGGCATTTGCTGCCAGATGTTCCGCCGCCTGCTCGATATCACGAATTCCCGTCGTATTCTCAAACTGATGGATCACCGCATCTAAGCCCGCATCTGTCACAACACACTCCTCTTCCCGAAGCCCGATGCGCTTCAGTACCTTCGGCATTGCGAACTTCGTGAATATAATCTTCTTTTCTTCAAATGTATAATCCGGAATATCAATCACCGCGAATCTCGACATGATCGGTGCACTGATATCTTCCTTGTTGTTTGCCGTTGCAATCGGGTAAACTCCTGTCGTTGGCACCATACATTCCATATAATTATCTGTAAATCCAAGGTTATCCAGTAATGTCAAAAGTACATCGGCCGGATTGCCATTGCCTTTACCGGATGCTGCTTTATCCAGCTCGTTGATGATAAATACCAGATTCGATTCTCCGGCCATGGCAAATGCATCCATGATGATACCCGTCTTTGCATTGGCATAGATACGGGAACTTCCGGTTAACTGTTCCGGATCATTGATCGAACTCATATCCAGTGTTGTCCAAGGAAGCTTCAGGATACGTGCTACCGCATAGGCAATCTGGGATTTACCGGTTCCTGCAGGTCCTACTAACAGAAGTCCGTAAGCCGGTAATGTATGGGTACGGTTGATCTGGATGATCGTCTCGATGATTCTCTGTTTTACACGTTCCATTCCGTAAAGTTCTTCGTCAAGGATACGACGCGCTTCATCCGGATCGATTGCTTCAAAATAATTGCTCTTCCACTGTACATTCATCATAATGGAAA
>ERZ825670.3722-NODE-3722-length-12558-cov-3.149884_pt1 | contig 12558 bp, 7 predicted proteins | sample MGYA00519929_ERZ825670 | MGnify/ENA primary metagenome ERZ825670 (study PRJEB31778, sample SAMEA3449207) | human gut metagenome | biome: human gut; feature: human-associated habitat; material: faeces | place: United Kingdom | collected 2010/2012 ...
CTCTGGAAAGTATTGTTTGCCCAAAACGGCCTTGTGAACGGAACTTTTGGCACCCATTGTGACTTTATGGGCACGGATGCTGCGTTCTGGGTGCTGGTCGGTACTTATCTGTGGAAAAACATCGGCTATGACAGCATCCTTTGGTCCAGCGGGCTGGACAGCATCTCCTACGACGGCGGCAAAACGTGGCTCTCCTGCAACGACCCGGAGACGGACAACATGACCTTCTACGGCGAGGTCGGCGAAACGGTGGACGCGGGCTGGATTCTGACGCGCGACTTTGCGGGCAACATCTCTTCAAACGACGAGGATTTCATCTTCGGCAAGAAGAAGCGCACCGGCACGGGAGACGGCACGGGAACGGGCAAAAAGCCCATCCGCCACGTGAAGGAAACGATGGATTATTCCAAGGCGAACTACAACGCGCTGGAGCTGAACGTTTCCGATCAGCCGCAGACGGAGCTGACCATCGGCGGCACGGCGCTGAGCCTGTCGCTGACCGAGGAAGAGCAGCTCAAGCCGTTCACCGCCGAGCTGACGACGTGGCAGACGAAGGCGGGCGAGACGAAGACCGCGCCCAACGCGCTCGTGCTCACCGCGGCGACGGATGCGCAGGCCAACGTCTGGCATTTCGGCGGCGAAACCTATAAGCTGCTGTACAACAGCGGCGTGGAGTATCTGGTGTTCGCTTCCGGCGAGTATATCGCCGTCATCCCGACGGATGGCTTCACCGGCGGCACACAGTACGGCAAGCTCAAGGCCGGCGGTGTTTCGACCCGCAAGTTCGAATACACGCTCATTCAGGATGAAACGCTGCGCGAGACGACGCTGAGCGTACAGGTGGAGGGCGAAACCTATCTGCTCGAGGAGAGCACGGAGAGCCCGATGTACCGCTACAACGTGCTCATCGGCACAAAGGACATGATGAAGAAGCCCTACGAAAGCTATCAGCCCGGTAAGGAGGCCACATAAATGAAGAAAACAGCAACCCTCGGCGCGCTTCTCTTGGCGCTCGCCCTGCCCCTCGCGGCGCAGGCGGAAACTGTGTTCGCCGTCACCTCGCCGGCGAACACAGTTTCCGCCTGCGAGGTGACGGCGGGGACGACGCAGGTAATCGCCGCGCCCTACGGCGGTCTGGTGGAGGATGTGCGCGTTCGCGTGGGCGACAGCGTGAAGATCGGCGACCCGATCGCCACGGTGGAGACCAGCAAGACCTACGCCTCCACGGATGGCACGGTCAGCGGCGTGTTTGCGCGCGAAGGCGACAGCGCGGACGGCGTGAAAACCCAATACGGCGCGCTGGTGTATATCGAGCCGATCAACCGCTACACGCTCGAGTGCAGCACGGAGAAGGGCTATAATTCCAGCGAGAACCGCTACATCCACATCGGCGAGAGCGTGTTTCTCAAGTGCACCAAGGACGGCAGCCATCAGGGGCGCGGCGTGGTGACCGGGCTGGACGAGAAGGAAGACAACAAGTTCACCGTCGAGGTGACGGGCGGCGAGTTTTACATGGGCGAAACCGTGGATATCTACCGCAGCGAGGATTATGCCTCCGCCAGCCGCATCGGCCGCGGCACGGTCGGGCGGACGAAAACCGTCGCCGTCAACGCCGAGGGCAGCGTGCTGAAAATGCACGTCAAGGCGGGCGACACGGTGGAGCGCGGCGAGCTGCTGTTTGAAACCGTGACGGGCACGCTGGACGGCCTCTACGCGCCGGATAAGCAGGTGGTCAGCGACACGGCGGGCGTGATTGCGACGGTGGACGCGGGCAACGGCACGAGCGTCGAGAAGGACGCGAAGATCGCGACGATTTACCCGAACGACGCCATGCAGATCAAGATGGTCATTTCCGAAGCGGATCTGATGGATGTGACCGTCGGCGGCAAGGCCGAAATCGAGTTCAACTGGGATGCGGACAGCGGCCGCCGCTTTGAGGGAACGATTTCCTCCATCTCGTATCTGAGCGAAAAGCAGAGCGACGGCGCGGCGAGCCAAAGCGCGCAGTATGTCGCCTATGTCGATTTCACGCCGGATGAAACCGTGCGCATCGGCATGACCGTGATCGTGTATGTGGAGTAACGAACTCCTTCCGTTTCGCTTCGCTCAACACCTCCCTCAAGGAGGGAGGCAGGGGGGCGCTGCACCAAGGCTCCCTCTTCGAGGGAGCTGTCAGCCGAAGGCTGACTGAAGGAGTAAGAAGTAAACAAAGAAAGGACGCCAAAAATGAAAAAGATACTTTCGATTCTTCTCGCGCTGGCTCTGATGCTGGGCGCGGCGGCGCTGGCGGAGGGCAACGTGACCATCGCCGTGCAGGGCATGAACGACTTCAACGACAACATTCAGAGCATGATCGTCTACGGCGACAAGCTGCTGCTGTCCAGCTGGGATACGCTCTATACGTGGGACAACACCAGCCGCAAGCTGACCCCTGTGGAAGGCTATGACAAGCTGCAAAACGTGCTGACCGGGGACGGCGAGACCCCCGGCGCGCTGGAGCTGAACGACGGCGAATATGCCTATCTGGACGGCAACCTCTATGCCGTCGGCGGCAAGCTCTATCGCATGGCGACCATCAGCGATGAGGACGGCAATTCGACCAACCAGCTCGTCGAGCTGCTGATTGCGGATGACGGCGCGCTGTCGCTGGGCGAGATCATCGATCTGGGCGTCGATCTGGGTATTCTCAAGAAAAGCGGCTCGTGGTTTTCCTACGGCGAGCGCAAGATCGGTCAGGGGCGCGATTCGGTGAAGGAACTGCTCAAGAGCGACGAGGCGCTTCGGGACGAAATCGAAGCCAAGGTACGCGCGGGGCTCGCGGCTGCCGACTGATCGGCCGGGCGAGGTCCGGAACGGGCGATTGTTGATATAAAAGGGCGTGAATGGGATATTCTGACGAAGACGAGCGTATCATAGGCGAGCAGTTCGACAAGCTGATGTCTTCCTGCTCGAAGATATGCAAGAACGACTACGACGCGGATTTGATCAAGCGGGCTTTTTTTCTGGCGAAGGAAGCCCACGAGGGCGTGCGCCGTCGCTCGGGGGAGCCTTATATCCTGCATCCGCTGGCCGTCGCTCGGATCGTCGTGGACGAGATCGGGCTCGGAGTCAAGTCGGTCGTCGCCGCGCTGCTGCACGACGTAGTCGAGGATACCGACTATACGGTAGAGGATATCGAGAGCCGTTTCGGCCCGAAGATCGCGTTGATGGTCGACGGACTGACCAAGATGTCGGGGGTTTTCAAGACCAGCGCGTCGGAACAGGCCGAGAATTTCCGCAAGGTGCTGCTTACGCTCTCCGACGACGTACGCGTGATTCTGATCAAGATCGCCGACCGGCTGCACAACATGCGAACGCTCGGCTCGATGCCGCCTCACAAACAGATGAAGATCACCAGCGAGACGATCTATCTGTTCGCACCGCTGGCCTATCGTCTCGGTCTGTTCGCGATCAAGAGCGAGCTGGAGGATCTGACGCTGAAGTACCGCTTTCCGGAAGATTACCGTCAGATCGAGAACAAGATACGGGAAACGGAAGCCAAGCGGTCGCGTTTCATCGAGAAGTTCAACGCCCCGATCATCGAGAAGCTTCGGGCGAACGACATCGATTTCGAGATATCGGGCCGCGTCAAGTCGATCTACTCGATCTGGTCGAAGATGCAGCGCAAGCACATTCCGTTCGAGGAGATCTACGATATATTCGCGATCCGTATCGTGTTCAAGCCCTCTCCGCTGATTCCCGAGAAATCGCAGTGCTGGCACATCTATTCGCTCGTGACGGACATCTACAAGCCGAAGCCCGACCGTATCCGTGACTGGGTCAACATTCCGAAGGCGAACGGGTACGAGGCGCTCCACTCGACGGTCATGGGGCCCGACGGTATTTGGGCCGAGGTGCAGATCCGCTCGCAGCGCATGGAGGAGATCGCCGAGCGGGGATTCGCCGCGCACTGGAAGTACAAGTCCGACACGCTGTCGAAGGAGGAAGGAGAGTTCGACCGCTGGATGAAGCAGGTCCGCGAGGCGCTGAACAGTCCGACGGAGGACGCCGTCGAGTTTTTGGACAATTTCAAGCTTAGTCTCTACACGTCCGAGATCGTCGTGTTCACGCCCAAGGGCGACTCGCGCACGTTGCCTCAGGGGGCTACGGCGCTCGATTTCGCCTACGACATTCACTCGAAGATCGGTCACAGCGCCATGGGGGCCAAGATCAACCATAAGATCGAGTCCATTTTCGCGCCGATCAGCAGCGGCGACCAGATCGAGATCATCACTTCGAAAAACGTTTCGCCCAAGCCCGAGTGGCTCGAGCACGTCATTACGACGAAGGCCAAGCAGGCGATCATGAACCGCCTGAAGAAAGACAAGCTGAACAACATCGCCAACGGAATCGTGCTGTTCGAGGCGCGCCTGAAGGATTTCGGGGTGACGCCGAGCGCCCGCGTGTTCCGCAAGGTGCTGCCGGCCTACGAATGCGCGAACAAGGACGAGTTTTACAGCAAGCTCGGTGCGGGAATCGTCCGCTTGGACAATCTGGGCAAGGTGCTCCGCGAAAATTCGGCCAGCAAAATACTGAAATTTTGGTCGTTGCAGATACCGAATCCCTTCAAGTTTCTGGGCGGGGACGACAAGAAAAAGAATCGGAAAGCGACCGCTTTGCCCGATGGGGACGACCCCGAGGCCCCGCAGTTCGTAATCGCTCCGTGCTGCAATCCGATACCGGGCGACGAGGTAGTCGGCTACGATAATCCGGATACGCACAAGATCGACGTTCATAAGAAGAGCTGCAACGAACTGATCAAGCTGGCGGCGCAGCACGGCAACAACCTGACTCCGGTCAAATGGTCGAGTCACAAGGCGATGTCGTACCTGTCGGTGCTGGAGTTGCGCGGCATCGACCGGATCGGTATCCTGATGGAGCTTTCGCAGGTCGTGACCGGCGAACTGAACACCAATATCCGCGAGTTGCATATTCAGAGCCATGACGGGATTTTCGAGGGCCGTGTCAGTTTGTATGTCAAGAACATTCAGGACCTGAAAGTCATCATGGAAAAAGTGGGCAAGATCCGCGGGATCGAAAAAGTCAACCGTGTGGAGAACAATCAAGAATAGCGCACTATGGAAACTCTGATCACACTGATAATCGTCGTTGTCGCGGCCCTTCTCTCAAAGAAAAAGAAAGACCGGGGGGCGGTTTTGCCCGAGGAGAAGACTACCCTGCCCTCCTCGCCTTGGGACGATCTGATCCGGGAGATACAATCGGGCCGGAGCGACGCTTCCCCGAAGGGAGGCGAAGCTACGTCCGGCGGCGATCGCGGAGAATATGCCGCCGAGGTTCCGGCGGAGCCGGCGACCGAAGCGGCGGCTCCCGCCTATTATTCTTACGACGAACAGACGATCGACGAGCTGGACGGAAATCGCACGGACGTTCCTTTTTCCTATGACGAGCAGTCGCTTGCCGACCGGACGGCCGCTCCCGTGGCCGCTCCGGTTCTTTCCGGTGCGGGCGGTTCCGAGGAGTCGGAAAAGCCGGCGCCGGCGCGCGGAATTTTCGCGGACGGATTCGATCCGAAGATGGCCGTGCTGTACGCCGAAGTGATGCGTCCCAAGTTTCAGGAGTATTGATCGAGGGTATCCGCTCTGCTGAGAAAATCGGCGACGAGTCGATGTTGTTTTCTTCGAAATGGCTGCGAAATTTGCGTTTCGCGGCCTTTTACCGATTTCTAATCATATAAAGTAAGAAAAATTACCTATATTCGCATGTAGAATACACGGCTAGATCGTGCAACGATCCCGTCGGACATAATTTGCTCAATCGTCATCAGAATCACCACCTCGGAATGAACACGAGCAAATGGAACCTGCTTTGTTGGGTAAACTGCGCATTGGCGTAGAGTTATCCCATTTAAGCAGGTGGGCTTGTGGTGAGCCTTGATGACGTATGGCGATAGCTCTACGTCTTTTTTGTTAAACGTGGTTGCTATCCGGGGGCAACGGCATTGCGCAATGCATTCAATAAACGTTTAACCAGATTAATGCTTAAAATCATGAAAAACTTGTTACCGGTTTCGCTATCGTATGTAGCGGCCGTTGTCTTGTTCTCGTCGTGCGCCACGGTTTTTTGCGGTTCTCGGGCCAAAGTCACGTTCGATACGAACGTTCCCGTTGAATCGGCGACATTGACTATCGACGGCAAAAAACACCAAGTGAACGCTTTCCCCTATGAAACGAGAGTAAAGCGGGGATTTACGGATACGGAAGTCAAAGTCGAATCGGAGGGATACGATCCTGTGCGCTTTACGATCTTCAAAACGTTCAACGCCGTTTCCGTCATCAATCTGTTCGACGTGCTCGGATGGGGAATCGACGCCGCTACGGGAGCTATGACGAAACCCGATCAAAGAGCGTATGAGATTATGTTCGCGGAACCGAAAGCAAATGCGACCGAATAGAACGGAGCCCGATTTCGGATCGGACGGTCGTCTCCCCGGCTCTTTCCCCCCGATTGTCTGAGAAGCGCGACGATCGATTCGGTGCGATACGAGGCCGGAAAGCGGTTTTCTCTGCATGGACGGGTTCCCTTTTTAACGCTTTGTTCTTGGATTCCGCAAATGAGCTCGTTCGAGGGCGCGTCGTCGTGGCTGGCGTCCCGATAAACCGGAGCGAACCGGGGATCAAGGACATGCGGTAAGGCAATGCCCGTCTTTTTACTTAACCCGGATCAGGTTCAGCCCGTCGCGGATCGGCAGGATGACGTTTTCGACCCGGTCGTCCGCCGCAACCAGGTCGTTGAATTCCTGAATCGCTTTCGTGTGGCGGTCGTTGTGCGCGGCGGGTTCCGTTACCTTGCCGTACCACAGGATATTGTCGGCCAGCAGATAGCTTCCGCTGCGGACGAGCGTCCGCATGGCCATCCGGTAGTAGTCCGGATATTCGCGCTTGTCTCCGTCGATAAAGATCAGGTCGAATAGGCCGAGCGCCGGAGCCAGATCGAGCGCCGAGCCGATATGTGCGAAAATCCGGTCGCCGAGGCCGCTGCGGGCGAAATACCGCGCGGCGATCGCTTCCAGCTCGTCGTCCACTTCGATCGTATGCAGCTCGCCGCCGACAGGCAGGCCCCGGGCCATGCAAATGGCCGAGTAGCCGGTGAACGTGCCGATTTCGAGTATGCGTTTGGGCGCGAGCATCCGCACGAGCATTTCGAGCAGCCGGCCCTGCATGTGTCCCGAGAGCATGCGCGGCTGTACGACGCTCAGGTGCGTCTCGCGGTCGAGTTCCCTCAGAAGTTCGTCCTCGGGCGCGATATGCGCCTCGATATATCGTTCCAGATCGTTCATCGTCATTTGTACAGCAGCATCGACAGATTCCGCTCGGAGAATATCTCCTCGGCCACCTCGGCGATCTGCGCGGCGGTGATCGAGCGGATTTTGGCATGCAGCTCGTCCAGACCGTCCACGCTGTCGTAGATCAGGCAGCTGCGGGCCGCACTGAGCATGTAGCTCTCGTTGCTTTCCATGGCCAGGGTGATCTGACCGATGTATTGCTTTTTCGCTATACCGAGCTGCCGCTCCTTCAGTTCGCCCCGGCATATGCGCTCCAGTTCGTGCCGAACGATCGAGAGACATTCGTCCGTCCGATCCTTGTCCGTGCCGAAATAGATCGTCGCTATGCCGGTGTCGCTCAGCGGCGTGAAGCTCGATTCGATGCTGTACGACAGTCCGTTGCGCTCGCGGACAGCCAGGTTCAGTAACGAATTGGCCGACGGCCCTCCGAGCAGATTGCTCAACAGCGACAGCGCGACGCGCCGGTCGTCCCGGAGGCTGTAGGCCTGGCCGCCGAGCAGGCAGTGGGCTTGGTGACAGTTGCGGTGCAGCGTTTTCGAGAAAGGTTCGTACGGGGCGGTCCGTTCGCGCGAGAACGTTCGCGCCGAAGCCGTTTGCGAGGCGAAATAACGGTCGCATATTTCGCGGAAGCGCTTGGGCGATACGTTTCCGATCACCGAGAAGACCATCTGGTCCGTGTTGTATGTTCTCGCCACGAAGCGCTTCAAGTCGTCGCGCGTGTATTTCATCAGCGAGGCTTTGCTGCCCAGTATGTTGTGTCCCAAGGGCGAGCCCTTGAACACGAGGTCCTCGAAATCGTCGAAAATGCGTTCCGAGGGCGAGTCCTTGTAGGAGTTGATCTCATCGACGATGATGTCCTTCTCCTTTTCCAGCTCCTTGGCCGGGAATGTGGAGTGGAAGACGATGTCCGCGATCAGCTCGGCCGCTTTGGACAGGTCGGCCCGCAGCGTCGTCGTATGGATCACGGTTTCCTCCTTGGTCGTGTAGGCGTTCAGCTCGCCTCCGAGGTTTTCGAGGCGGCAGTTGATATGATACGCGCGCCGTCGCTCGGTCCCCTTGAAGAAAGCGTGTTCGAGCAAATGAGCCATGCCGTGTTCGGCAGGCTGTTCGTCGCGGCTTCCGGTGCCGACCGTCAGCGCGCAATGGACTGCCGCCGAGCGGACCTGCTTGTGAATGCAGCGAATGCCGTTGCGGAGCGTATATCGGGTAAATTCCATCGGAACGGGTTTGAGCGGAGGCCGTTACAGGCCGGTTTTGCGGGTCAAAGATAGGTATTTTCCCGTATAACTCTGCGGGCAGCGGGCCAGTTCGTCGGGCGTTCCCTCGAAAACGAGCCGCCCTCCCCTTTCGCCCGCTTCCGGGCCGAGGTCGATCACCCAGTCGGCGCATTTGATGACATCCATGTTGTGCTCGACGATCACGACGGTATGCCCCTTGGCAAGCAGCGCGTCGAACGAATCGAGCAGCTTGCGGATGTCGTGGAAGTGGAGTCCGGTCGTCGGCTCGTCGAACAGGAACAGAATCGGGTCCGGCGCGTTTTCCTTCGTTAGGAACGATGCGAGCTTGACCCGCTGGCTTTCGCCTCCCGACAGCGTGGACGACGACTGCCCGAGCTTGATGTAGCCCAGTCCCACGTCCTGCAGCGTTCTGAGCTTCTCGATGATCCGGCGGTTGACCGGATCTTCGTTCTGATGCGCGGCGAACAGCTCGATCGCCGCGTCGACGGTCAGCTCCAGTATGTCGTAGATCGAGTAACCGTGGTAGCGCACTTCCAGAATTTCGTCCTTGAAGCGTTTGCCTCCGCAGCTCTCGCACGTGAGTTCGACGTCGGCCATGAACTGCATGCCGACCTTGATGACTCCTTCGCCCTGACACTCTTCGCAGCGGCCGCCGGCTATGTTGAACGAGAAATGCGATGCGGTCAGGTTGTTGTGACGGGCGTACGGCTGGTCGGCAAACAGTTTGCGGATATCGTCGTATGCCTTGATGTAGGTGACCGGATTCGAGCGAGACGACTTGCCGATCGGGTTCTGATCGACGATCTCGATCGACTTGATCTGGTGCAGATCGCCGCCGAGCCGCTCGAAGCTGCCGGGCTTGCTTCCCGTGTCGTACAGGACACGGCGGACGGCCGGGTAGAGGATGTCGCGCACGAGCGACGACTTGCCGCTGCCGCTGACTCCCGTTACGCAGGTCATTACGCCGAGCGGAAATTTGACGTCGATTCCCTTCAGGTTGTTCTCTCTGGCGCCGACGACTTCAATGTATCGGTTCCACGGCCGGACGCGCCGAGGCGGGTCGATCCGCTCGCGGCCGGTCAGGTAGCGGGCAGTCAGGCTGCGTTCGCTTTTCAGCAACTCGTCGATGCCGCCGCAGAACATCACCTCGCCGCCCTGATAGCCGGCCAGCGGCCCGATGTCGACGATCGTGTCGGCTGCCCGGATGATCTCCTCTTCATGCTCGACGACGATCACCGTGTTGCCCAGATCGCGCAGCTTTTTCAGCACGCCGATCAGCCGTGCCGTGTCCCTCGGATGCAGTCCGATGCTCGGCTCGTCGAGAATGTAGAGCGATCCGACCAGGCTGCTGCCCAGCGACGTGGCCAGATTGATCCGCTGGCTCTCGCCTCCGGACAGCGTCGAGGAGAGCCGGTCGAGCGTCAGGTAACCGAGACCCACCTCGTTGAGGTACTGCAGCCGGTTGCGGATTTCGGTCAGCACGCGCCGGGCCGTCTCGCCGTCCCGTTCGTCGAGCTGCAATCCGTCGAAAAAGGATGCGAGCTCTTCAACCGGCATGGTAACCAGTTCGGCGATGTTCTTGCCCCCTACCCGCACGTACAGCGCTTCCTTGCGGAGCCGTGTTCCCTCGCAGTCGGGGCAGACGGTTTTTCCGGTGTAGCGCGACAGCATGACGCGGTACTGTATCTTGTAGCGTTCGCTTTCGAGGTATTTGAAGAACTCGTCCAGTCCGTGAAAATGCTCGTTCCCTTTCCACAGCAGATGCCGCTGCTGGCGCGTGAGCTCGTAGAACGGCCGGTGGACGGGGAAGTCGAATTTCGGGGCGTTCAGAATCAGCTGCTCCTTCCACCATTTCATCGTTTCGCCCCGCCAGCAGGCGATAGCGTCCTGATAGATACTTTTGGTCTTGTCGGGCACGACCAGGTCCTCGTCGATGCCGATCACTTTGCCGTAACCTTCGCACCGGGGGCAGGCTCCCACCGGATTGTTGAAACTGAACATATGCTCGGTCGGCTGCTCGAACGCGATGCCGTCCAGCTCGAAACGCGACGAGAAACGCTCGACGCGATCTGCCCCCTCTTGCAGGACGACGATCTCGCAGATGCCGTCTCCGTGCCGAAACGCGTTCTCGACCGAGTCTCCCAACCGGCTCAGCGTTTCCTCGTCGGACGTAGCCCGGGCCCGGTCGACGACGATGGCCAGATCGTCTCGTCCGGCGTAGTCGTCCGCGCGGGGGATCATCTCCTCGATGAAAAGCGTTTCGCCTCGGGTATGGATACGCTGCATTCCCTCGCCGACGAGCAGCGTCAGCTTCTCGATCAGCCCCTGCCCTTCGGCCAGCTTCAGCGGAGCCGTTACCAGTATGCGTGTCCGTTCGGGCAGCGAGGCGATCCGGTTCACGACGTCGGCCACCGTGTAGCGGCGGACCTCCCGGCCCGATACGGGCGAATGGGTGCGTCCGATGCGCGCGAAGAGCAGTTTCAGGTAGTCGTAGATTTCGGTCGTCGTGCCGACGGTCGAGCGCGGATTCCGCGTGTTGACCTTTTGCTCGATCGCGATGGCCGGAGCGATTCCGGTAATCAGGTCGACGTCGGGCTTGTTGATCTTGCCCAGAAACTGGCGGGCGTAGGCAGACAGGCTTTCGACGTAGCGTCGCTGGCCCTCGGCGAAGATGGTGTCGAACGCGAGCGTCGACTTGCCCGAGCCCGACAGTCCGGTTACGACGACCAGTTGGTTATGGGGTATCTTGACCTCTATGTTCTTGAGATTATGTACCCGGGCGCCTTTGACGTGGATGTATTTCCGTTCTTTCGAGTCGTTCATGCCTCAATTCCAAATAGACCGCTAAAGATAACGAATTTCTCTCAAAACTATTATCCGCACACGGAGCGTTTCGACAAACGACCGGTCCGACCGCGCCGACTACGGAGGCGTCCGTAAACGGACCGGTCGTCGCTCCCTTGGCCGAACTTCCGGTTCCGGACATGAAACCGTTCCGGCGTCCGGCTGCTCGTCCCGCCTGTCCGGAGTGCAAAAAGACGGGAATATGGATGGCCTGTCAATCGGCGTAGGCTGTTCGGATTCGTGTTCGTGCTGTTCGGGCACGGGTTGGCCGCATGTATTCGGGCCGTTTTCATTTTTGAAAAAGTCCGGTGCGTCGGTTCCGAGGACTTGACTATAACCGGAGTGCTTATTCCGGCTCCGATTCGTTCCGGACGGCATGCGGATTTCGGACTGTTTTTCCGGGTCGAAGGCAGCAGGCTGTTTCTCATTCCGTTAGCGTTACGTTTCTGTACGGCTCTATTCGATCATGCGATTTATCGGTTTGGCAGACGATTTGCGATTTGCGGAGTATCGGGAAATTCCGATCGATGCATTGTCCGGCCGTTGAAAGCAGAATCGAAACGTTGATTATGCGGAAGATAGGCGTCTGTATGCCGGATACGTATCGGATGGTGCCGGTCTGGCGAAGCAGGATTTTTTATACGGTTTGTTCAGGTTGATAATCAATATAATAAAAACCTTTAAAAGTATAGCTTATGTTTCATCATGTCAAAGAACTTCAGTTCAATGCGCGCGTTTCGAAGCCCGATCCGCGCTTTGCCCGCCTGTTGCTCGAGCAGTTCGGCGGAGGTAACGGAGAGTTGAAAGCCTCCATGCAATATTTCGTTCAGGCCTTCGCGTGCCGGAATCCCTATCCCGACAAGTACGATATGCTGATGGATATCGCGACCGAGGAACTGGGACATCTGGAGATCGTCGGGGCTACGATTCAGATGCTGTTGTCGGGAATCAACGGCGAGTTGAAGGACGCGGCCGACAGGGCCGATTTTGCCCGGATGTTCGGCAGCAAGGGCAATCGGGAGGAATTTATCCATGAGGCGACGCTGAATCCGCAGTTCGGCGTGCTGACCGGAGGCGGTCCGCGCCTCACCGACAGCAACGGCGTCCCCTGGCAAGGCTCCTATGTCAATGCCA
>ERZ825670.3727-NODE-3727-length-12538-cov-3.429064_pt1 | contig 12538 bp, 26 predicted proteins | sample MGYA00519929_ERZ825670 | MGnify/ENA primary metagenome ERZ825670 (study PRJEB31778, sample SAMEA3449207) | human gut metagenome | biome: human gut; feature: human-associated habitat; material: faeces | place: United Kingdom | collected 2010/2012 ...
TTAAGAAGAAGATTGAGGATTTTGAATCTGTGGGTTGGCCTGTGAAGGTTGTTAGACCGAAAGATAAGTTTGATTTACGTTATCTATTAACCTATGATGGTCTTGAGACAGATTGCGTAATTGTCCAAATGCCAACGGCAGAAAGATTTGATTTCGACATTGAAGATATTCCATCGTACTTTGATTGTGATGGTTTGACTAAGAACGCTCTTGTTCTTCCCGCCACTGTTCGAGGTATTATTGATTATCTTGATGATTGTGGTTTTGATTATACAGGTAAAACTGCTGTTGTTCTTGGTAGAAGCGATATCGTCGGTAAACCTATGGCAAAGGCTTTGTTAGATAGAGATATGACTGTTTCCGTTTGTCACAGTAAAACGAACTATGGAGATAAAGAATATCTTCTTCATAACGCAGATCTGGTAATCTGTGCTACTGGACAGCCGCAGTCTATTTATAGAGAACAATGCGAGTCTGCTATTGTTGTCGATGTCGGGATTAGCCGACTCAATGGCAAAATTGTTGGAGACTTCGTAGAGGACGAAAATAATATTGTCGGAGAAGCTTGGTCTACTCCAGTTCCCGGCGGTGTGGGTCTATTGACAAGATTGGGGTTGATGAAAAATTGTCTAGATCTCAAGGCATTGTAATTGGTAATATAGGAGCAACTATTTTAGACCTAGAAACAGAATTTGAACGGGCGAGAATTATGACCTATCCTCTTGGTGATTGGTTACATAATAAAATTTCTCGTCAAGAATATAAAGAAAAAATGGCTATTTATCGAGATAAACAATCTCAATATGTAGCTAAAAGACTCTTTGAAATCTATGGATTTGAAATCGCTCAAAAGTATAAGCCAAACTATGTAAAAGATTTTATTCCTTGCATGGGAGCAGATGGACAATGCAATCTATGTTGCAAGAAGTTTGGAAAATGCCAAGAATAAAAGTTTACACACTATATTTGAAAAATAGGGCAGAACCAATATCCAGTTCTGCCCAACATCATTTCATTTTAAGGAGGCCGCAATAAAAAATGGAAAAGCATTTCAAGCAATTGATTATCGCAAGACGTGATTTGAATATGTCACCTGGCAAGTTAGCTGCGCAAGTATCTTCTGCTTTCCTCATTGAGAAGGCTAAGGAATTGGGCATGATTGAAGGTGTTGATTACTTTCCTATTGTTGATGCTTGCAGAACTGAGTTGATTCCAGAGTCCCCGCAAGGAACTTTGACGTGTGTAGGATTTAGACCTATGGAGGCAGAGAAGATTGATGAAATTGGGAAAGATTTTCATTTGTATTAACATCTTAGTTCTTTCTCTTTTGATGTTGACTGGATGTATGGAGAAATGGCCTAGAATTATTTATCAAAATACTAGTTACAGATTTGACGAATATAATCGTACTATTGTTTTAGATGGTGGCCATAGTTATGATATTGTGGAAACCGAGGATGGTTATGACCTTATTTTCCATTTTATTGCAGAATGATTGAACATACGCCGTCGCAATTTAAAAATCGTAATTCGAAAACGAAAATGGTTTTCGAGATTTTAATGGCGTTGGAGAACGAATGTGTGAAAATTTTCACGCTTTTTCCCGAAATACACGCCCCCCGTACTGTCGTACTTCATCACGCTAAAGTGCTACAGTTGAACAGCCACCCCTACTTTAGTTAGCTAAAGCGTCTGTCGCTATTATTATGTATCGCGCGCGCGTAAAGAGGAATTGGTCAATCTGCACAACGGGATCGGCACTCACTTGTGCAAATTGACGAAACGCAGAAAATTGCAAAAAAGTTGTTGACAAGCAAGCAAGGCTATGCTATCATGCAATCACAGGCAAGGGAAAACAGCTTGCCAAGCACACCGAAAAAAAAATAAAAAAAAAGTCTTGACAAGCAAGACAAGGTGTGGTAAACTAAAGACAATCCAAGAGGAACACAAAAACAGTTAATCAAAAGAAAGTGAGTGTATCAAAATGACAAAAGTAGAAATGGCTCGTACTCTCCAGCGTATCCGCAAAGTGCAGAACGACATGGACGCCCTCAAGCGTGAGTTGGACGAACTCAAAGACACCGTAAAGGCAGAAATGGTAGCGACTGGCGAACACAAGGTAGAGGCTGGCGGCTGTATCGCCACCTATCAGGAAGTCACCAGTAACCGCTTTAATAGCTCTGCGCTAAAGGCAGAGGACAAGGCTACCTATGACAAGTATGTGGTAGCCAGCACCACCGCAAGACTGACCGTGAAGTGAGTAGCACCAGCTACTCAACCACCATAGGACTGCCTGTATAGGCAGGCAGTCCTAACCTTAGAACAAAAGAAAGAGGTATATCATGGAGTTCATCAAGTATTTCACTAACCCGCAGTTCGATAACGCCAAGTTCGCAGATATGCTGCGCCTAAAAATGAATGTGCGTGCCAAGGCAGTAGAGGATGGTGTCATCCTTGACCGTGACGCTTTTAACGCTATGAGTGCCGCTCTCATGCCTAACTGGGCATGGCTGAATAAGCAGAGTATCAATAGTCCTCTGCATACCAGACCCGCAGACCCGGCGGAATGGCCAGAGCTGGCCCATGCCTATCGTTACTTGCTTGCCATAGTGTTCGATGACAAGGACGCTTGCCAGCTTGAGCAGGCAGACGGGCTTGAGTACATCAGCGAACAGGCAGACATGGTTGCTGGCTATTGGCGTAAAGAGGACGGCTTCTATGGTGTGGCTGTCATTGATAACGACACTGGCGAAATCATGCACATGGCAGACTAAGACATAACGGGCGCTCTGCGGGAGCGTGGAGCGCCCAACCCGCAAACAAAAGAAGGGAGTATTATTATGACTTATAACGAATTTCTGAGCCGCTTCTGCGGTTGCCACGAGGATGAGGTCGGCAATCGATCCTGTGATAACGGCTGTATGTGCGACAAGTGCATGACGCCGGAGCTTGAAAAACTGTGGAAAGAGGTGCGGGATAATGCGTAAAGTAGCAAAGGTGACGCTGTACAGCGTATGTCTGGCAGTCCTGTTGTGGTTTTTCCTCTCATGGCTTGACATAGTATGGGATAACTGTGAACCTAATCCGCACAACAACCCATATAATGTCTTTGTCCTTATGACGCAACAAGAGGAAAAGACAGAAGAGCCTACCGCAATAGAGGGAAGTTGCGGAAGTCCGCTTACCGATCAGACAAGGCTGGCAACCGCAGTCATAACCAACATTGACGGTAACACGCTTACTCTTGTTACGCTTGAGGATGGCGAGGAATGGACAGTCGAAGTCGGATATGGCGAGAACTTCTCAACAGATGACTACCTGTGCGTATTCTTCGATAACATGGGAACTGACTCAATCTATGATGACGAGGTCGCCAAACTCTGGAAAGAGGTCTGGTAAATATAGGGTGGAGAAATCCACCCTATATTTTTGTGCATTTTTCATAAAGACATTTTCGCCTTAAGCCGGCGGCGCGCTGGCGACCGCGGCGCGCCGAGTTTTGCGTTTGTGCAAGTTGCACAAATTTGGAAGTGAAATTTTGGTATAGGCAAGTTGCACAATCAATCCCGAAATCTTTGTGCAATTTGACAATTGACAATCCCTTGTGCCTGTGGTACAATGGTATCATCAAAAGAAAGGAAGTGCTCCAACATGGCTAATCGCATTGGATTTACTGACACCCTCACTGGCAAGAAAACTGTCTGCGGGACTTGGGCAAAAACGACTCTCGCAGTTATTCAGCTTTCCGTTTCACATAACGACTGGGCGAGATTTCTTCCATTCTGTAATGGCTGGAATCTTGACTACCCGCAGAAAGATGAATGTCCGATTGAGTACCGGGCAAGAATGATTGATATGGCTATCGGTCTCCAACTCATTTGAGTTGGAGACCCCAGAGAAAGGATTTGAGATTATGTTACCGAGAAGACATTGCGCATACGACATTACCACCGGCGAAATCCTCTGCTGTGACCGCGGAAATCATCTCAAGCGTTCGGTTGCCCTGACCAAGAAAGTCAATAAGGAAATGTTCGGAGTAGCCGGGCAATGGCGTTTCTGCCACGACTTCGGCAAGAAGTGGATTGAGAAAGGAGCGCCTACCAGATGAAGAACTACCTGTTCTATGATGAAGAAACCGGCGAGCATTTCTTCGTTCAAGAAGTCAACCTGTGGAAAGCTAACCAGACCGCGCATCTCTTCTTTCAGCGTCCCTTTTACAAGTGTTCCATGAGCGACGCAGAGGCTGAAATGTACGGATACGATACCTACTAAGAGAAAGCCGGTGATGAACCGGCTTTCTTTACTTTTGGTAAAATTTTTGATATAATAATTACAGAAGAAATGAGAAAGGAGAATTTTCTAATGACGCTAGAAGTGCTGAAAGCGCTGGCTGGAGTTCTGCATGAACCAAGATTCTTGCAAGAACTGCCCAATGGCCCAGTTCTGTTAGAAGATGCCATGTGAGTGGTAATCTAATTCCTTTCGGCAAAATGCCGCGGCTCCCGTCTGGAGTCGAATTTTCGCACAAGCTAGGTCTATAGAAATAAAAAACCAAAATGGCTGAATCTACTTACTCTAGAAAATTAGATGCAATGGGAAGAATTATGATTCCTGTTCGGCTTCGTGATCAACTCGGACTTATTACAGGCCGAGAGTATTCATTCGAGGTTAAACAAATTGATGGCCGCAATTACATTTGTATTGATTGTGGCTTGAACACTGAACTGGAAGAAGCTATGAAACTTGTCCAAAATGCTGGACTAAAAATTGTTCAAAATGACGATTGACAAACCATGCTTTCTATGGTATACTTAAACCATCAAAAGAAAGAAGGTTTGATGTTATGTATGAGTTTGAAGTTTTGTTAAAGAATGGCGAGCGCACTTTTATCTGGGGCTATAATTATCAAGACGCTCTCAATCGACATCCCAAGTTAGCGAATGAAATCGAATCGCTTCTATTTCAAGAGTATATTGATTGACCTCCCATTGGGAGGTCTCTTTTTCTCTCGGCTGGCCGTTGGCGTACGCCGCGGCCAGTTTTTCGTGTCAATAGGCAATTTGCACAATTTTCTATACGCATTTTTGGTGAATTTGACGAAAGAAATTTTCCCGAAATCCCTTGACTTCCTTTGTAGGCTATGATATACTTGTATCATCAAAAGAGAGGAGCGAAACACATGATGGTTGCAATCATTATTCTAACCGCCCTGTTGTCTTTCCAATTTGTTTCTGCTATTGAGCGGGACTGCATGGGGCTGGCGCTTATGTTTGGCGTTGAGATTATTCTTTTCGCGTATATCGCAAAAAACTTCATTTAAGGGGTTGACAAACTCCATCAAGTATGCTATACTAACAATGTAATCAAGGGTGACTACTTAAACAGTCAGAAAGGATTTGATATTATGAAAGCTACTGGTATCGTTCGCCGCATTGATGACCTCGGTCGTGTTGTTATCCCCAAGGAAATCCGTCGTGCTCTTGCCATTCGAGAGGGTGACCCGCTGGAAATCTATACCACGGATGATGGTGTTGTTTTCCGCAAGTATGCACAGCCCACCGAAACCAAGGCGGCTATCGCTCAGAAGTGGCTTGAAGATAACGCGCTCCCCATGCGTGCCACATCCGCTAAGTTCAGCATCGAGAACAAAACCACCACTTGCGAGGTGGTCAGCAATAACAGCCGTCGGACTGGAACGGCAACCGCTACGGCAGAAGATATTTTTATCCCCGCTGTCGGTATGGTTATCGCCTTTTGCCGAGCCTCTGGCAGAACTGTTCCGCAGGAACTGCTTGAGGACTAAAAAAATAGCATAAAGGGCTTGACAAACTAAGCCCTTTATGCTATAATAAAACCATCAAATAAAAGGGGAGTTATAAAGAAAGATGGATTTGAACACTGATTTTAGTTATATGACCGATGAAGAATTAGACGAACTCATTTCCCGGATAAAAGAAGCAAAGGAACGGCGCTCAGAAAGCCGAAAGGCTGATCTCTGGAATAATGTCAGGCGAGCCGTGAATAACTATATCATGGATTTTGGCATGATTGAGCTTTTTACCGAGGATCACAGTTTTATGCTGGACGCTGATTCTTTCAGCATCCCCGGCGAAATCAATCCTTTGGATTAAAATAAAAAAAACTACCCAATTTTGGGTAGTTTTTTTTTGTCTATTTTGCCCATTGACAATTCCAAAGCTTTGTGATATAATTGGGCGGCGCGTTGTGGGCCACCACGCGCCGAGTTTACACAAGAGTATTATTACACAAATTTTTCGTTGCATTTTTGTGCAAATTGCCAGCTTGACTTTCTCCCGAAACGGTGGTACAATGAGTACAACAAAAGAAAAGAGATAGACACCATGAAAAAGAAAACTTACTACTATGAGAACCGCACTTTTGAGGTTATCGTTTCTAATGAATACCGGGGATGGCTTGTAGAAATCTGGGTACAAGAAGTTATCCGCCCTAACCGCAAGTTCTTTGGTCGCACTAAATTTTTCTACAATCAAACCGTTGATATTGACAACTATGGCTCTATTGATGAAGCTGTACGGACTGTTATTGCTAACGGTTTAGAGAAAGAAGCGCATGGCAAAGTTATTGATGAAAAATGGAAGAAATGGGATGAAAAAACCTAATTAAAATTGCCTATTGACATTTTGGCAATTTTATATTATAATAATTATAGAAAGTGAGGGAGAAAGAAATGAACTTGTTGATTATCTTCATTTTGCTTTCGATTGTAAATGTTATCTTCTCCACAATCAAGAGCATTGTAACTATTAAATCCGGCCCATGGGTTGCGAGTATTGTTTCCGCTCTATACTATGGCTATTACAACATTGTATTGATTTACACTGTTGCAGATTTTCCCCTGTGGCAGAAAGTTGTAGTAACTGCGGGCTGTAACCTTGTCGGCGTTTTCGTCGTGAAGTATGGGGAGGCTAAAGCAAGAAAAGATAAGCTGTGGAAAGTGGAATTGACCGTTCCTACCAAGTACAAAGACGCTATTGATGAATTGGGCGTTCCTCATTCCTACATTGAATTAAGCGACAAGCACACCCTTTTCAATTTCTACTGCGCTACACAGATCGAAAGCGCAAAAGTCAAAGCTATTGCCAACCAGTACGAAGCAAAATATTTTGTTGCGGAGAGCAAAAATCTTTGAAAAAGGTATTGACAAGATGAAAGTCTTGTGATACAATACAAAATGTCAAGAGGGAGTAGCCCAAGAAATCCGAGGGTGCGCAACTTCGAGAAAGTAGAGGAAGTAAACAGATAAAGTAGGCTCAACTGCAAGTCGCTATTGTGGGGATTAAGTCGAAAAAAAAGTTTGCGAAACCTCTTGACAAACCCCTAAAACTATGATACAATAAAATTGTTCCAAGGGAACAAAAAAAAACAAGGAAAGAGGTACTTAGTTATGATGACCGAAAAGAACAAGATGGAATGCGATGACCTGCTGAAAACCCATGAGATGACGCAGAAGCTCCTCGATGCCAATACCGCGGACGCCGCTATGCTGGCAACGCTTGTCCAGATGGCCCGCGGAGGGAAAGACGAGATGGCGATGTATATGCTTCACAATCTCAAGCCCTACGCCATTGAAATCGCAGAGGGCGGCAAGGAAAAGGACGAGCCGGAAATCGACATTGACGCCTTGCTCAGCGCTCTGTTCGGCTAAGCAACAGAAACTCGGTGGAGAAATCCACCGAGTTTTTTGTGCAATTTTCACAAATTCTTCTTGGCGGTCCGCGCACGCTCGGCGCGGACCGAGTTTTTGTCAATACACAAGTTGCACAAATTTCTCGATCAATCTTTGTGCAATCTGACGATTGACACCTTTCCCGAAAAGTGCTATACTGTTTACAGAAGTTAAGAGAAACGCCCTTTGAACCTTGAAAAAAGATTTGAAAAAATCGAAAAAAACTCTTGACAGCAAGCGCAAAGTGTGCTATACTAAGTACAGAAGTTGAGGGAACGATGGTAAACCTCAATCAATAGAAAGGATTTGACAAGATGGAAAAAATTGACAAGCGCAAACACTATGTTTTGGTACTTGATACCGAAACCGCCAATACTATCCAAGACGGCGATAGTCTGGATATGTCCAATGTCCTTGTATATGACTGCGGTTGGGCGGTTGTGGACACCAAGGGCAATATCTACGAAACCGCAAGTTATGTCAACCGTGACATTTTCTGCGAGGAACGCGACCTTATGCGGACGGCTTACTATAACTGGAAAATCCCCCGCTATGTCGAGGAACTGCGGGCAGGTAGCCGGAAAATGGCAACTACCTATGAAATCCGCAAGGCTATGCTAAACACTATCGAGAAGTGGGGCATTAAAGAGGTAGCCGCCCATAACGCCCGCTTTGACTATAACGCTTTGAATATAACACAGCGTTACACCACCGCAAGCCGTTTCCGGTACTGGTTTCCATTCGACAGCGTGGAGATCTGGGATACCATGAAAATGGCACAAGATGTTATCTGCAAAATGCCCACCTATAAGGCGTTCTGTCAAGAGAATGGCTATGTGCTGAAAAATGGTGCTTGCCGCAAGACAGCCGAAATCCTGTGGCGCTTTATCTCCGGTAATAACGAGTTTGAAGAAAGCCACACCGGGCTGGAAGATGTGCTGATTGAAGCGGAGATTATGTTCTATTGCTTCCGACAGCATAAGCCCATGCGGAAAGCCCTCTTTGAGAACAAGAGAGAATATCCGCCTATGACAGAGTTTCAGCGAGAACTTTTCACAAGTTTGCGAGAAATGCCGGTAATTAGGTTCGGGGAGATTTAATCTCCCCAACCTTGAAAAAAGGGGTTGACAAACGAAAAGAAACCTGCTATAATGAATGTATCAAAAGAAAGGAAGCGATAAGATGAAAATGATTTGCTTCGATATGGACGGCACGATTGCTGACCTGTACGCTGTTCCTAACTGGTTAGATAAACTGCGGGCAGAGGACGCAAGTCCCTACGCAGAAGCCGCTCCCATGTGGGATATGCAAGCTCTGCGAGAAGTCCTCTTGAAGCTGATTGATAAGGGATATGAAATCCGCATTATCAGTTGGTTGAGCAAGGACAGCACCGAGGAATATAAAACCGCCGTCCGCAAGGCAAAAAGAGAGTGGCTTGAGAAGTATAACTTCCCTGCTGATAAATGCCACTTTATCGCCTATGGCAGAACTAAGGCTGACTGTATTCGCCGCGTTGCAGATGCTCCCGCAGTTCTGATTGACGATAACAAAAAGGTGCGGGACGGGTGGCATTTGGGCGAGTCAATCGACCCCACAGAAGTCAATCTGCTTGAAGTCCTTTCCGCTCTTAATTGAGGCGGAAAGGCAGAAAGGAAAATAGAATGACAAAAACAATATGGCTTGAGTTTCTGAACGCTGACAGTAAAGCCGCCGCGATTGAAGTTATCAAGCGCATGGGGTGGAATATTGACGCCGAACATTTGACAGATGATGGCGGACATTCGGTCACATTTCCGGACAAGGACGAAAATCTGTTCGAGTTTTTGGATATGTGTTGGAGCTAAGAGGGGCAACGCCCCTCTTTTTTTTTCGTCAAAATGCACAATGCCCTCTTCGACGGCCCGCTGACGCACGCAGCGGGCCGAATTTTCATTATACACCACCGCCAGCAAAAAGTCAATCGGCAAACTGCACAAAAAATCATGCCTCGAATCTCCCGAAATTGTGCAACTTTTCAGCAAAAAGTTCTTGACTTCCGGCGCTTGCGGTGGTATACTGTTTACAGAAGTTAAGAGAGGGACGCCGAAAGGCTTCCAAAAAGATTTTGAAAAAAATCGAAAAAACCTCTTGACAAACTCCGCAAGGCATGATATAATAGGTACAGAAGTTAAGGGAAAGCGGTTCTTGAAACGGCGAAAAGCGACAGTCAAGAAACTTCCGAAAAACTTCAAAAAACCTCTTGACAAGCCAAGCGAAAAGTGCTATAATAAAAGCACAAGGAAACCCAATGAACCTTGAAAAGTCAATATCTTATCTCGGCATCAAACTTCCGAAAGTTTGAAAAGAAGTTCAAAAAACCTCTTGACAAACCGCCGAAAGTATGATATAATAAAATCACAAAAGGACAAGGACAGTCCTAAAAACCAGAAAGGATTTGAATATGGAAAAGACCAACAAGACTCGTATCACCAAGGCTATGCGTTTCGAGGACATTAAGGCTATGCTGAACGGTCAGCCCGTGACCTATGGCACGACCACCGAGGACGCCGTGGACTTCATCGAGCATGAGGTGGCTCTGCTCGCCAAGAAGAACAGCGGTGAGAACAAGAAGCAGACCAAGACCCAGCAGGAGAATGAGGGCTATAAGGCGCTCATCCTGGAGTTCCTTGCCACTCTATCTGATACTTCGGCTGGTGTGACCTGCACCGAGATTATCAAGGGCGTGGCGGAGTTCGAGGGCTTCAGCACTCAGAAGATTTCCCCTCTGGTGCGTCAGCTCATGGCGGCCGATAAGGTCACTAAGACCGAGGTCAAGGGCAAGGCTCTGTTCCGTCTCGCCTAAGCCCCATAGGGGAGAGGGGTAAAACCCTCTCCCCGCCAAAAGAAAGGAAGTGGTTATTATCGCCCAGCGAGTGACAGACGTTGAACGCCTTGAGCGTATCAAGCGAGTGTTTCCAGACGAGAAAGAAGCGCAAGATATTCTCGCCTATGATAAGGCGGTAGAAGCAGGCGAAAAAACAGAATATGACCTGCCGCCTGATAAGCTGAAAGCCGCACAAAAGTATGCCCATGCAGGAACGCGGAAAGCGCCCACAGCGTACAAGTTCACCAAGCGAGAACGCAAGCCTAACGCAACCAAGGGGGGCATTATTGCGGAGCTTGCGGAGTTCATGGAACACAACAGTAACTTTGATGTTTCTAACCTTGCTATCACGAACAAGGAAAGACAGATTTCCTTTATGGTAGGCGGTGAAACTTTCGAGTTGACGCTTGTGCAAAAGCGCAAACCGAAAAGCTAATAAGGATAGGGTTATCCGCCCTTCCAGAAAGAGGGGAAAGCATACGGCAAAGCGACCTAAAGAATTTTTATATGTCGGTCATTATATCGACAGGGACGGCAATTTCATTCTCAAGGTAGGCACTACAAATGACCTTGAGCGCCGCCGCAAGGAACATAACCGCAACTATAAAAAAAGTCCCAACTACACCATGCCGCCGGGCGGTGAGTTCGTCTATGACTTTTCGCTTCCTCTTTCCAAGTATAACACTTTGAGATATGAGGATAAGACCCGCCAAAGGTGGCAGGACGAGGGCATAGGCGAGTTTGTCAGAAATGACAGATTTTATTGCAAAAAGAAACCCAAAACCGTCAAAGTGACGATACGCAAAACCTACGAAATCCCGCTCGATTGAGCGGGATTTTTTGTGCATTTTTCACAAAGACATTTTCACCAAAAATCAAATGAGATTTTTGTATAAATTGCCTATTGACAACCGGACGGAAATGTGGTATAATGGCGGGCCGGTCGCGGGCGACTCGGCCCGAGTTTTACCGATCGGAAGCATATGCAAAATTTTTGTTCAATCTAGCCGACTTTCATATGGCTTCTTATTTTCCCGAAAGTTTGACATTCTAGTCCAATTTTATTTCTATTCCACCATTGACTCATATTTCTAATTTCATTTGGTATATAGCCCACTCCACTTCCGTGTAGCTAACAAAATTTTAGTTGCTCATAGCGAACCTCCTGCGTTACCGATCGGGTCCAGTTTTTCATATCAAAACAAGAGGGAAGATAATAAGAGCGGAGAACCAGTTAATCCGATCGGGCCCGCGATTAGAAGACTCTTTTCTGACTCTATTTCCTCTTGATTTTTATAATAAAATATGTTATTCTTTCTATTCTAGAAAAAGTTGACTCTGTTTTTTTTAAGCTTATAGGTAATACAATATTTTCTTGAACAGGTATTGCAACAATTTCATTTTGACTTTTTTGGTTTTCTTCCATCTCTAAAACTGTAGATTCTACTGTCATCATTTATGCCACCTCCTTTAGTTTATAGGTGGTTTTATTAAATTCTTTTAATCTTTTATCTTTTTCAAAAAAATTAATAATAGCTATTATTACTGTTATTGGTACAAGCATAATTGTACCTACTATTCCAGCTATTATATCTATAAGTCTCTTTCCTGTTTTGTTTATTATATTTAAAGCTTTCTTTTGTAATAAATCTTGTTTCTTTTCTGATTTTAGCAATATCATTTCATCTTTGTTTAATATAGATATATCTTCTTCAGCAAGATTCACTTTAAATCATCCTCTATATTTATTTTTTACATCCTTTTATTTCTATTTTTATACTCCATTTTTTATTTTCGTTCATACAACATCAAGTAGTATTATTATACTAGAATTTTACAGAAATTTCAAGTTTTTATGTCATATTTATTAAGAATTTAGCCATTTTTAGTGTTTTATATTTATTTACTGCTTATATCTTCTATTTTTTCAAAATTTTCACTACTAATTTTGTCAAATATTGTATTTT
>ERZ825670.3734-NODE-3734-length-12526-cov-4.008019_pt1 | contig 12526 bp, 6 predicted proteins | sample MGYA00519929_ERZ825670 | MGnify/ENA primary metagenome ERZ825670 (study PRJEB31778, sample SAMEA3449207) | human gut metagenome | biome: human gut; feature: human-associated habitat; material: faeces | place: United Kingdom | collected 2010/2012 ...
AGAAATATGATCATTGATAATGAACAATTTATTGTTGAATCTAAAAAGATTGCTCAAGATCTATTTGCTGTCAGCAAATATGTAGAAGAAATGCCTAATAGTAATTTAATGTTTGTTGAATGTAAAGTAGATGGAGAAAAGATGATTCTCATCATGAAGTTAAATTATAAAGTGACACCTATTTCTATTGTGGAAGAAGTAGATGGTAAAAGATTTATTAAATTTGTTAATAGACAAAGTCTTCCACCTAAAACTTCAGCTGTTGAAGAAGCAATTATTATCAATGTTGATAAAAACACAGTTTCTTTAATTGAAAAAAGATTTCAAATAGATGGAAAACCAGGCTATTATCTTAATGAACAATATATTAAAGGTGAACCTAAATTAACAGATAAACAAAAAATGAGTATTGTCAATAAAGTCGTTAAAAAAGTCGATAGTGAATATAATGTTTTTGAAGGTGATCCTACAGCTATGGTAAAAAAAGAAATGATTGATTTAGTGATGGAACATTTACCATTAAAACCAATGGAAATTGCGAAGAAGGTCATGGGTGATGATTATAACGCACAAGAAGAAGTTGAAACGATTATGAGAGATCTAGGAATTGAAGAAGATGATGAAATTGTTAATGTTCCACTTTCATTAGATCGTATGTCAAGATGTAAATTGGTTTTAGATGATGATCGTATTATTGAATTAAATGTTGAAGACTATTTAAATCATGAAAATATTACAACCGAAACAGATATGTCAGGATATTCAACAATTACTTTAAATAATATTAAGGATATTAAGATTAAATAAAGACAATAAGTTTTCTTTATGATAGAATAAACAGGCATATAATGAAAGGAAATAGATAAATGAGTAAAGTAATTAAATTAGGTAACTATAAAGGAATTGAATTTAAAGTAGAAAAAGTACCTGTATCTAATGAAGAAGTTGAACAACAAATTCAAATGATTTTAGCTCAATCAAGTCAAACAGAAGAAAAAGATGGAGATACTGTTGAAAACGGTGATATCGCTACAATCGATTTTGTTGGTTTAAAAGATGATGTTGCTTTTGAAGGTGGAACAGGAAATGATTATGATTTAGAAATTGGTTCAGGATCATTTATTCCAGGGTTTGAAGAACAAATGATTGGTATGAAAGTTAATGAAACAAGAGATTTAAACTTAACTTTCCCAGAAAATTATCAAGCAGAAGATTTAGCTGGACAAGATGTTGTTTTCAAAGTAACAGTTAAAAAATTATCTGTAAAAAAAGAAGCTGAATTAAATGATGATTTTGTTGAAGGTTTAGGTGTACCTGAAATTAAAACAGTTGAAGATTTAAAAGCTTATATTAATGAAGGTTTACAACAACAACATGATCAACAATATGAAGCACAAAAAGAAAATACAATTTTTGATGCTTTCATGGCAGATAGTGAAGTTGAATTAGATGATGATGCAATTGATGAGGCATTAGATAGACAAATGTCTTATATGGCGAATCAAATGATGGCTCAAGGAATTCAATTAGATCAATACTTACAAATGACAGGTATGGATGAAGAAAAATTAAGAGAACAAATGAAACCATCTGCTACTCAACAAGCTAAATTAGAAGCTTTAATTGATGAAATTATTGCTGTTGAAAATATTGTTGTTACTGAAGAAGTTTTAGATGAACAATTAAATATGGTTGGACAAGCGAATCAAATGACTAAGGAACAAGTATTAGAAAAAATTGATTTAGAAGGATTCAAAAGAGATTTATCTCGTATGCAAGAAAGCCGTATTATTGTAAATAATGCAGTTGAAAAATAATGAAAATTCCACGATATAGTGGAGTTTTTTTATTATACTGTATAAAAATAATTTTTTCATTGATATTTAGTTTGGTTAATGCAAAATAGGTTAAGTAATTAAAGAAAAAGGGTAAAAATATCTATCTGTATTAAGGGGTTCCATTTTTTATGAAAATCATTGTTTTGGGAGCCGGTAAAGTCGGAAAAACACTTATTAAACATATTTCAAATGAAGATCATGATATTATTGTTGTTGATCAAAATGCAACTAAAGTAGAATAAGTTGTAAACCAATATGATGTTATAGGTGTTGTAGGTAATGGTGGTTCATAGGATATATTAATGGAAGCAGGAGCAGAAGATGCTAACCTTATTATTTGTGTAACTACTTCAGATGAATTAAATATTTTAGCAGGATTAATGGCTAAAAAAATGGGAACAAGACACACTATTGCACGTGTTAGAAATCCTGATTATTCATCACAACGTGATTTTATGAGAAATCAATTAGGTTTTTCAATGATCGTTAATCCTGAACTTGAAGCAGTAAGTGAAATTTGTCGTGTTTTATCTTTTCCTTCAGCTGTTAAAGTGGATACTTTTTCAAGAGGAAAAGTTGAGCTTGCTGAATTCTTTGTGGAAGATCATAGTCGTTTAAATGGAGTTGAATTAAATCAATTACATAAAATTACAAAAGCAAATATTTTAATATGTGCTGTAAGTCATAATGAAGATGTAATTATTCCAGATGGAAATTATGCTATTAAACCAGGCAATCATTTATATATTACAGGGACACATCGAGATTTATCAAGATTTTGTTTAGATATCGGTGTTATCACAAATCGTATTAAAAATGTTATCATTGTTGTTGGTATCAAAACTTGTTTTATCTTTTGATATGTTGGCAGGACGACTTGAAATATTCCCAATGTTATTATTATTTGCTCCATCTCAATGGAGAAAATAGACTACTTAGAAGTCCCTAGTGGACTTCTTTTAAAATATTAAAAATTATTTATTAGGAGATCTCGAAAGAGGTCTTTTTGCATTTCACACCCTAAAAACGACATTTCGCGACAAATGAAAAAATAAAGTATCATAAATAGTAAAATATGAATAGACAAGGGAGGTTTTTTATTAACAAATAAATAAGTAGTTTTAAACATAATAATTTTTAATAAGGGGAGGAAAAGAAAGTTATGAAGATAAAAATTAAGAAAATAATAGCAAGCGTACTTACATTTATGATGATTTTTACACAAATGCCTGTAAATGTATTTGCGGCAGATACTAATATTTCAAGTGATGGAAGTACGTATTATACAAGTACACCAGGAACATATAATTTGCCTGGAGGTACGTATTATACTAAGAAATATTCTACATGGGAAAATGCTGGTACAAAAGTTCGTGTACAATATAATAGCTCTAAAATAGGAACGATAGCTTTAAATATATTAGGCGATGTTATTAATAATCCTGATAAAAGTGGAAGGTTTGATTTTATTAGGACTGACAGAAATACTGATGTAACTATTAATATGAATGGTCATACATTTACTTATAGTGGAAATGATGTTTACAGTCTATGCGGATTTGTTGAAAATTCAGGAACAATGACAATCAATGGTAGTGGTGGAACGATTGTATCTGATGAAGTTGGACTTAACTCTAAAGAGGGAGTTTTGAATGTTAATGATGTCACAATTAAAGCAAATCGTATTGGTATTTACAATGAAGCGACAGTACTTAAACTAAAAAATGTAAAGTTTGATGAAAGTTGTGGAACAGATGTTCAACTTGGTAGTAATGGTACCATTGATCTTTCAGAATATAATGGAAATGCTATTACAATTGATATTGATTATAACATAAACGATGGAAAGAAACACAGAATATCTCCAAGAGGAGTAAGTAGAGATGATTTGAATAAAATAAATTTTGTAAGAAATAGTGACAAATTATACAGAGTTGATCTTAGATATGACGAAGAAGGTCAATATATATATTTAGCAAAACATGTTCACAAATGGAACTATGTACTTGATAACAGCGATGAAAGTGGAAAAACAATAAAAGGTTATTGTAGTGAAGAAGATAGAAAGAGTGAATGTGATTATCAGGATCCAGATACTACAACAGCGAAAATAGTATTAAAAACAAAAGATGGAGGGTATAAGAAAGGAGACAATGCTTGGGTTGAAAATGCCGCTGGTAATAATACCTCTAGTTTTCCAATATCAGGAGATTCATACCAATTAACATATTATCAAAATGGACAACAATTATCACAAAGACCAACAGAACCAGGAGATTATTCAGTAACTCTAACAATGAATCAAGTTTCAGTTTTTGGAGAATTCACAATTACGAAAGCAGAATATTATACAAATAAAATATATTTCAAAGATAAGAACTGGAAAGAACAAGATAATTGTGAATATACTTATCAAGGATATCAATCAGAATTTGGTCCATATGTAAAAGTCAATGATGGGTATGGTCATCTTATGGATCCAAATTATGTAGATTCAAATGCAGTTGTTTCTTATGAATACAAGAAATGTGATGATGACGACAGTACATATAAACCAATAAGTTCAGATAAGCTATTAGCTGAGTTAAATAGTCTAAAACCTGGTACTTATTTTATTAGAGGAGTAGTTTCTGAAACAAATCATTATTTGCGTTTAACAACAAAATCACTTAAATTTACTGTATTAAAAGCAAAACCTACTCCACCTAGCATTGTTAAATACACATGGGAATATGGAGAACAACCAGAACTTGTCCCTGAAAGTATGTTAGATAATTGTCAATATTCATATAAATATTATGATCGTGATACAAATGTTAAGGTCAATAAAGAATATCCAGACGTAGGAAAATATTATTTAAGTATATATAATTCGGGATCTGATCTTTATAAGTCTGGATCGTCTCCTCAAAAATTTATTACTATTACCCAAAGAACAGCAACTTTATCATGGAAACTAGATGGAACAAATACATTTAAAATTCCATATGATGGTAAACCACATGTTCCAACAGCAACTGTTACTAATACAGTTGGAGATGACAAATGTAACGTGACTGTTTCTGGTGAACAAACTGCAGTAGGTACATATACTGCAACTGCAACTGAATTGAGTGATTCAAATTATAAATTACCTGTACAAAATACAGTTACATTCGAAATTGTCAAAGCCCATAGAGAAGCACCGACATCTGTAACAGCCACAGGAACAACATATAAAGGTGGAACAGATGGTAAATTAAATAATGTTGATTCATCAATGGAATATAGAAAAGATGGTGAAAATGAATGGCATAGTATTTCTGGAGATACTGTAGAAGGATTATCTACCGGTAAGTATTATGTAAGATATAAAGATAGTAAAAACTATTATGCATCATCTGATAAAGAAGTATATGTAGCCAATGGACAAGAAATCAAAGTAAAAGTTCCAGCTAGTCAAGTTGGATATACTTTAAGTGTTAGTAATACAGTTGTTGATTATAATGAATCAAGTACTCTTACATTTGCCTTGAATAAAGGCTATTCAAAAACAGAAGATTTCGCTGTTAAGGTAAATGGTGAAACAGTTCAATTAGATAACAATAACCGATATAAAATTAAAAATATTCAAAAAGATACAAATATTACAGTTGAAGGAGTAGCTGATATAACAGCACCTGATACAGAAATAAAGGTATCCAATAAAACATGGAAAAGTATTTTAAATACAATTACATTCGGTTTATTCTTTAAAGAAACACAAAAAGCAGAAATTACAGCTACAGATGAAGGTAGTGGAGTTAATAAATACTATTATTATGTTGATAAATCAGGTAGTGAAAAATCACTAACAGAGAAACAATTACAAGCAGTAGATTGGAAAGAAGGAACATCTGTTACATTTAGTGAAGATAGTAATTATGTTATTTATGCCAAGGTAACAGACAAAGCAGGAAATATTAAATATGTTTCAACAGATGGTATCGTAATTGATACGATTGCACCACAAGTATCAGGTGTAGAAAACAATCAAACATATACGAAAACACAAACATTTACAGTAACTGATAACAATTTAGATACAGTAAAAGTAGATGACAAAGTTGTAACATCTTATACATTAGTTCCTAAAAAAGGAACATATACAATCGAAGTAACAGATAAATCAGGAAATAAAACAACATTAAATAATATTACAGTTAACTGGGAAAAAGTAAAAAAACCAACAGTAGAAAGCAAAGTATATACAGGACAAACATTAACTGCAAATATTTCAGAAAATGGTTTATACACAGTTAAAGAAAATAATGGTGGTATTGATGTAAATGAATATGATGTTCAATTGACTTTAAAAGATCCTACAAATTATAGATGGGAAGACGGTACTGTTGATACAACAGTAAAATTCAATATTACCCAAGCAACACAAGTTGTTACGAAACCAACAACAAAAACACTAACATATAATGGAAGTGAACAAGAATTAGTAAATGCAGCATCTACTAATGGAGGAACAGTAAAATATTCTTTAGACAATAAAAACTGGTCAACATCAATTCCAACAGGAAAAGATGCCAAAGAATATACAGTTTACTACAAAGTAGAAGGAAATAAAAACTTTAAAGATGTAGATGTACAAGAAATCACAAATAAAATCAATCCTAGAACAATTGATTTAAACTGGAACAAAGAATTAACTTACAATGGGAAAGAACAATTACCAACGGCTACAGTTAATAACTTAGTAGATGGTGATAAATGTGAAATTACTGTTGATGGAGATAAACATAAAAATGTAGGTACTTATGAAGCTAAAGCTACAAAAGTAAGTAATCCCAACTATAAATTACCTGAAAATGTAACAACAAGTTATACAATTAAACCAAAAGATATAACTGTTACAATAACACCTAATGGTGGTACTTATGGTGAAAAAATTACAGGTGCTACAGCTAAGTTAAATGATGTAGAAAATGGCAATCATCCAGAAGTAACATTAACTTACACAGGAACAGGGTATGATGGAACAAAAGTTAATGGAACAGAAGTTCCTAGTCATGCAGGTAAATATACTGTTACAGCAAGTATCGATGACAAAAACTATAATTTAACTGGTACAAATACAGCTGAATTTGTAGTAAAAGGTGCAGATGCTGGATTAAAAGTAAAAGAAGTGAATGATAAAAAATATGGTAATCAAGGATTTAAATTAGAAGTATCTCATAAAGGAAATGGAAAATTATCTTATTCAAGTAGTAATGAGGATGTAGCTACAGTAGATGATCAAGGTAATGTAACAATTCATAATGCTGGTACAACAAAATTAAAAGTTACATTAGGAGTTGATCATAACTATGATAGTGATAGTAAAGAAGTAACATTAACTGTTAATAAAATCAATCATGAATTAACAATTGATCAAAAAGATGTTGAAAAGACTTATGGTGATGAAGCATTTACAATTCATGCTCAAAGTAAAGATAATGAATCAGCTATTGAATATGCAAGTAGCGATGAAAAAGTAGCTACAGTAGATAGTGAAGGTAATGTAGTTATCAAAGGCGCAGGTAAAGTCATCATTACAGTAAGTCAAAAAGAAAGTAAGAATTATAAAAAAATATCTAAAGAAATAAATCTTACTGTTAAAGCTAAAAAGATTACAGTTACTGTAAATGATGCATCAAAGACATATGGAGATGAAGACTCTGAATTTACATATGTAAATGATAAACTTATTGGTAATGATAAATTAACAGGAATTATTCTTACAAGAGAAGAAGGAGAAGATGTAGGAACATATAAGATAAAAGTAAGTCAAAAAGAAGGATCAAATCCAAATTATGATATTACTTTTAAAGATGGAACATATACAATTAATCCATTATCGATTGATAAAGGAACAGTTGTATTAGGAAATGTCTTAAAATATACAGGAGAAAAACAAACACAAGAAGTAGAACAAGTTTTAGTCAATGGAAAAGCATTAAATAAAGAAGATTATGAAGTATTAGATAATCAAGCAACGAAAGAAGGAAAACATGTTCTAACAATCAAAGCTAAAGGAAATAACCATACAGGATCCTTTGAATATGCTTATGTTATTTTACCAAAAGATTCAGATAAGATAGGAACAGGATCATTTACTGTTAAAACAACAGGAGATGTAGAAATAAGTAGAGATGAAGTTATAGATCTCCTTATTGAAAATAAAAAAATAACAGCAAATGAATTAAGTGAAGTAGCAGAAGGTAAGAAAATAGAAATCGTATTAGAAGTAAAAGAAGCACAAGCAAATGAACTTATTGAAACAAGTACAAAAGGATATAAAGTAGGAAAATACTTAGATATTACACTTTATAAGAGTGTTAATGGAACAAATGAAAGTATACATGAACTTACAAAAGTCTTGAAAGTAACAATCAAAGTTCCAGAAGAACTAATCAATAAAGATAGTAAAACTAAAAGAGAATACTATATCGCAAGAAGTCATAATGGAAAAGTAGATATCTTAGAAACAATCTATGATGAAAAGACAAACAGTTTAACATTTGAAACAGATAAGTTCAGTGACTATGCAATTATCTATAAAGATAAAAAAGAATTAAAAACAACGGTAACTACTTCAATAAATAAATCAAATACAAAACAAACAACGAAAGCTAAAACGGGAGATAATGCAAATATTATAGGATTAATGATGCTACTAGTAAGCAGTATGTTTGTGATGGTATTTGTAAGAAAAAAAGAAAATTAATAGAGAAATAGAAAAAGTCTTTAAGTTGATGCTTAAAGGCTTTTTCGCTGTTTTCAATTTTAAATACCTAACGACACTATTCAAAATTGAACGACCTTTCTTAACAAATACCAAGTATACTAAAATATTTATATGCTACTAATTTAAATTTTAAATCTAATGATAAATTTAATAGTCAAATATTAGTAAAATATAGAGAGGAAATAATCTACTGTTTTTGTTACTTTTTTTGTAACAAGATGTTTTATTAAATAGATTGTTTTTTTTATTAAAGAGTCTATAATTGTATACAACATGAATGGAGGATTGCCTATGCTAGTAGATGGACATATGCATTTAGAAAACGGACCACTTACTAAAGAATATGTAATGGAATTTATTAATGAAGCTTATAAACAAGGATTTGATCGTATTCAAATTTTAGATCATACACATCGTTTTAAAGAATTTGAAGTTATTTATCAAGGTGTTAAAGAAGCAAGTGATCAACAAAGAGAATGGCTTGCTAATAAGAAAATGAAATTTAAAGATACACTTTCTAGTTATGTGCGTTTAATTAATGAAGTAAAAGCGGAAGAACTTCCAATAGAAGTTTTATTTGGATTAGAAGTATGTTATGTTCCTGAATATAAAGAAGAAATAAGATATATTTTAGAACCCTATCAATTTGATTTTTTAGTAGGAGCTATTCATTCTATTGATGGACTTTTATATGATATGCCTTGGTCTAAAGAACTACTTTGGGAAAAATATAATGTAGATGATATTTATCATCGTTATTATGAATTGATTTTTGATTTAGTTAAAAGCGATTTATTTACGCAATTAGCTCATCCTGATACAATTAAAATGTTTGGTTATTATCCAACTTATGATTTAAAACCAACTTATCATGAACTTGCTGAATTATTAGTAGAACATCATGTTAAAGGGGAATGTAATACAGGGTGTTATTATCGTTATCATCATCCTGATAAAGGTTTGTCTAAAGAATTGTTGGATATTTTTAAAGAACATCATGTGGATATTATTACAGCGAGTGATGCACATAAACCAGCAGATGTAGGAACTTGCATCAAAGATATTTATAAGTTATGTCAATATGATTAAGTTGTTCTTGATTGAACAACTTTTTTGCTTTATGATAGACAAAAAAAGAAAGGTTGTTAGAAATGAGAATTACAGAATTATTAGATATAAATTCGATAGATTTAAATCCACAAGTTTCTAATAAAGAAGAAGCAATCAATCATCTGGTTGATTTATTAGATCAAAGTGGAAAATTAAATGATAAAGAAATTTATAAAGAAAGTGTTTTAAGTAGAGAAACGCAAAGTACAACAGGAATTGGTGATGGTGTTGCTATTCCTCATGGACAAAGTGAAGGTGTGAAAACAGCAGGATTATCTGCCATGGTTGTTAAAGAAGGATTAGATTTTAAATCTCTTGATGGACAATCTACTTATTTATTTTTTATGATTGGTGCTCCTAAAGATTCGGGAGGTGCTCATTTACAAGCTCTTGCACAGTTATCTACTTTATTAATGGAAGAAGATTTTAGAAATGCTTTAATTAATGCATCTTCTAAAGAAGAATTTTTACAATTAATAGATGCTAAGGAAAATAAAAAAGAAGAAGTGAAAGAAATTGTTCATCCTGCTGTTTTAGCAGTAACTGCGTGTCCTACAGGAATTGCTCATACTTTTATGGCGGCTAAAGCTTTAGAACAAGCGGGAGAAAAATTAAATATTTCTATTAAAGTAGAAACTAATGGGCAAGAAGGGGTTAAAAATCAATTAACACAAGATGATATTGATCATTGTACTTGTATTATAGTAGCTGCTGATAAAAAAGTAGAAATGCAAAGATTTGAAGCGAAAAAAGTAATTCAAGTTCCTGTAAGAGATGGGATTTCGAAAGCTGAAGAGCTTGTTCAAAAAGCAAATAATGGCGATGGTGAAATATATCATCATGATACTAAAAAAGAAAAACAAAATATCATACGTTTATTTTACAAACATTTAATGAATGGTATTTCACATGCTTTACCATTCCTTGTTGCAAGTGGAGTTCTATATGGTATTTTATACCTTGTTAAAGATCAGGTATTATCAAATCAATCATTGACACTTATAAATTATGTTCAACAATTAATAACAATCATGATTATTCCAATTGTATCAGCCTATATTGCTGATAGTATTGCAGATCGACCTGCAATGGTTTCAGGTTTTGCTGGTGGATTAATTGTTTGTCAAGGAATTTCAATGTCATCAATTTCTGCTAATTCAACTTCTTTGCTTGCAGGAATTGTTGCTGGTTTTTTAGCAGGATTTGTTTCATTGATTTTAAAGAAATTATTTTCTTATTTACCACAATGTTTAAAAGGAATAGAAGCATCATTATTCCATCCTGTTTTATCAACTGTTATTGTTTTACTTGTGATGATTTATTTAAATGGTTATTTGTATATAGCACATAGCTATATTTTACAATATGTTTCACTTGTTGAATCTCAAATGTCAACAAAAATCTTATTTGGATTTGTTTTAGGAATGATGATGGCTATTGATAATGGTGGTCCTATTAATAAAACAGCCTATGTTTTTGGAATAGGAATGCTTATAAGTTATGATTATTATCCAATGGCTGCAGTCATGGCTGGAGGAATGATTCCACCATTTGTAATTGCTTTAACAGCAACATTATCTAAAAATAGATTTTCTAATCGAAAAGATGCATTAATGAATTATATTAATGGTATATCTTTTATATCTGAAGGAGCTATTCCATTTATTCAACAAGAATCAACTGTCATTTTACCAGCATGTTGTTTAGCAGCAGGTCTTGCAGGAGCATTATCAATGTATTTTGAATGTTCAATTACTTCTCCCCATGGAGGATTATTCTTAATATGGATGGTCAATAATCCATTATATTATTTAGCGTTAATTGTTTTATCAACAGTTGTAGGAACATTGTTATTATTTATTTTTACAAAATTAAAAAATAACGTAAAATAGTATGCAAGTTAATATGAAATTTTTAAGAAGTCATTGTGACTTCTTTTTTTGGACAATCCGTCCATTGAAAGAAGAAAAAAAGAAAGATAAAATAATAAAAAAGTAAGTGTCAAATAAATAAGCGATTATAAATAATTAAAGAATTCAATACAATAAGGATGTACTTGATAAGGAGGTGCATCTTTTATGATAATTAGAGGAAAAGAAAAATGGAAGGAAGTTATCGAAGCACAGAAACAAAGTGATTTGACAATTTAAAAGTATTGTAACGACAATCATATTTGTATTTCCAGCTTCTATAGACAAAAGGCTTTGATCCTTGAAGAAGAAAATACTTTTCTACCTGTCATCCTTGATAAAAGTAATGACGTTATTGATTTTGATATTGATCATCATATTTCCTGTTCCAAACAAAATCTTAAGATTTTATTGGAGAACCTGCTATGATTATTAATACCGATGAAATCAAAAATATTTATGTTGCCAAGCAGTTTTGTAACATGAGAAAACAAATTGATGGTCTTGCTTTGATTGTTACATCTCAGTTCAGCATGAATGTCTTGGATCATAGCTTGTTTATTTTTACTGATTTTTCACCAAGCTACATTTGGCTTCGTAGGATCATAATGTCTGTTTAATAGATTTTTTAATTTGTCAGAGAAATCATGACTAACTGTTGTTTGAATATATGGCTTAATATATTTTGCTTTGATATTGTTTTCCTTCATGATCGAATAAACATATTTTTGACTTACCTTTTCACCCTTTTTGTTCAGTAGTTCTGTTATTTTTGGTGATCCATATATTTCATACGATTCCTTATGGATTTTCTTGATTTCTTTTATAATTCTTTCTTTTCTTAATTTGGTTTTGCTTGGAACTCTTTTCAAATAATCATAGAATCCTGATCTGCTTACATCTAATTTTTT
>ERZ825670.3744-NODE-3744-length-12496-cov-2.897034_pt1 | contig 12496 bp, 8 predicted proteins | sample MGYA00519929_ERZ825670 | MGnify/ENA primary metagenome ERZ825670 (study PRJEB31778, sample SAMEA3449207) | human gut metagenome | biome: human gut; feature: human-associated habitat; material: faeces | place: United Kingdom | collected 2010/2012 ...
GCGGTAATCTAGCAGCTTTCTTGCAGTCTCCGGCTCTGTAAAGATGAGAACCGGAAGTACATACATCTCGGTATCCCAGAAATAATGTCCCTCGTAGCCTTCCCCGGAAAGGCCTTTTGCTCCCATTCCGGTTCTGCCGTCACGTCCGGCAGACTGGATGATGTGGAACAGGTTAAAGTGTAAGCCTTGCTGTAATTCCTCATTTCCCTTGATTTCGACATCTGCCGTTTTCCAGAAGTTCTGCATATAGACTTTCTGCTGTTCTTCAAGCTTCTCATAACCCTCGCTCTTTGCAACTGCAAACTCGTCCTGCACAAATGCTTCCAGTTTCTCTTTCTCCATGTCAAGGCTGGTGGAATAGCAGATAAATTTATCGAGTGTCACACACTCTCCCTCTTTTACCTGCATGGAAGCATTCGAAATTGTATCCATTTCTCCTGCTTCTGCCATCCAGTTCACATCCGTCACTTTCTGTCCATCACACCATAACTCATGGGAACTTCCACATGCCATGGTCAAATGACTGCCCTTTGTTGTTCCCTCATAGTAGGCGGTATCCTTTTCCACTGTTACCTTATCTGGATCAAGTCTCCGTCCGAATGGACCATAGTCCACGATTGGATTTGTTTTCCTTGTGTGATTTTCCACATCTGCCTGCATTTTTGACACAAACTCCACCGTTCCCGCATAATTGACCGGCTTCACCTGATAGCGGATCGCCATAATATTTTTTCTGGCAAATGAAACAAGACGGAAAATGTGGATCTCCGTCACTTTCCCACTCGGAGCTGTCCATGTCAACTTCCGTTCCAGAATACCATCCTTCATGTGAAGAATTCTTGTGTACTCTTTCACTTCGCCCTGTTCCATAGTGAACTCCTCGCCATCCAAAATGACGTGGATTTCTTTCAGGTTCGGCAGATTTAATAATGACTGGCTCAAAAGCGGCGAACCGAAATTCGCCTCCCCGTAGCGGATCTCATTGCTCTCATAAAAGCCGTTGACAAAGTTTCCTTCCAGACCGGTATCCACATCGAATGGATATGCCTCCTCGAAAGTTCCTCTTGTGCCAATGTAGCCGTTAGACAACGCAAATGTCGTCTCATTTCTGTAATTATTTTCTTTTTTGAATTCCGTCTCCGTGATATTCCATTGTTCGATCGGATATATTGGTTTCTTAAACTCCATTATTCACTAACTCCTTTTGATTTCCTAATACACAATCTCCCAGAACAACTCTTCTCTTTTGATAAACGCATATAAAAATTCTACCGCATCCTCTTTGATCGCATTTTTATGGCAAGCCAGTGCACGTGCCTTTCTGTTTACAGAAAAATCAAGTGCCTGCATATCTTCCGGAACTGCAAAGCTGATGCGTTCTTCCCATTTTAACAATCCTTTATCAAAATCTTTTGGACACGCAAATGGTTCACAGACATCCATACTCTTCGCATAATCCCAGATGTTATCTCTCTTAGCAGAGCGGTTCGGCCAATTTTCATCCCCGGCATTTGAGTGGACCACTCCTGAAAATAATGTCGGATGATATTCTTTCTCCTCCGTCAGAATCTCTTTAATAAAAAGTACCAGACCACTGTGATCCCCATGTCTGTCATATTCTGCAGTTGTAAAAATAATTTCCGGACGTTTTTCCATAATGATCTCTTTTAAATCCTGTTTAAATTGATTTCTTGTATACAAAGCAGGTTTTCCATACTTTTCCGCATGATAATCTTTCTTGTCAGGAAGCGCATACGTGTGATCCGAACAGTGCGACACATGTACACGGTCTCCCTCGCTGTCATCATATAACTGATGAAGAAAACTCTCTGTCTCATCCATCCCTGTATCTGCATAACCGAGAAATGTCACCTGTCTCCCGCCCAGTCCAAGCACCTGAAGTCCTGCCAGCGTCTCTGGCAGACGGACACTTCCGGTTGCCTCATCATGACCTTCATAATCACCATTTCCAGCCATCACTACATGAACACCAATTCCTTTTGCAAGTGCTTTCTCCATAATACCTGCTGCAAGAAGGATCTCATCATCTTCATGCGGCACGATCACCATAATATTTTTGATTCCTGCATCCAGTTCCATTCGTCTCATATTCTTCTCCATTCTGCAATATCGTCTTACCCCTTCACTGCACCGGCAGAAACTCCTGCGATAATGTATTTCTGCATGAAAATATAGAAGATCATAAGTGGTGCAACACCAAGCATGAGCATTGGGAACAACGCTGTCCAGTCGGTTGAGAACTGTCCGATATTTCTGGATACTTCCTGAAGGATGACATCCTGCTCACGGCTCTGTAAGAACAGAAGCGGTGTCATAAATTCATTCCACACATTCAAAGTAACAAGGATAACAACCGTTGCAATAACCGGTTTCAATAATGGAAGTACGATCACAAAAAACTTACGGATCACAGAGCAGCCGTCGATTTCTGCCGCTTCCTCTAACTCCTTTGGAATGGTCGATTCCACAAACTCTTTAAACAGGAAAATTCCCTGTGGAACATTGATCGCCACATCCACAAGAATGACTGCCCATGCCGTGTTCATCAGTCCGATACTTTTCACAATTTTAAACAGGCTGACAATATTCATCTGGAACGGAACAACCAGACCTGCAAGGAACAGCAGGAAAATGCGGTTTCCCCATCTGGACTTCGTTCTTGCCAGCGCATAACCTGCCATGGATGTAACCAAAACAATAATTGCAACTGCAAGTACTGTAATTTTTACAGTATTAAACAATGCTCTCGGATACTGCATATTTACAAAAGCATCTACATAATTCTGGAATACCCAGACTTTTGGAAGCCCCAACGGAGACTGTGTTGCCTCCTGCGGATTTTTAAATGTCGTCACGATCAGGTAATAAATTGGAATAAACCATACCGCTGCCAGAAGTATCATAAAAATCTCTGTAATAACAAGCCCGCGTTTTTCTTTTTTACTGACTCCCATTTCACTACTTTTCTGTTTTATCATGAGATAGCCTCCCCCCATTTTCCCATTATTTTGGTTGTCACACCGCTAATGATCAATACGATGATAAAGAAGCATACACCGAAAGCGGAACCTACCGAATAGAAACCATCCGAGATACCTTTCTTCATCATAACTGTCATAACCGTTTCCGTTGCATTTCCAGGTCCGCCGGAAGTCATGGAGTAGATTGCGTCAAACGCTTTCATGCCTCCGATCAGTCCGGTTACTACAATAATTTTTACGGAAGGACACATGAGTGGGAGCGTAATCCTAAAAAAGCTCTGTCTGCCGTTTGCTCCATCGATCTGTGCCGCCTCATATAACTCTGGTGCGATACTCTGCAGGTTGGCAAGAAAAATAACCATCGCCCAGCCGGTCCACTGCCAGATCTGCGTAAATATAACAGAGAATAGTGCCCGGTTTGTCGTGAAGAAGTTAATCGTATCTAACCCGAAGCGGTGAAGCAGATTGTTGATCAATCCATAGTCCGAGGACGATAAAATAAAGTTCCATAAATATCCAATAATCAAAGAACTGAATACTGCCGGGAAAAAGTAAACCGCACGGAGCAGATTTCTTGTCTTTAACTTTTTATTCAAAACAGCAGCGATCGGAAGACCAAGAATTACCTGAAATCCAGTCAGTAATATGGCATAAATCAATGAATTCTTGATTGCAATCCGCATTAAAGGCGTCTGGAATACTTTTATATAATTCTGAAATGCAACAAAGTGCAGATTTGTCGGATTCATATCAGTATAATCAGTAAAACTGTAAAAAATGGTGTACATAAACGGCAAAATACTAAAGATCAGATAAATTGCCAGTGCCGGAATAATAAACACCGCAAAGTAACGTCCGAGTGAACCACATTCCCTTTTTTTCTGTTTTTTATTCATAAAATCTTGCTTCCTTTCCGAAAAAAGGCAGAAAAAGAGCCTCAAACCCAGCCTCACTGCCGAGTTTGAGGCATCTTCACTGCACTCTTATCTATTTTGATAATAGCTCAGAAACCACTTCATCAACCGTCTGTAATGTTGTGGATAAATCCTGCGCACCTAAAAGATAACTCTGCATCTCTGTTCCATAAGTCTCATGTGCACCTGCTGCAGAACCCCATTCATTCCATGGGCAGTAAACATTTCCTGCTGCTAACGCACCTGCGACACTTGTATATGCTTCCGGAAGGTCAAATTCTACTCCATTTAAGTAAGAAGAACCCCCCTGATTGTTCTGCCATAAAGCGTTCTGTCCATCTGTCGTTGAAATTGCTGCAAGCACTTTTTTCACTGCGTCAAGGTTCTTGGAAGAAGCATGTGCTGCAAATCCACAGCCAGGACCACCAATGAGCCAGCCTGCGCTCTCTTTTGTTCCATAGAAAGGCATCATGTCAAGCTGTAACTCCGGATTTTTTTCCATGATCGCATCATAATCCCAAGGACCGGAGCAGAACATTGCTGAACCGCCTGTTGCAAACTGCTCTAATGCCTGATCATGATCAATACCTGTCATGTCTGCTGTGTATACACCATTATCGATCAGTTGTGACCATGTCTCGATATATGGATTCCAGGTTCCGTCCATTGTCACTTCGCCGTTACGATATTTTTCTCCAAAACCTTTTCCCTCATCAGTGGACAGATACTCTGCTGTCACAAATGCCATAGAACTCTTTAACAGCGGTTCCCATGATTTTAAGCCTGCTGCAAGTGGTGTAACTCCTGCATTCTGGAATGTTGTACAAACATCTAAAAACTCATCAAATGTCTTTGGAAGTTCCACATTATTTTCTTCAAAAATTTCTTTGTTATAATAGATTCCTTCAAACCAGCTGATTCCCGGAAGTGCATAGGTACTTCCGTTATATCCGTAAACACTTGTACCTGCTGTGGAATAATCAGCTGCCAGATCATCCAACGCTTCCAGATAACCTAATTTTGCATGTTTTAATGCAGAACCCGGTGACTCGCAGATGATGTCCGGTCCTTCGCCTGCGGAAAGCTGGGTATCAATAATTGTATCGTAGTTAGAGTTATCAATAAACTGATATTCAATCTCTACCTCCGGCACTGCCTCTGCAAGATAATCTAACATTGCCTGTACCGTGTCTTCACTATTCCAGTAAGACATACGGATTGTCACTTTGTCCGAAGAAGAGTCTGTTTTCTCTCCCTTTGTCTCTGTCTTAGATGCTGAATCTGTGCTTCCTGTATCCGAGGAGCTTCCACATCCTGCTACTACCCCAAGTGTCATTGCTGCGCACAATAATACGCTCAAAACTTTTCTCTTCATACCTTTTTCTCCTTTTCCCGAAAGAAAATACCGCTGTCTGCTGCTGTTTTTCTCTTTCATTTGATATATTTATCATACAGTCGAACCTAGCAGAATAAAATAATACTTTCTTTGGAAAAGTAATACTTTTTCATGTATTTTATTTTGGATTTTTCTTCTGCAGCGTATCCGGCATCTTTACCGTAAAGCAGGTATATTTTGCATCAGTGACTTTCACTTCAAGACTTCCGAGTGCTCCGTAATAAAGCTCCAGACGTTCCTTGATATTGTGGATTCCATAGCCTTTTCCCTGTTCATTCAACAATTTCTCTACCATTTCAAGTTCGATCAAAGGTCCGTTATTGTAAATAGAAAATACCAGCTGCTCCGGTTTTCTGCAAAACTCTACAATAATTTTTCCGGTGTCCGGTTCTTCCATATAATCAATGCCGTGCTTCATCGCATTTTCCACCAGCGGCTGAAGCAGAAAGTTCGGCATACAGCATTCGAGACCGCTCTCATCTATACGGTATTCCACCTCAAATGGTTCCTCATGCATTTTTTTCTGGATCTCAATATACGCCCGGATATTCTCCAACTCACTGCTCACCGTTGTGATCTGTTGTCCGTTGTTTAATGCTGTGCGGTAGAATTTTGCCAGAAGTCCTGTGATATCGCTGATATCGTCATCCCCTTTTCTGAGCGCCTTCCACTTGATACCTGAGAGGCAGTTGTAGAGGAAATGAGGGTTCATCTGCGCCTGCAGCGCTCTCAATTCGGATTCTTTTTTCTCAATCTCCATCTTGTATACTTCATTAATCATGGAATCTAACTGCACAGTCATTCTTCCGAGACTGTTCGTCACCATGCCAACCTCATCCGTGTCGGTTGTGTGACAGGGATTTTGCAGATCGCCGTTTGCAATACGCTCCGCCTGATCCCTCAACTGCAAAATTCTCTGACCGATCACACGCGACAGCACTCCAATCACCACCAGTGTCAGTCCGACACAAATAAGTACTACTATGATTGTAGAAAATATAATGGAATAAATCTGTTCCGAGATTGTATTCCGGTCAATAAAATAGTAAATTTTCCAGTCGACTTTTTCCATCGACGCTTCTTTTAAAATATATTCTTTATTTAAGACGGATGCATCCTCCGGGTTTTCTCCGATGTACGCTTCAATTTTCTGTTCCATCTGCTCATCAGCAATTTTTTTTGTGTAAATCACCTGACCATTTCCGTCTTTTATCACGATCCCGTTGTCCAGATAATCCATCGTATCAAACGGTTCCAAAATCCGGTTTAAGTAAAATTCCGCACGCAGTACACCGATTCTTCTGCTGGTCGTTGCCGTATCTAAAATTGTCCGCGTTGCATACAGCTTTCCGTCCTCCTCGACCGTCCACTCTGTATTAAAATCTTTTTCGTGCTTTTTGTACCACACCGTATCCTCATATGGCTCCGCCGACTCCAGGAAAGAGCCTATGTCTGATGCCGTATTTGGTGTGACGATTTTGATCATTTTTAAGTTTTCATCACTCGTTATAAAGTACCAGAATACCGGTTCTACCGTCTTATTCAGGCTCTGTGCGATTGCACTACCATTATAGGCATTCCCCTCCAACGTCTGTCGAAATTCCAGATTGTACGCCAGATATTTTGTAAAATCTGTCTCTCTCTGAAAAATAGCGTCTGCCTCCTGACACATACGGTGTAAATTATTGTCCATCGTCACTTCTGTCTGGTCCAGCAGATTTTGATTTGCCGCAGAAAACGAATGAATACCGAGAATACATAACGGAATCGACACCAGAATAATATAACTTATAATAAGCTTTTTCTGCATAGACGCATTATGTATAAACCAGTTACAGATTTTCTTCACTTGACCTTCTCCCCGCTTCTTATGTATTTCTGTCAACATGACCGCACCACTGTATTTCACTTCCAATTTTTCTGTTTATTTCTGCTCACGGTACTGCTTCGGTGTCACACCATAGTAATTTTTAAACAGTTTGTTGAAATAGGGCTGGTTTGTGTAGCCACATGCCTTTCCGATATCCACGATCTTCCAGTTGCTCTCCTCTAACAGTTCTTTCGCTTTCTTCATGCGATAGTCTGTCAAATATTTCACAAGATTGTATCCTGTCTCCTTCTTGAAAATAAAGCTCACATAGGACGCTGTGAGGCAGACTTTTTCTGCGATCTCTTCCAGACCGATATCATGCATATACTCATTCTTGATGACTTTTTTGATTTCGGATACCGTGAGGCTCGTATCCGGCAGACTCTGTTTCTGAGAAACAGTGATCTCCCGTATCACTTTTGACACAACTTCGCCCACTTTCCAAAGATCATGACTGTTCATAATTTCATCTGCTGTCTGCATGATCAGGCTCTCGTTATAGATGCCGTACTTCTGATAAATAGCCTTGACAATATCTAAAATCAGATACTTTGCATAAAATGCACTCGACGCTTTTTCATTTTCCAGACGTTTCAGATATACCAATAACTGTTCTTCCACTGCAGGCATATTTTCATCCTCTATGCTTCGGAAAATACTATCTTTCATCTGCATGGTTTCCTCGAGCGTTCCTGTATCCCGCGCTGCTTTCTGTGCAATGTAGATTACTCCCGAAAAATAGCTGAACGTGTCATTTCGGACATCTTCCATTTCTTTTACCCTGCCTGAAAATTCTTTTATTCCAAAGAATGTTGTTCCGACAATAATCGATGGCATCTCTGCTTTTTCCTCGGTCAGATCGGCATATAATAAACGGATGGAATTTTCCACTTTCCGTTCCTCGATCGGCTCTCTGCTGTAAATGATCACATAAATCTGGTTTGGATAAAAGTCGATCTGTTCATATGGTAATTTCATATTGCGTTTCAGTATTTTTTCAAATTCTTCCTCGCACAGTTCAAAGTAATTGTTCCGTGTCTCAATACTCACGAAACAGATATATTTATTTTCCAGATTAATCTTGTATTCTTTTAATTTTTCCACAATCTCTGTCACAGATTCTTTCGTGTTAAAAAGTATGTATAACAATAATTTTTTATCTGCGACTAACAGATTTTCTTTCTGTTCTTTCCACTGCTTTTTCTGTCTGCAAAGTGCAATGACATGCTCCATCACCTGTTTGAATTCCTCCACTTCGATCGGTTTTAACAGGTAATTGACCGCACTTACCTCGCATGCCTTTTTCGCATAATCAAACTCGCTGTAAGCACTGAATATAATAATGATCACATCCGGTCTGTTTTCCTTTGCATATTTTGCAAGTTGTAGTCCGTCCATATACGGCATTTTTACGTCGGTCAATAAAATATCCACATCCTGATATTTCTGTAGATACTCCATTGCCAGTTTTCCGTTAGCTGCTTCCGCTACTTCAAGCTCAAATTGAAATTTTTCAATCAAAAACCGGATTCCCTCACGCTCTGTTCTTTCATCATCTACTAATAGTATTTTCATTTTCCCCACAATCCTTTTTTCTTCTGTATCATTTTTATACGCATACTATTTCCAATCTCCGCTTTCCGACATTCTTTCATCTCTTGTCGTTTTGTATACACTGCCTCAATTATATTTTATTAATCCGGTATCCTGTTTGAAATAACATATTTTTTTGATTTCTTGCAATTATTTGGTATCTTTCATTTTTACCGCAGATTATTCACCTTCCCAACTGAAATATATCCATCAACAAGTGCCCGGAAATCCGTTCCCTCCGGGGCATTCTCATTATAATTTCCATGCACAGTCAGTCGTATTCTTCCATTTTCAAGCCCCTCTTCCAGATACTCGTCAATGAAAAATCCACAGTCTGCAATTTTTCTGTCATATAAAATTCCCCGCAGCTTCTCAAGTTCACACTGCGGAAAATTTACGTTCCAGATCTGATTGTGCGCCAAAGGCTGTTCCATCAGTTCTTTCAGCATCTGCTCAAGGTAAGCGTCTGTCACCTCATGACACTCCGATGCACCTTCAGAAAACGCAATCGCATGCACACCTGCGCACGCAGCTTCTAACGCAGATCCTACGGTCGCTGAATACTGAATATCTGTTCCGCTGTTATATCCATAATTAATACCGGAAAATACATAGTCCGGCTTTTCTTTCACAATATTTAAAATTCCAAAACGTACACAGTCCGCCGGTGTTCCTGTACTTGCATATGCGTGCACACCCTCCACCGGAAAATCAACCGGAAAAAACTCTATCGTTTCACGTAATGTGATCCTGTGTGACATTGCACTGCGCTGTCCGTCCGGTGCCACCACCCAGACTTTACCATATTTTTTTGCTGCCCGTGCCAAACGAATGATACCATCTGACTGTATTCCATCATCATTTGTAATTAATATTTTTTGCATTATGTTTTCCTTTTCCACAAATTTTCTGAGACTCTCTTCTCCATCTTTTCTATTTAATTTATCATATCCTTTTTTCCACGAAAATGCAAAACTCCTCAAAATGAGGACTTTTTAGCCTTAAAAGTCCTCATTTTGAGGAGTTTACTTTTTCGTTCATATACACAAATATAAACTGCATTCCCTTATTCTCTGTTTTCATATTGAAACCATCGCCAGTTTTACTGCTTTACTCTTCTCCGAAATAAGCACTTTTTTCAAGAGTGATACTGGGCGGATTCGAACCACCAACTTCGGTTTTGCAAACCTATGCCCTACCAGCGGCTACAGCATCGGATACGAAACAACAGAATGCACACCCGGCGAATATCTATTGTCATAAAAATCCCCTCACGGAGTATGTTTATCAAATTTTCCATGAGGGGGCTGTTTCAAACTGATTTCATTCTGCTGATTTCACGATCAGCACCTGAAACGCTCTTAGTTGCTGAATAATGCAGTAGACAGATATCTGTCACCGGAATCTGGAAGAAGAACTACAATATTCTTTCCTTTATTTTCCGGTCTCTTTGCTAAAATAGTGGCTGCTTTTAAAGCTGCTCCTGAAGAAATACCAACCAGAACGCCCTCGCTTACTGCAAATGCTCTTCCCTCGTCAAAAGCATCCTCATTTTCAATTGGAATGATCTCATCATAAACGGAAGTATTCAAAGTATCCGGAACAAATCCTGCTCCGATTCCCTGGATCTTGTGCGCTCCTGCTTTTCCTGTAGAAAGAACTGCACTTGTTGCAGGCTCAACTGCTACAACTTTGACATTTGGATTCTGCTCTTTTAAGTACTCACCAACACCTGTTATGGTTCCGCCTGTACCAACGCCGGCTACAAAAATATCTACTTTTCCGCCTGTCTGCTCCCAGATTTCCGGTCCGGTTGTTGCCTTGTGTGCTGTCGGGTTTGCAGGGTTTACGAACTGGCCTAAAATAACGGCTCCCGGAATCTCTTTTGCAAGTTCATCCGCTTTTGCGATCGCACCTTTCATTCCCTTAGCGCCCTCTGTCAAAACAAGCTCTGCGCCGTATGCTTTCAAAAGATTTCTACGCTCAACACTCATGGTATCCGGCAGTGTTAAGATTGCTCTGTATCCTTTGACCGCTGCAACTGCTGCAAGACCGATACCTGTGTTACCGCTGGTTGGTTCAATAATGGTTGCGCCCTCTTTTAAAATACCTTTTTTCTCTGCATCCTCGATCATTGCCAATGCAATTCTGTCCTTTACAGAACCGGCCGGGTTAAATGCCTCAAGTTTTACTAAAATGGTTGCGTCTGTCACGCCTGCTTTTGCAGCATATCTGCTTGCGTTTACGATTGGTGTTTTTCCTACTAACTCTAATGTGCTTGATTTGATATCACTCATGTTTATATCCTCCTTGTTTTTGCGAAGCAAAAATCCGAACTCTTGTGAGGAGAGGATTTAGCCTCCTTGTTTTTGCAAAATTAAAATAGTGTTCTTAGTGAGAAGAAGCTTTATCTTCCAAAATAAAAATGGCAGGTATCCTATGCACGACACCTGCCTGAGTTACAAATTTTTAGCGGGTACACAATGCATATGAAAAATAAACCGTACTCATACATACAGCCTGACAACAGCAACAACACATCATATGATTTTTCTGTGTGCTTAATCCTGTGTGTTTCATATCATTGTCTCCTCTCTCATTTCCTACTAATCATATAGGAATTTGTGTTTATATTTGAATTATAACGATTAACATCTTTACTGTCAACTATTTTTTCATAAATTTTTGCAATTCTTTTCGTTATGATACATTTTCCTGTTCACTTGCATTGCGTTACAATAACGATGCCTGGCTGCTGCTATATCTGGTTTAGCTTGCAAATTTTACAGTATCTGCCGGAAGTACTTTTGCGATGCGTTCCAGTGCCTCTTTTAGCGTACTTCTCGGACAAGCCACGTTAATCCGCTGGAATCCTCTTCCACATTTTCCAAAAATTCTTCCACTGTCAAGCCAGAGTTTCGCCTTGTGAACGATCAAATCCTCCAACTCCTGCGTGCACAATCCAAGTCCATTAAAATCAAGCCAGATCAGATACGTTCCCTCATGTTCCACCATGTTCACGCCCGGAAGATTTTTTTCCACAAATTCTTTTGTAAAAGCGATATTGCCAGCCACATATTTTTTCATCGCCTGATACCACTCTTCCCCATCCCGGTAAGCCGCCTCACATGCCACAAGTCCGGCTGCATTGAGCTGACTGTATCCGGCGGCAGCCAACTGTTTTTTGAATGCATTTTTCAGTTTCTGGTTCGGGATAAAAATATTAGAAGTCTGCAGACCAGCCAGGTTAAACGTTTTGCCCGGTGAAGTGCAGGTAATGGTCCACTCCGCATATTCCTTTTTCAGATTTGCAAAAACGTGATGTTTTCCCTGAAAAACAAAATCTGCATGAATCTCATCGCTCACAACGATCACGTGATGTCTGCAGCAGATATCTCCAATTGTCTCCAACTCCTCCTTTGTCCACACTCTTCCAACCGGATTATGCGGATTGCAAAGGAAAAAGAGTTTTACTTCTTCCTCTGCGATTTTTTTCTCAAAGTCTGCATAATCAATATGATAGCGGTTGTCCTCTCCCAGGAAAAGGTCACTGCTTACGATTTTTCTTCCATTATCTGAAATCACCTCTGAGAAAGGATAATATACCGGTGACTGAATCAATACTGCATCTCCCGGGTCTGTATATGCTTTTACGGACAATGCCAGAGCCATCACGACCCCCGGTGTTTTGACCAGCCATTTTTCCTGTACTTCCCAGTCA
>ERZ825670.3752-NODE-3752-length-12472-cov-2.554643_pt1 | contig 12472 bp, 9 predicted proteins | sample MGYA00519929_ERZ825670 | MGnify/ENA primary metagenome ERZ825670 (study PRJEB31778, sample SAMEA3449207) | human gut metagenome | biome: human gut; feature: human-associated habitat; material: faeces | place: United Kingdom | collected 2010/2012 ...
TTCGGCAAGATTTTGATCCGAGCTCCGTGCTCGAGATCACGCGTCGAACCCTCTACTAACGGTCCCCGCGCAAGGCGGGGATTTTTATGGTTAGAAAGTGAACAGCGTTCACGTTAAGGAGGTGGTGCGTGGCACCAAGAACCAAAACCGTTCGTTTGCAACCATTCATTAAGGGAGACGTATATATGCGTGCTTTATTCGAAACGCTATTCGACATCGTCTATCTGGTGACGGTCATTACCCTCGGCATTCGCATGATTCGCGGCAGCAAGGGCAACCGTCAGTTCCAGCTGTTTGGCTGGATGGCGGTCGTTTTGGGCGCCGGTGATTCGTTCCACCTGGTCCCCCGCGCGCTGGCGCTCTGCACGACCGGCTTTGACGCTTATGCCGTGCAGCTGGGCCTGGGCAAGTGGATTACCTCGATTACCATGACCGTCTGCTACGTGCTGCTGTACTACGTGTGGCGCGAGCGCTACCAGGTGAAGAACCACGTCGGAACGACCGTGGCGATCTTTGCCCTGGCCGTCATGCGTGTCGCGCTGTGCATGCTGCCGCAAAACCAGTGGCTCACCAACCAGACCCCGCTTGCATGGGGGTATCCTGCGCAACATCCCGTTTGCCATCATGGGCCTTATGGTCATCGTGCTGTTTTACCGCAGTGCCAGGGAAGATAACGACGAAGCCTTCCGCTGGATGTGGCTCACCATTGTGCTGAGCTTTGGCTTCTACATTCCCGTGGTCCTGTGGGCCGAGGTCGTACCAGCCATCGGCATGCTCATGATCCCCAAGACCTGTGCCTATGTGTGGACGGTGCTCATCGGCTACAAGGCCATGAAAAAAGAGTGCGGCAGCGCAAACTGAGCGCCGCAGGGAAAAAATATGTACCCCCGTGCCTCGGCGTCACGCTCAGAGGTACGGGGGTTTTCGATGCGGCTGCTTAATTAAGAAGAGCATTTCCTTTCCGGTACAAAAAGCGCCTCAGAGTCAACTCTGAGGCGCTCAAAATCAGGCTTGGATGCCGTCGGGCGCGTCACAGCAGCGCCTGATCGGTGACGGCGCGCCCGGCGATGCGTCCGTAGAACAGGGCGCTGCCGATCGACGTGCCGCAGGTGGGGTACTGCGTGCCGTACATGCCGGTGCCGGCGACCTCACCCGCGGCGTACAGGTGCGGGATCACGGAGCCATCGGGCTTCATGACGCGCGCGGAGATGTCGGTTTCCAGACCGCCGAATGTGACGGTCACGCACGGATGCAGACGCAGGGCGACAAACTTGGGGCCCTTGATCGGGTGCAGGAATTCAGCCGGCTTCCCGAAATCCTCGTCGACGCCACGTTCGACCAGCTCGCAGTAGCGGTCATAGGTCGCCTGCAGCGTCGCCGGGTCGCAGCCCATCTTTTTGGCCAGCCCCTCGATGGAGGCCGCGCAGGGATCCTTGGATTTACCTGCGGCAGCGGCCTTGTAGCCATACTGCACGCCGCCGTAGGGCTCCTTGCCGCTTGTGATGTACCAGGCGCAGTTGCTGCCGGAGCGGGCGATGGCGTCGCTGACCGTGTACTGATAGCTCCACTCATTGACGACACGTTCGCCGCGGTCGTTGACGATGAGACCGGACTCGTCGTTGATGCCGACACCGTTGGTCAGGCTCGTGTACACGACCTGCACGGCCGGGTGCTCGTAGTTGCGCGCGCCGAGCTTCTCGGCGGCCGTCAGCCCGTCGCCGACGTTGCCGTGCGGCACGTTGCTGAAGTAGTGCGCGACGGGATAGCGCGCGACCATATCCTTGTTGCGGGCATAGCCGCCGGTCGCGAGGATGACGCCCTTTTTCGCGTAGAGCGTGAGCTTGGCGCCGCCCTTGCGCGTGCACGTCACGCCGGTGACGGCCCCCGCCTCATCCGTGAGGATCTCGTTCATGGCGGTGTCGTAGATGATCTCACCGCCGAGGTCGTTTTCATAGTACAGCGTCAGGGGCGTGGAGATCTCGCCGCCCTCGCCGTTGGTCTGACCGCCGCCGCCGGGAGAATTGTGCACGCGCCACGGCTGCAGGCTGACGTGGATGGGCTCGACGTCGAGCACGTCAAAGTGCGTCTTGAGCACGCCATCCTTCTCCACGGGCTTGGACAGCGGCTCCCACGGCTGCGCGAGGACTTCCGCGGGGTCGCCCTTCACGGTCGCCTCGATGGAGGTGAGCCAGTCGAGCGTCTGGTTGAGGTGGTCGACCAGATACCGGTTTTTCGACGCGTCCATGAACTTGCCGCTGCGGTTGCCGACGTCCATGAGGTAGTCATAGACCATGTCCTTCGTGTCGTACAGGCCCTGCTTTTTCTGCCACTTCGTGCCGGCGCCGAGGAGCTTGCCGCCGCTTCTCGCGGTGGCGCCGCCGGTAATGCCCTGCTTTTCCACGATCACGACATCGGCACCAGCCAGCTTTGCCTCGATGGCTGCTGCCAGACCGCCCGCGCCCGCGCCGCACACGACCACGTCGACCGTGCGTACCTCGTCCGGATATTCCGGTGCTTTGGGAGCGGGAGCGGCCCTGAGCGCGGCAATGTCCTCCTTGGACGCACCGGCGGCCTTGAGCGCTGCCGCCGTTGCGTCTAAGATCGCGGCACATGTCAGGTCTGCACCGTCGACAACGGGGATGTTCAGCGTCTGGTACTCCACGATCAGCTCCGGATAGCGCTCGATCGGCGTCGTATTCAGCCCCCAGGCAATGCCGCGGTATTCCTTGTGCTGCGTTACGGTGACGGCTTCGATCCGGTCTTCCGATACCGTCACGCGCACGAAGAGCTTGCCGCCGTAGCCGCGGGCGGCGCCCTCATAGGTTCCGGGGGTGTAGCTTGCCATGTTTAAGACCTCCGTTTCTGTTGGGTTATTCGTTTACAGATCCAGCTTTTCGGCCTGATCGTCGCGCCAGAAGAACTGCCAGTCCTTGAGGTGCCACAGCTGCGCGGTCTCGCGCGGGTCCATGGTCGCGGTGATGCCCTTGGCGTACATATCGTCGATCTGCTCGTCGGTGTAGCCGAGGAAGGAGAGTACCTCGCGGCTGTGTTCGCCGAAGGTCGGCGCGGAGGCGACGATCTGCGCGGGGTTTTTCTTGAACTTGTTCGTGATGCCGATGCCCTTCATCTCGCCGTAGATGCTGTCGGTCCAGGTCGCGATGTCGTCACGGGCGGCGTACTGTGCGCTCTTTTCGATGTCCGCCGGCCCGAAGGCCTTCTGGTTCGGGATGCCGGCCTTGTTCATGATGGCCTCGACCTCGTCGACCGTGCGCTCGGCGCAGAATTTCGTGATGGCGGCCTCGATGCGCTGACCGCGCGGCAGGGACTTGAGCGAGCCGGTCATGCCCTCGGGGAAGTCGGGGTCGGTGCCGTCGCCCGGTGTCGGCAGACCGACGAGCGGGTAGCCCTTTTTCGTGTTGCCCGCGCCGACCATGCCGATGAAGATCGTGCCGCCGTCCTTGCAGTCGTAAAACGAGAATCCGGCTGCCATGTCGCTGACGTTGCCGGTGCGGTACTTGACCGGCTCGCCCGGGCCGGGGTAGCCCTTGTTGAACCACTCGGCCGGATAGCTGCCGAGCAGGCGGAACATCGTCTCATACTGCGACACGTCGCACGCGTCACCCTCGCCGGTGATGCGGGCGTTGGTCATGATCGACAGCGCGCAGATGCAGGCGTTGTAGGCGGTGGCGTAGTCGGACAGGTACGGGTTGACCTTCAGCGGGCCGGACGTCGGGGAGACGCCGTTCATGTACATGTAGCCGCCCATGGCCTGACCGGAGACGTCGTAGGAGGGCTTGTTCTTGGACGGGCCGAACTGGCCGTAGCCGGACACGTGCACGATGGCGAGCTTCTTATTGTGCTTCCAGCAGACTTCGTCGGTCAGGCCGCGCTTGGCATAGGAGCCCGGACGGCCGGCCTCGATCCAGATGTCAGCCCACTCGATGCACTTGAGGAAGATCTTCTTGCCGGCGGGGCTGGCGGAGTTGATGGTGATGGAGTACTCGTTGCGGTGGTTCTGGCTCCACGCGAGGGTGCCGCGGGTCTGGCAGGCGATGGTCGGAGCCTCAGCCTGCAGGACCTTCGCACCCATCTCGGCCATGAGGCAGCCGGCGAAGGGGCCGGCGATGTTCGTGCCGGTCACGAAGACCTTGACGCCCTTGAGGACGCCGAAGGACGGATACTCGTCAAACTTCTGAGTCAGTTTGTTGTCGATTTCTTTCATGTTAGATGACAATCCTTTCTGTGCGTATCGCACTGAATGAGGTTGATTGGTCAGAAGAAATTACTCTTTTTACTCTTTGGAGGCTTCAGCCTTGTTGTGCACGCGCGGGATCAGGAAGCAGATCACGATGCCGACGACGACACAGATGAGCTGCACGAGCGCCACGGAGTGCAGCGCGCTGGCGGCAGCGGCGGGCACTGCCATGCCGGTGGCGGCCTTCTTGGTCATGCCGGTGACGAACATGGGCACGAAGATGGCGACGCCGAACGGAGCGCACATATCCTTGAAGACGTTGAACGTGCCGGAAGCGGAGGAGGACTCAGCCGGAGCAACGCCGGACAGCGCGACCTTCATGAAGATGGTGGTGTTGCCGCCGAGGCCGAGGCCGACGAAGAACAGCGCGCCGCCCATCATGAGGATGCCGGCATTCTCGCCGATGAAGAGCATGATCAGAGAGCCGATGGCAACGAACACGAGCGCGATCGCAGCAACGATCTTGGGCTCTTTCTTATCGGCCATGGGTCCGAGGACGATGGTGCCGATGGCCATGCCGAGGTACTCAATGCTCATGGCAACCGCAGCGACGGTGGCCTTGTCGATGGCATAACCGAAGCGGATGACCTCGGTCAGGCAGGCGGTCATGAGGCCCTGCGTGAGGAACATGATCAGCACGGGGAGCACAAAGTTCTTGCGGGCGATGAACTTGCCGTTGAGGATCGGGCTGGCAGCCTTCTTCTCAACGAGGAACAGGACGATCAGACCGACGACGGCCACGCCGATGGACGCGAGCGTTGCGACGCTGGCCCAGCCGTTCTGCTGGCCGAAGGTGGGCACGCAGACGAGCGCGCCGAACATGAGCAGGACGAACACGGCGCCCGCCCAGTCAAAGCCCTTCATAGAGCCCTTGGGGATGTTCGGGTTATCCTTGACTTTTGCAAAGCAGATGAGGAACGAAATCACGCACAGTGCGACGCAGATCCACATGACGATACGCCATGCGCTGGCCGTGCCGATGACTTTCATGACGATACCGCCGAGGGTGGGTCCAAAGATGACCATGCCGCAGGCCAGCGCCATGTAGATCGTGAAGCCCTGGCCCATTTTCTCGGGCGGGAACTCCATCATGATGTAGGACATGACGACCGGAGCGATGCCGGCAGCGCCGATACCGACCATGAAGCGGAACACGAGCAGCAGCGGGACGTTCTGCGGGCAGATGGCGATGAGCGCCTGGCCGACGGTGTAGAGTGCCATCGCGCCGAGCAGCATCTTTCTGCGGCCGATCGCGCCGCCGAGCTTGCCCATGATCGGCGCCATGGCGGCGGCGGCCAGGGAATAAGCCAGCGTGATGAAGGTCAGGGACGCATCCGCGTTCCAGGCCGTGGAGATCGCGGTCGGCACCGAGGCGGTGAAGCCGCCGCAAAGGCTGAGGATAGCCGCTGCAACTGCATACGGCACAAAGCCTTTCATGTAGTTTTTGTTGTTTTCCATAGTGTATTCTCCTGTCTGATGATTCGGCATTTGCCGTGGACAGTTTGGTTGCTTTCCTGTGTGCAGCGCCGGTCAGTAGCCTTTGGCGAGGCTCTCCTCGATCAGCTTGCTGCGCACGATCTTCCCGTTTTCATTAACGGGAATGTGATCCGTAAATTCAATGGATTTGGGGATCTTGTACGGTGGGAGGTAGTTGAGCGCGAAGCGGATCAGCTCCTTGCTCCCGAGCGGGGCGTTCGTCTCCACGATGGCGTGGATGCGGTGGCCCCAATCCGGGTCGGGCAGGCCGATGACCACGGCGTCAACCACTTTGGGGTGCTTTTTGAGCACCATCTCGACCTCGGCGGCAAAGACATTCTCTCCGCCGGTGACGATCATGTCGCTGCGGCGGTCTGCAAAGTACAGATAGCCGTCAGCATCTACATAGCCCATCTCGCCGACGCTGCGGAAGCCTTCGCTGTCCACCGGGAGCGGCGGCATATTCTTGTAGGTCACGCGCGGGCTGTTATCGCCCCACGACATAAAAATCTCGCCGATCTCGCCGTGCGGCAGTTCCCTGCCGTCCTCATCGCGGATCGCGACCCTGCCGCAGTGCATCTTGCCGACGCTGCCGGGGTGGCGCAGCCACTCGTCGCCGCGGATGGACGTCATGCCGATGCACTCGGTCATGGCATACAACTCGTACAGGCGCTCGGGCGGGATGATCTCGAGCCATTCGCGCTTGAGATCCTGCGAGCAGACACCGCCGGTGTGGCACAGCACCTCAATGCTCGCGAGGTCTTCCTTTCGGAAGCCGGGCATGCGGCTGATGCGCTGCATGAGTGTCGGCACCATCTGGACATACTCGATGCGGTACTTTTTGATGAGCCGCACGATCGTCTCGGCGTCGAGCTTGGCCGGCATGACGAGCGTGTTGCCGCAGTAGAGGCCGTTGAAGGCCGCCGAGTGCGGCGCGCCGTGAAACAGCGGGCCCGCGAGCAGCTGGCGCATCTCAAAGCGCATGCCGGACACGGAAAACCATGTCCGCAGCCCCTCGTCGCTCTCCCCTGCCGGCATATCCTGCTCGATGACCTTGGTCTTTCCCGTCGTGCCGCCGGAACAGTTGGCAAGGTTGGGAATGGCCAGCACATCGGGCGGCAGCTGCGCGGAATATCCGGCGCACAGCGTTTTGAGCTCCGCCGTGCTCAGGCCGGGATAGCCATCGGGCTTCTTGCGGTTGGTGATGACGAGCGCCGGGGAAACGCAGGTGCAGATCTCCATGAGGTTTCGCTGCGGCGCGCGGTTCGAGACCGGAACATAGCACGCGCCGGTCTTCCAGATGCCGAATGCGAGCGCGATGTGCGTCGGAATGTTCGGCAGCGCGGCGAGCACGCTCTTTCCGGGGCCAATGCCCTGATCGAGCAGATACCATGCAATGCGGTTCGAGAGCTCGTGGAGCTCCAGCCATGTCATGACCGTCTCCTTGTTTTCCGGGGAAACGTAGATGACCGCCGGAGCATCCGGCTTCACGCGGGCGATGTTCGCCAGCTGCGTGCCGGGGGTGAAGAAGCTCTCCGTCCCGGTATTGAAAATGTTAAAATGCTGCGTGCGCATCTCCATCACTTCCTGACAGCACTGAATTTGGCATACGCCGGTCCCGCCCGCCCTCAGCGGGCGGGATCAGCCGCTTTGGAAAATTACTTCGGCAGGTTGTTCGGACGGTAGCCGCCGTCGATCTGCAGGCAGACGCCGGTGACGTAGGATGCGGCGCTGGAGGACAGGAACAGGATGCCGTTGGCAATGTCCTCGGGCTCGGCAAAGCGCTTCATCGGGATGGTATCACCGACGGAGTCCTTGGCGAACTGCGGCATATTGGCGACCATGTCGGTGTTGACAACGCCCGGAGCGACCGCGTTGACACGCACGCCCCTGTCGGCGAAGGAATAAGCGACGGACTTGGTCATGGCGATCAGGGCAGCCTTGCTGGCGGGGTACGGCAGGCCGGTCGGGCAGCCGTAGACACCGGCGACGGAAGCGGTATTGACGATGCAGCCCTTGGTCTTGGTCAGGTGCGGGATCGCATACTTCATCATGGTGTAGGGGCCCTTCATGTTCAGGTTGCAGACAGCATCCCACTCGGACTGCTTGAGCTTGGTCAGCCAGGTGCTGTTGTCGGTGCCGGCGTTGTTGACGAGCACGTCCAGACGGCCCCACTTGGCAATGATCTCTTTATACAGCTCCTGCACGGCCTTGTAGTCGCACAGATCGATCGCCTTGGTCATGACCTCGTAGTCGGGGTTGATCTCCTTGAGGGCGGCCAGCGCCTTGGCGCCGGTCTCTTCATAGTGGCTGAGGAAGTAGACCTTCGCGCCGCCAGCGAGGAAGCCCTTGACGGCTGCGAAACCAATGCCGCGGCTGCCGCCGGTTACCAGAACGACTTTGCCTTTGAATTCATTTTCAAACATGATTCTTTGTCCTTTCTTAACGCAAATCTTTGACTTTTTCCGGAGGTTTCCCGTCCCCCCGGACACACACCAGCAGTTATGCTTTTGTTAAGGAACGATAATATTTTAACATTAGATTCGATTTTCTTCCGGGCGTTGCCTCCTGTTTTGCTGTCGTTAAAAACGACAAAAAATAAGATTTCACAACAGTTTTCGTGGCAAAACTGACAAAGCCTCAAAAGACGACCGCTGTCGCTTTTGAGGCTTTGTCCACATTGACGATATTTTCTGTTAATTCTCACTTTTGACCGGGTGTCTGGTGAAAATATTCCCGCGGCATCTTCTCGGTCACGATACCGAGCAGGTCCATCACATAGCAGAAGCACAGCTGGAGCTGATCGGGCGACTGCCGCTCCGTCTCCGCGAGAATGCCGCCCATGGCATCGTTCGCGATCTCGGCATACAGCCCGTGCAGCGCCACGACCGGCGGCTCGGACGGGACATATAACTGCTCGAACTTCATATAGGGGTTCGCCACGGGGTAGACATATGTGCCGCTGTTCATGCGGCTCTCGGCGATCTCAAGCGTCTCCCCCTTGTCCGGCTGATAGCGGTAGCGGTGAAACGGCCCGAGGTTGACAAGCGTGTCCGGCTTGAGGCGGTAATCCAGACCATTGACCGTGAGTGTACCGTGGCCGCTGCGCACGAGCAGGAACGTCTCGTCGTGATTATTGACATAGAGCGTCGGCGCCTTGATCTTGCGCACGCACGCCTTGATATCGCTGGGCAGGACATTGTTGACAAAATAGTCATGCGCGCCGGCCAGAACGGACTTCTCGTCCTTGGAGCTGAAAAATGCCGTGCCGGATGAACGTTCGTTAGCCATGCTGCTTCCTCCCCTGTCCTCTCTGCTTGCGGAACTCGCCCGGTGACATCTTGTTGAGCGCATAGAACACGCGGCCCATCGTGCGGTCGGAGCCGAAGCCCGTCTCCATGGCGATGTCGACCGTCGGCAGCTCCGTTGTCGTGAGCAGCGCCTCGGCATAGCGGACACGGAACATCGACAGAATCTGCTTGTAGCTGGAGTTCAGGCGCGTCTTGAGCTGCACACGCAGGATATTTTCCGAGGTATAGAGATCGCGCGCGATCTTTTCCGCGTCGATCGGCTCGGACATATTCTCATACAGATAACTGATGGCAGAGATAAGCGTCTCGCTCATGATCATGCCGCGGTAGACCCGGCCGTTCTTCCCGTCGCTGAGCATGTCGTTGAGGTACCCTTGCGGGGTCATGCCGGTCAGCGCCTTGAAGCGGCGGAAAAACGTAATGCTCATATGAAAGCCGGAGATGGACGACACGTAGTCAAACGGCAGGCTGTCATACAGGAAGTACGACATGGCCAGAATCAGTCGCACGCGGCTGACATACTGGCTGAAATTCAGCCCCGTGGCAATCAGCAGCGCGTGGTTGAGCGCCGTCTCATCCGCGTCGGACGAGACCGCCTCGGCGACCGAGGCCGCCGTGAGCTCCGCCGTGCTGTGCGTGGCGATATAGAGGCTGGCGCGCCGGCCGAGCGGCATATCCAGCAGCGAGTACAGCTCCTTGCGGCGTGCGGCGGCGCGGTTATACAGCAGCTCGATCTTGCGCAGGAAGGAGCTGCGGATCACAGCCGAGCCGCAGCTGTTTTTCGCGCTCAGGTGGCGGAACTGCTCAAACAGGCGCACGATCTGCTGAATATCATCTCCTTCCGGCCCGATGACCGGCAGGCCGGTCACGATCTCGACCTCGCGCAGGTTGGTGATCTGGTTGAACATATAGTAGCTCAAAAGCTGATAATCAAACGCGGCGACCCAGAGCGTGAGCGTCTCCCCAAATTCGGGACAGATCGTCAGCACCTGCGAACACTGGATCCAGGCAACGCAGCCCGCCTGCACGGGGAATTCCCCCCCGTTGATGATAAAGCTGCCGCTGCCTTCGCGGACAAGCACAAAATAACTGTCCACTTCCATAATGGGGAACAGCTCCTCGCGAATGGTATGCTCCTGCAGGCGGAGATACTTGTCCGGCCCGCAGAAATACCCGTTGCGCGGTGTTTCGCAGAGCGGCCTGCTCCTTCTCTTCAAAGTATTCAGCCCCCTTTCACGGTTACAGAAACAACTCAGTTTATAAAAAACTACCCACACTTACACGTTTATAGATTAACAGCTTTCCCTGCAAAAAACAAGTAAACGCGAACAATCTTTTAAACATTTTCATTTTTGTTACAGAACGCGAAAAATGGCAAAAGACCCGCCGGTGTGCATCCGGCGGGTCTTCGCGCTGTGATAAGATTGAAAGGAGTAAGAGGATGAAAAGGGGAAATATCAAATAGAAGGAGTTTCGGGGGACGCCTTACAGCTCGTAGCCGATGTGGAAGCCCTGATGCATGGCATCGCTGGACTGACCCGGCTTGACGGCGTCGCCGATGACGTGCACTTCCGGAACGAAAGCCTTGAGCTCTTCGGACAGCGGATCGTACTTGCGGGAGCCGAGGCCGAGAATGATGTAATCAAAGCCCTTGAGCCACTCCTCGGAGCCGTCCTTGTGCTGGATCTTGACGTCGTGCTCGGTCACTTCGAGAACCTTGGAGTTGATGTAGCTCTTGACGCCCTCGCGGCGCAGGCTGGCGAGCGCAATGTTGCGGTTCGGCAGGCAGACGCCGGTCATGAGCTGCGGCTGCATCTCGACAAGCGTGACTTCCACGTCGCCGATGCTGCCGGTGGTCGCAAAGGAGTTCGGACGCGCGTCGGCCATGATCATCTCGGCCGTCTCGCAGGCAACCTCGCCGCCGCCGAGGATGCAGACCGTGCCCTTCGGGATGGTCACCTTGCGGCTGAGAACGTCGTGGGTGGTGATGACCGGGTAGTCGCCGACACCCTTGATGAAGGTCGGGATCAGCGGCGTCGCACCGGTGGCGACGACAACTGCGTCAGGTGCAAACTCCTTGACATTCTCGACCGTAGCTTCCTTCTTGAACTCGAACTTCACGCCGGCCTTCTTGGCGCGGTAGTTGAGGTGGGTGAGCCACTTGCACATCTCCTGCTTGCCGGGAGAGACGACCGCCAGATTCAGCTGGCCGCCGATCTGCTTGCCCTTCTCCCAGACGGTGACGTCGTGGCCGCGCTCAGCCGCCGTGACAGCGGTGTACATGCCGCCGGGGCCGGCGCCGATGATGAGGACCTTCTTGGGCTTGTCGGTCGGGTTGAACGGGAAGTCATACTCGTGACCGACGAGCGGGTTGATGTGGCACTTGCAGACCGGATGATGCGGATCTTCCGGCGTGATGCAGCGGCCGCCGCAGGAGCCGCAGGGCGTGATGTCATCGAAGCGGTTCTCGAGTGCTTTCTTCGGCAGGTCGGGGTCTGCGAGCAAAGGACGGCCCATGGACACGCCGTCCACCAGACCACGCTCCACCAGATCGGCGGCGTAGCGCACGTCGTTGATCTTGCCGACAACGAAAACCGGGATGTTCACGACCTTCTTGATCTCGGACGCCTCGTAGACGTTCATGCCGATCTTCTGGCTGTGAGAGGGAAGGATGTTCTGAAGGCCCTCATACTGGACGCCGCCGGAGACCTCGAGCATATCAACGCCCGCAGCCTCGAATTTCGGGGCGAGGTAGAGCATTTCGTCCAGGGAGTTGCCGCCCGGCTCACGCTCGGAACCGGAGACACGCAGCACGATCGGGAAATCGCGGCTGATATTGCGGCGGCACTCTTCAATGATCTCCAGGATCAGGCGGGCACGGTTGTCGATGCAGCCGCCGTACTCGTCCATGCGCTTATTGCGCAGCGGGCTGAGGAAAGCGCCCGGCAGCATGTAAGCGTGCGCGCAGTGCAGTGCGATGCCGCCGCAGCCGGCCTCTTCGGCGCGGCGCGCGGCCTGGCCGTACTGCTTGACCACCTTGTGGATCTCGTCGATGGTGATCGGACGGCTGACAGCGCCGTTGGCGTTCGTGTTCACGGACGGGCCGAGGGGCGTGATGCCCTTGAGCGCACAGATGGACTCCGGACCCGGATGAATGATCTGCGGGATGAGCGTGCTGCCGGCATCGCTCACGCGCTTGGCAAAGGCGGCGAACTGCGGGACGAGGGAGTCCTTGTCCAGCGCGGTCGTCTTGCCGATGTACCAATACTTATGGTCGACCGTGACAGCGTCGATGACGACGTAGCCGGCGCCGCCCTCGGCGCGGCGCACGAAGATGTCGGCGAGCTGCTTGGGCACGGTGCCGTTGGTGGCCTCGTAGTGCATGCTCATCGGCGCCATGGCGATGCGGTTCTTCAGCGTCGTTCTGGCA
>ERZ825670.3755-NODE-3755-length-12455-cov-3.327016_pt1 | contig 12455 bp, 10 predicted proteins | sample MGYA00519929_ERZ825670 | MGnify/ENA primary metagenome ERZ825670 (study PRJEB31778, sample SAMEA3449207) | human gut metagenome | biome: human gut; feature: human-associated habitat; material: faeces | place: United Kingdom | collected 2010/2012 ...
TTTGCAAGTTCATTCTTATTTGGCTTTTTACACATTTATTCTGCTTTATTTGCTGGTGATCTATCGCAACTAATTTATTTGCTTTCCTATGGTGGAATGGGGTTTGCTTTTTCCTATGCTTATGAAAAAAGAAAAACAATTTGTGTACCTATTTTAATGCATATGATCAATAATTTGGTTGCCATTATATTATTAGTTTTTATGTAAAACTCCGTATAGGAGTTTTTTATACTTTTATACCTTTTATTAGATAAGACCATGTTTTTTTACCAACGATGCCATCTACTTTTAAATTTCTATTATTTTGAAATTTCTTAACAGCTTTTTCGGTATTGATACCAAAGATACCATCAATTTTTAAGTTGAATCCTACGAAGTTAAGGCGTTCTTGAATGAGTCTTGTAATTTTTCCTTGGGCATCTCTTTTAACAGTAGGATACGTGCGAAAACCTTGTTTTTTAATTTCTTGATTTAAACGTTGCAACCAAGTATCTTCTAAAACAATATGATTTGAAGAAATAATTGTAGAAAATGGAAAATGGGTTCCTGGGCAATCTGTAGAAGCAACATCTTTATGTCTTTTAATGCTAGAAATGTGATATTTATTTTTTATATAAGAAACTAAATCAATTAAGGCATTGAGTTGTAAAGGATTCATTTCTTCTTTCATGAAATCTCCTTCAGCACAAATACCGATTGAATCATGATTTGCACCTTTAGCATGCGCTCCGATTGTATCTTCAGGTCTACCTTGATAAATCGTACCATCTTTTCTTACTAAGAAATGATATCCAATTCCACTCCAACCTTTTTTTAAATGCCACTGATGGATATCTTCTACACTACATGTTTTTGCTTGTGCATGATGCAAAATAATTTTATTTGTTTTATTTCTTTTGAACAATGGAGAAGCCCAGTTGTATTTTTTACGAATGATTTGCATAGTTCACCTCCCTATAGTACTTATATGCTTAAGATATAAGATGATATAGGTAAAATAAAAAATAGTTTATTAAAACTATTTTTGTACAAAGGTAATTACATCATTAGGTTGACAATCAAGAATCAAACATAATTTTTCAAGAGTGAGAGCTGTAATATTACTATTCTTTTTTAATCTGTCTAAAGTTTTATGATCAATACCACTTTTTAGAAGAACATATTGAGAAATCTGCTTTTCTTCCATTGTATGCCATAACGGTGAATAATCAATCATTGTTATGTCCTCCTTATATGTATAATTATATAGAATTATTCTTGCAAAAATATTGTGAACATATACACAATAACGTATAATATGATTTAGGTGATCAAAAATGGCAATGTATACTTTAAAAGGGATTGGTGAAATATCAACAGATGCTTTTGATGAAAAAATAACTTTAAGAAATCTATTACAACATTTTAGTTTTTATGATTTTATTATTGTAGATACAAAACAAAATATTCTTTTTCAATATAATTCAAATGATGATTGGTTTCATAATCTAATTAGTTTAAAGAAGTTTTATAATCAAGAAGTTATTACAGTATATAAAAAAGAAAATCATTTTTATATTTCAATAGATTTTTAAGAAATTTTTAAGAAATTTAATGATTTTCCTTGATTTTAAAAATAGATTGTATTAGAATATCATTGTTATCTCTCCGTAGCTCAGTTGGTAGAGCATCTGACTCTTAATCAGAGGGTCCACGGTTCGAGACCGTGCGGGGAGACCAATTGATAAAATGGCTTAAACACTAGGTTTTACTAGAGGTTTGAGCTTTTTTTATATCTTGTTTTAGAAACTTTGCTTGGTTAAACTAGGGCATATTAGGTTGAACTAAAAGTGTGCAAAAAAATGAAATATAATCTTATAACAAAATATTTAATGAAAAAATGTAATTCTAAGTGAAAGTTCTACATTTTTTTATCATATATTTAATAAAATGTATGCTATAATTACAAAAGGGAGGGTGATTTTATGTTTTATAGTCAAACATGTGAAAATATAAAATTGATTATTTTTACGTTAGATGGTGGCTTATTAGATCTCAATAGACTAAGATATAATTATTATCGAAGTACATGTGAAACCTATCATAAAGTTGCTACTCGTGAAGATTTTTCTAAAATGCTTGGAAATATGAATACGATGTATGATCATTCTTTACTGTCTGATTATATTTCTGCTAAAGATTTTAATAGAATGGTTGAAAAGGATTTATTTGAATATATTAAATTAAAACCTAATATTAAAAGAGAAGGCGTTGATGAGTTGATTCAATATTGTAAACAAAAAGATATCAAGATTGCAGTATATACGACTCATAAAACAAAAAGTGCTATTCAATATTTACAACTTGCAAAGATCTATGAAAAAATTGATTTTTTAATTTGTGGAGATTCACGACTTAAACCTTTACCTGAAGTGGATGTTTTAGAGGTGACGTGTCAACAAATGAACATTGATCCTTCTCATACAATGGTGGTTGCTAATTTTGAATCAATGGTTGAAGCGGCTAATCATTTACTTGCAAATGTTATTTACATGCCAGATTTAGTACCAGCCAGTGATAAGATCAAGGCCAGTGTTTATAAAACGACTAAAAATCATTTAGAAATTATGAATATGTTTTTATTTTCTAAGTATGATTCTGTGGAATTGTTTTCACCGCTTCTTGGAATGAATGCACAAATGGATTTAGAAACTTTGACACATACTCGAAATCAATTGTTGGATAAATATAAAGATGATGAGCAATTAATTGCATTGGTTAATAGAACATATGATTATTTCAATGAAATCTTATCAAAACAATTTTTAATTAATGAGTTAGAAAAACAAGAAACAAAGAGATTTTCATTTGATGATGAACAAAATGATAACGTTCAAGAGGTTCATGATAAATTTAATGATGTTGTTTTAGAACAAGAGCAAGAAGATGAAATTTTACCTGATGAACAGGATGATACGTTTCTATTTTCTAAGGCATCTTCTTTGGATCCCCAAAGAATGAGTGAATTAATGGATATTATAAATGGAGATGCCGTAGATGAAAAAAGTCATGAAGAGAATAAAACAAATGAAGAAAATAAAAATAATACGATAGAACAAGAACATTGGTTAAATAAAGTAATTGATGTTGTTTATAATTTATTGATTTCGGTTATTATTGTATTTTTTGCTTTAATTGTACAAATTTTATTTCAAGGAAATTCTTCTAAACTTTCACAAATTATCAATATGATAATCGATGGTTATGTAGGAATTATAAATTTTATTTTTGGTGTGTTGTTTGATATTTTACATAGTTTTATAAGTGTAATACCATCATATAAAATGTTTGTTTATCATAATTCATCGCTATCATCAATGGCAGTAATTGCGTTATTGGCTATTATTTCAAATTTTATTTTAATAACTTTAATTAAGAAAATTGTTCAAATGTTGAAAAAAGACTAAAAATTAGTCTTTTTTTTAAAAAACTATTTACAAATGTAAAATTAGATGATATTATAAATGGGCACTGATGTGATGGAGACATACTCAAGAGGCTGAAGAGGCGCCCCTGCTAAGGGTGTAGGTCGGGAAACTGGCGCGAGGGTTCAAATCCCTCTGTCTCCGCCATTTTATTTGGTCTGGTAGTTCAGTTGGTTAGAATGCCGCCCTGTCACGGCGGAGGTCGCGGGTTCGAGTCCCGTCCAGACCGCCAAATAAAAAATAAACTGCTTATACAGCAGTTTTTATTTTATATATTTATCATTGTATGCTTTCATAATAGCGATGATTGTTTTAGAATCATGGATTTCATTATTCATGATTTTTTTATAGGCTTCATCTATTGGCATAGAGATAACGTCTATAAATTCATCTTCATCTCCTTCAAGGGGATTTTCAACTTTAAATAGACCTTTTGCTTCATATAAATGAATAACTTCATCACAATATCCTGTTGTTGGATATATTTCATTAATAAGTTCCATGGATTTACAACTATAACCAGTTTCTTCTTCCAATTCTCTTTTACCGGCAGGCCCTGCTTCTTCACCTAATTCTAATTTACCAGCAGGAATTTCTAAAGTATCTTTATTGTAGGCATATCTAAATTGTTTGACGAGCAAGATACAATCATCGACGACTGCTAAAATACCTACACCGCCATGATGTCTTACGATTTCTCTTGTTGCGAGCCTTTTGTTAGGACATTCTACCTGATCTTTATAGACTTTGATGATTTTTCCATCGTAGATTATTTCACTTTTAACTTTTTTTTCCATCTTTTTTACCTCGTTTATATTTTATAATTCTATTATACGTTATTTTGAAATGAATAAAATAAAAAAAGTATGCGGGGGTGCATACTTTTTTTTCATCTATTATTTACGTAAGGATGATAATAGGGGGATGTTAGAGTGAATGCGTTTCACTTAACAAATATATTATAACACGTTTATTTTTAATGTAAAGGGTTTCATAAAAATAAAAGATAACTTTAGCTTAGTCTATGTTATAATGACGTTGGTGATAGAAATGAAAAAAATAGTAATTAAAGAAAATGATGCAAATCAAAGAATCGATAAATATTTAAAAAAATTATTATGTAATGCACCTAGTAATTTTATATATAAGATGTTTAGAAAAAAAGATATTAAAATTAATGGTAAAAAAGTAAATGAAAAATATATTCTACAAAAAGATGATATTTTAGAAATGTTCCTTTATGATGATAAATTTAATGAATTTACAAAAGAAAAAGATATTTATGATTTAAAAAGAGAATTTAAAGTATTATATGAAGATCAAAATATTTTAATTGTTGATAAACCAGTAGGTTTATTAGTTCATGGGGATGCTAAAGAAAATGTAAATACGCTTTCTCATCAAGTTTTAAGTTATTTAAAAGAAAAAGGTGAATTGGATGTAGGCAGAGAGAGTACGTTTACTCCAGGACCAGTCCATCGTTTAGATCGTAATACAAGTGGGATCGTTATTTTTGGAAAGACTTTAGCTGCTTTGCAGGATTTAAATGAAATGATGAAAAAACGACATCATATTGAAAAATCATATATGACGATTTGTAAAGGAAAGCTTACTAAACAACAAGAACTCGTAGGATATGTTAAAAAGATAGATAATGAAGATCGTGTACGTTTTGTTAAAAAAGATGATAAAGATGCTCTAATGATGAAAACAATTGTAAAGCCAATCAGAACTACAAATGATTTTTCTTTAGTTGAAGTTAAAATTATTACAGGAAGAATGCATCAAATAAGAATACATTTGTCAAGTATTGATCATCCGGTTATAGGTGATCGTAAATATGGTGATTTTGTTTTAAATAAACAAATGAAACAACAATTTGGATTAAATAATCAACTTTTACATGCCTATAAAATTAATTTTGTTGATCCGTTTGGTTCACTTAGTTATCTAAAAGGAAAAAAAATTATTTGTCCTAAGCCAACACAATTTAAAAAAATTGAAAAAAGTTTATTTGAAAGCGTTCTCTAAATACATATTTTATTGTATAATTTAGCTATAGTTTTAGGAGGAAATAGAATGAAATATTATATCGGTATCGATTTAGGTGGAACAAATGTAAGAACACTATTAGTAGATGAAAATGGTGAATCTTATAGTGAAGTTAAAGGACCTACTGAATGTCAAAATGGTCCGGATTATGTATGTGATAAGATAATAAAACAAATCGAATCATTAGATACATCTGTATGTGGTGGTTTGCAAGGTGTTGAAGGTATTGGAATTGGTGCTCCAGGGCCAGTAGATACAGAACTTGGTATCATGATTATGGCAAGTAACTTACCAGGATTTGAAAACTATCCAATTTGTCATAAATTAAAAGAAAAATTTGGATTACCAACTTTTATTGATAATGATGCCAATGTTGCAGGTTTAGCGGAAGCTATATTAGGTGCAGGAAAAGATTATAAAACAAATTATTTTATTACTTGTTCAACTGGTGTTGGTGGAGCATTTGTTGTTGATAAAAAATTAGTATCTGGTGGTAGAGGTCACGCTGGTGAAATTGGAAACATGATTCTTGTACCAGGTGGTTATAAACAAGGTGCTTTAAATCCAGGAGCTGTTGAAGGAGAAATTTCTGGTACTGCTCTTACAAGAAAAGGAAAAGAAGCTAAAGGCGATTTAGTAAAACATGCAGGTGATGTTTTCAAATTAGCTGCTGAAGGAGATGAAGCTTGTCAAAAAATTGCTGAAGAATTTATTGATGGTTTCTCTACATTACTTGCTAATGTTGCTCATACTGTAGATCCACATTGTTTTGTATTAGGTGGAGGAGTTTTCAAATCTAAAGCTTATTTCTGGGATGAACTTGAAAAAAGATTTAATAGTAAAATTCATGTAGGTATGAGAAATCATATTCCTCTATTATTTAAAGAAATTGATGATTGTGGTGCAATCGGTGCTGCCATGTTACCAATGTCTCAATTAGATTAATAAGAAATAGCCCCTTAAAGGGGCTATTATTGTGTCTTATTGTTTTACTTTAATTTTGTTTTTGATATAATACACGAGAAGGAGGACGATTATGAAAAAAAGAGTCGTTTTAGGATTAAGTGGAGGTGTTGACTCTGCTGTAGCAGCTTATTTACTTAAACAACAAGGATATGAAGTTATTGGCGTATTTATGCGAAACTGGGATAGCCAATTAAATAATGATATTTTAGGTAATCCCACAAATGATAACGATATTTGTCCTCAAGAACAAGATTATAATGATGCTAAAGCAGTAGCTAAACATCTTGGAATAGAAATTAGAAGAGTCGATTTTATTAAAGAATATTGGGATAAAGTTTTTACGTATTTTATTGATGAATATGCTAAAGGAAGAACACCAAATCCTGATATTTTATGTAACAAACATATTAAATTCAAAGCGTTTTTAGAATACGCTGAAGAACTTAATGCAGATTTTATCGCAACAGGACATTATGCGCGTGTTGAACATCATGAAGGTAAAGATTCAGTGATGTTAAAAGGAATTGATCAAAATAAAGATCAAACATACTTTTTATGTCAACTTAATCAAAAACAATTACAAGCTTCTTTATTTCCTTTAGGAAATATTACAAAACAAAAAGTTAGAAAAATTGCTGAAGAATTAGATTTACCGGTAGCTCATAAAAAAGATAGTACAGGAATTTGTTTTATTGGAGAAAGAGACTTTAAACAATTCTTACAAAATTATATTCCAGCAAAACCTGGAAAGATGGTTGATATTCAAACTGGTAAAGTGATTGGTGATCATATTGGAATTATGTACTATACGATTGGTCAAAGAAAAGGTTTAGGTATTGGTGGTTCAGGTGACGCTAGGTTTGTTGTTGGGAAAAACTATGATCAAAATATTTTATATATTTGTCAAGGTGACCAAAATGATTGGTTAATGTCTACAGGTGCTTTAATTACAGATGTTAACTGGATACCAAGTATTAAACCTCAAGAAGCTATTAAATGTAATACAAAGTTTAGATATCGTCAAAAAGATAATCCAGTAACTCTCACTTTTATTGATGAAAATACTGTAAAATTAGAATTTGATCAACCTGTTAAATCTGTAACTCCAGGACAAGCAGCTGTTTTCTACGATGGAGATGTTTGTTTAGGTGGAGGAACGATTGAAAAAGTCTATAAAGACGGAAAAGAGATTGAATATCTATAATGTTAAAATATACAGGATATATTAGAAAGATTCGCTATTATAGCGAATCTTCTCATTATATAGTTGCATTATTAGAAGTAGAGGAAGATCAGGAACTTTTGACAATGAATGGTTATATGTCAAATTTTAATGATTATGATAAATATGCTTTTTATGGTGATTTTGAAATTCATCCTAAATATGGTCAACAATTTAAATTAGATCATTATGAAATTGTATTGAGTACAGATGAAGAAGAAATCATTAAATATTTATCAAGTCCATTATTTAAAGGAATTGGTCCTACACAAGCAAAATACATTGTTGATGCATTAGGAGAAAATGCACTTTCTTTAATCAAAGAAGATAAACATCATTTAGATTTAGTTAAAGGAATGACAGTGGCTAAAAGAGAACTTATTTATGAAGTATTGACTTCTAATGATTATGATCAAGAAGTCACACAATTCTTTATGGGACATGGTATTTCTTTAAGGCATATTGGTATTATTCAAGAAACTTATAAAGAAAAAACATTAGAAATTTTACAAAATCATCCATATCAATTAGTAGAAGACATTGATGGTATTGGTTTTAAGACAGCAGATGAACATGCTTTAAAAACAGGAGGAACTTTAAATAACCCGGATCGTTTAAAAGCAGGGGTTATTTATAGTATTAAACAAAGTTGTTTTTCATCAGGAAGTGTGTATGTATTTTATGATGAAATAAAAAAAGCTTTTCATAAAATTATTTATCATATTGACGATGAGGTTTTTGATGAATATCTCAATACTTTAGTAGAAGAAGGAAGAGTCATCAAAGAAGGAGAATATTATTATGATGAAGAGCTTTATGAAAGTGAAGAAATCATTGCAAATTTTTTACACAAAATAAATGATTATCCAGAAGAATTTTATGATGAAAATGAATTAGAAAGACTGCTTGATAACTATCAGGATAAATTTGGTATTGTCTATTCAACAAAACAAAAAGAAGCAATCGAATACTTTTTAAAATATCCAATGATGATTTTAACCGGAGGACCAGGAACGGGGAAAACAACGGTTGTTAAAGCGCTGATTCAAATCTATCGAACACTTTATCCAAAAGATGCAATTTCTCTGGTAGCACCTACAGGAAGAGCAGCGAAAAGATTAAGTGAATTAACAGGTTTGGATGCTTGTACGATTCATCGAGAACTTAAATGGGATTTACATAAAAATTCATTTGCGATGAATCGAAATAATCCTTTAAGTAGTCAAGTTTTAATTATTGATGAGTTTTCGATGGTTGATAGCTTACTTTTATCTAAATTGTTTGATGCAAGCAGACGTGTTCATAAAGTGTTGTTTATTGGTGATTATCATCAACTTCCTTCAGTAGCACCAGGAAATGTTTTAAAAGATTTTATTGAAAGTCAATTAAAAGTTATTGAATTGGATGAGATTTATCGTCAATCAAAAGATTCAGGAATTGTGCAATTGGCACATCAATTAATTCATCAAGAAGTGAATGATTTATCATTGTTTGAACAATATAAAGATATTCATTTTTATAATAGTACCAATTTTGAAATTATTAAAAATGTGACAACAATTGTAAAAAAAGCAATAGAAAATGGCTATGATCAAAATGATATACAAGTTTTAGCACCAATTTATCAAGGTGTTGCAGGAATCAATGCTTTAAATTTGGCTTTACAGGAAATTTTTAATCCTAAGAATCATCAAGAAGAATATCGTATTGGACAGAAAGTTTATCGAGAAGGAGATAAGATCTTACAGTTAAAGAATAGACCAGATGATGATATTTATAATGGTGATATAGGTGTTTTAGTTGAAATTAACCGTAAAGATGGTTTTGAATATTTAGAAGATACGCTTATTGTTGATTATGATGGTAATTTAGTCGAATATACATCAAAAGATTTTATGACTTTTACATTGGCTTATTGTATGTCAATTCATAAAGCTCAAGGAAATGAGTTTAAAATTGTTATTATGCCTGTTTTAAATGATTATTATATTATGCTTAAAAGAAATTTGATTTATACAGGTCTAACAAGAGCTAAACAAGCTTTATTTATTTTAGGTAATCCACAAGCTTTTCTTTATGGTATAAAAAATATTTCTGATAGTAAAAGAAAAACAACATTAGTAAGTAAAATCAATCAAAATAAAAATGTTGAAACATATGAAGAATCTTCATATAATCAAGAACTTAAACAAAATATTACAGATTTTTTAAATGATGATGAAACTGTATAATTTTATAAAATAAAGACATACTCAAATAGAGGTGATAAAATGAAACGCAATAATATTATTATGGCATTAACTCTTACATCATTAGCACTTCTATTTAGTGAAACTGAATGTGGTTGCCATGTTATGGAAACAATTAAAGAAAAAATGTAAGATATTGAAATACTTTTGTATTTCGTGTATAATGCAAATAAATCGTTGAAAAAGATCAGTACTATATAGAATATTTTAGAGAGAACATGGTGGGTGAAAATGTTTATAGGATATATAGGAAAGCTACTTTGGAGAGTAATTAATGATTACCGTAGAACTGCGTTAAAGTTTAATTAAGGGCATGTATTTTTACATGAACTAGGATGGTACCGCGATAAAGTCGTTCCTAGATAAGGACGGCTTTTTATATTGTCAAAAAAGGAGAAAAGAAATGAAACAATTAACAGGAAATCAAGTTAGACAAATGTTCTTGGATTATTTCAAATCTAAAGGACATATGATCGAACCAGGTGCATCACTTATTCCTCATAACGATCCAACTTTATTATGGATCAATGCAGGGGTTGCTGCACTAAAAAAATATTTTGATGGTAGTGAAAAACCAGCATGTAATCGTATTGCGAATGCACAAAAATCAATTCGTACAAACGATATTGAAAATGTTGGTAAAACAGCAAGACATCATACTTTCTTTGAAATGTTAGGAAACTTCTCAATTGGAGATTATTTCAAAGAAGAAGCGATTCCATTTGCTTGGGAATTTTTAACAAGTCCAGAATGGATTGGTTTTGATAAAGAAAAATTATATGTTACTGTTTATACAGATGATGAAGATGCTTATCGTATTTGGACAGAAGTATGTCATGTAGATCCAAGTCATATTTTAAAAACATATGAAAACTTCTGGGAAATTGGAGAAGGTCCAGGTGGTCCTGACTCAGAAATTTTCTATGACCGTGGAGAAAAATATGATCCTGAAGGTTTAGGAGAAAAATTATTCTTCGAAGAAATGGAAAATGATCGTTATATTGAAGTATGGAACGTTGTTTTCTCTCAATATGATTGTAATCCAGCGATTGATCGTAAAGAATATAAAGAACTTCCACAAAAAAATATTGATACTGGTATGGGACTTGAAAGATTAGTAAGTATTATTCAAGGTGGAGAAACAAACTTTGATACTGATTTATTCTTACCAATCATTCATGCTACTGAAAAATTAGCCAATGTTTCTTATGAAGAAAATAAAATGGCTTACCGTGTTATTGCTGACCATATTCGTACTGTAACTTTTGCTTTAGCTGATGGAGCAATGTTTGATAATGCGGGTAGAGGGTATGTTTTAAGACGTATTTTAAGACGTGCTGTTCGTTATGGTAAACAAATTGGTATTGAAAAAGCATTTATGTATGATCTAGTACCATTAGTTTGTGATATGATGAAAGATTTCTATGATTATTTACCAGAAAAACAAGATTTTATTTCAACAATGGTAAAAAAAGAAGAAGAAGCTTTCCATAAAACATTATTAAATGGTGAAAAATTATTAAAATCATTAATTGATAAAAATGAAAATGGAGAAATCAGTGGAAAAGATGCTTTCAAACTTTATGATACATATGGTTTCCCATTTGAATTAACATTAGAAATCGCTGAAGAATCAAATTTAACAGTTAATGAAGAAGAATTTAAAGAAGAATTAAAAATTCAACAAGAAAGATCTCGTGCATCACGTGATAACAATGAATCAATGGCAAGTCAAAAACCTGATTTAATGGCTTTTGTTGAACCTTCTACATTTGTTTATGATCCTACACCAATCCAAGGAAAAGTTATTGGATTATTCAAAGATGGTGTTAAAACAGATGAAATCACTGATAAAGGAGAAGTTATCTTTGATACAACTCCATTCTACGCAGAAATGGGTGGACAATGTGGTGATACTGGATCATTAGATAATGAGACAACACATGCAAATGTTGTTAATACTTTAAATGCACCAAATAAACAACATATGCATTTTGTTGAAGTAAAAGAAGGAGCTATTCATTTAGGTGATACTTTTACATTATCAATTGATCAACAAAAACGTCGTCAAATTACAGCAAACCATAGTGCAACACATATTTTACAAAAAGCTTTACAAGAAACTTTAGGTGATCATATCAGCCAAGCAGGTTCTTATGTTGATGATAAAGTTTTAAGATTTGACTTTACTCATTTTTCTGCGCTTACAGATGAAGAACTTGAGAAAATTGAGAATATTGTAAATAAAGAGATAGAAGCAGACCTTGTTGTAGATACTCAGATAATGTCTCTTGAGGAAGCTAAAAAAACAGGAGCTATGGCGCTTTTCGGTGAAAAGTACGGAGAATCCGTAAGAGTAGTTAAGATGGGTGATTTCAGTATGGAATTATGCGGAGGAACTCATGTACCTAATACCGGAGTAATTCGTGCATTTAAGATTATTTCTGAGGGAGGAGTTGCCGCCGGTGTAAGAAGAATAGAGGCGCTTACTTCAAAAGCAGT
>ERZ825670.3756-NODE-3756-length-12454-cov-4.277845_pt1 | contig 12454 bp, 9 predicted proteins | sample MGYA00519929_ERZ825670 | MGnify/ENA primary metagenome ERZ825670 (study PRJEB31778, sample SAMEA3449207) | human gut metagenome | biome: human gut; feature: human-associated habitat; material: faeces | place: United Kingdom | collected 2010/2012 ...
CGCGCCGAGGTTGCCGTGACCGAGACCGACCTTGCGGTCCTCGGCGACGGAGCCGGGAACGGTGAAGGCCTGGATGCCCTCGCCGATGATGGCGGCAGCCTCAGAAGCGGTCTTGGCGCCACGCTTGACAGCGAGAGCGCAGCCGAGGGTGTAGGCCCACTCGGCGTTCTGGAAGGCGATGGACTGGGTGTTGTTGACGATCTCACGCGGGTTGAAGCCCTTGTCGGTGCAGATCTGCAGAGCTTCCTCGAGGGAGGCGATGCCGTTGTCGGCGAGGCACTTGTTGATCTTGTCAGCGCGGCGCTCGTAACCTTCGAACGTAACAGTCATAGTTATTTCCCTCCCTTTCTACTCGTGAACCGGGAACACGCTGGCGACGGAGTGAGTCTCCTCGTCGGTGCGCGGGTCGATGTACTTGGCAGCGTTCTCCCACTGACCATAGTGGCCCATAGCGCCAGCGATGGCCTCCTCGGGGGTCTTGCCGGCCTTGACGGCGTCGGTGAACTTGCCGAGGTTCAGGAACTCGAATGCGATGATCTCGTTCTTGTCGTTGAGAGCCATGCGGGTGACGTAGCCCTGAGCGAGCTCGAGGTAACGAGCGCCCTTGGCCTTGGTGCCGAACATGGTGCCGACCTGAGAGCGAAGGCCCTTGCCGAGGTCGTCGAGGGAGGCGCCCACGGGCAGGCCGCCCTCGGAGAACGCGGTCTGGCTGCGGCCGTAAACGATCTGCAGGAAGATCTCGCGCATAGCAACGTTGATGGCGTCGCAGACAAGGTCGGTGTTGAGGGCCTCGAGGATGGTCTTACCGGGAAGGATCTCGGAAGCCATGGCGGCAGAGTGGGTCATGCCCGAGCAGCCGATGGTCTCAACGAGGGCCTCCTCGATGATGCCGTCCTTGACGTTCAGCGTGAGCTTGCAGGCGCCCTGCTGAGGTGCGCACCAACCCACACCGTGCGTAAGACCGGAGATGTCGGAAATCTCCTTAGCCTGGACCCACTTGCCCTCCTCGGGGATGGGTGCGGGGCCGTGGTATGCACCCTTGGCAACGGGGCACATGTTCTCCACTTCCTGTGAGTACTGCATGCCTCTCCTCTCTATCGTGTTGGCGTCCCGTCTGGGGGTCGTGGCTGGCGATTGCCGGGCGACCCTTCGAAAGGGACATGACATGCAGCCCCTATAATACCGCGAAATGCACGGAATATTCGGCGAACGGCTCAGTTTTCGTAGCGAGAAGTCCTGAAGTTTTAATTGAAACGGTTTAACTCTATGTTCTGTGGTCATGAGCTTCCGTAGAGGGGGTCCGTCTTGGGCAGGCTTTTGGTCCGCTCTTGTAAGCGTTGCAGTGGTTGACCTGTTGCAACGGTGCCGTTCGCCGCCTGTTTGCTGCCTTTGGCCGCGCGAGTGTATTGTTTTGCGTGAATGTTTTGATGGCACGCTTCAATCGTGCTGTATTGGATGGCAAGCAGATCCCGGCGAAGGGAGCGCCATGCAGCGCGTTTGGAGAACGGTTACCGGCTTTTACCATGTCTGTGCCCGCGGTACGGGCAAGCGGCTCATCTTTGAGGGCGATGACGACCGGTGGGAGTTTTTGGAGCTGATGCGCGAGTGCTGCCGCGAGGAGGGTGTGACGGTTATCGCCTGGTGCCTTATGGGCAATCACGTGCATTTGGTGCTTGCAGATTACGAGGACAGGATGAGCGCGGCGATGCACCGGCTGCTTTTGACGTACGCGCGGCGGTTCAATAAGCGCATGGGGCGCACAGGCCATCTGTTCCAGAACCGTTTTGACCGGCGTTCGCTCGATACCGATTGGCAGGTGATGGAGGCTATTCGCTCTGTACACGCCGATCCGCAGGAGGTGGGCGTTAGCCTAATCGAGCGTTATCCCTGGAGCAGCTTTGCGGAACATCTGCGCTCTTACGACTGTGATGCGGCCGATGCCGCGAGGGGATTTTCTGATCCTTCTTGCGTGCTTGAGCTTTTTGGTTCTGCCGAGGGCTTTATTGCCTATTCGCTTTCGACGCCCGACGGTAGCGAGCCAGCGCTGTGCGATATGAAAGAGACAGAGTGGGAACGCCACGCCTTTGCCGACAAGATGGCGAAGAGCCTCGGGGTTCCGCTCAATGATCTCAAGACCGTTGAGTCCTCGCGGCGAGACAGAATCATTTTCGCTCTGCACGATGGCGGCTACACGGTGCGCGAGATCGAACGGTATACGGGAATCAGCAAGAGTACCGTATCTCGTATCGTGCGTTCTTATGCGCGGGTGAAGGCACAGGCTGAGCTCTCGGAATAGAAAATGGCCGAACCACTCTTGTCAAGCGATTCGGCCAACAAAAATCTTAAGATTTGGGACAAGTACTACTGATTATTTTGCCCCTCGAGCATGCCGTCGAGGGTGCGCCAGGCGAGCTCGGCGCATTTGACGCGGGCGGGCATGTGCGAGATGTCCTGGAGCTGGGCGGCTTCGTCCAGGTCTTCCAGGTCTTCCTCGGAGAGCTGCTCGCCGCGGATCATGGCGAGGAAGAGCTCTGCCAGGCGGTGAGCTTCCTCGACGGTCTCGCCGGTGATGAGGTCGGCCATGATGTCGGCGCTGGCCTGGCTGATGGCGCAGCCGTGGCCGGTAAAGGAGGCCTCCTCGATCACGCCGTTCTCGACGCGCAGCTGCAAGGTGAGCTCGTCGCCGCAGCTGGGGTTGATGCCGTCGTGCTCGTGCGTGGGAGCATCCATCTCGTATTTATAGTCGGGGTGCGAGTTGTGCTCCATAAATGTGGTGGAGGTGTACAGATTACCCATTGAACGTGCTCCAAACGTGATGCAGGCCGGCGATGAACTTGTCGATGTCGGCCTTGTCGTTGTAGAAGGCCACGCTGGCGCGGCAGCAGGCAAGGTTCTCGACGCCCAGCCAGGTGAGCAGCGGCTGCGCGCAGTGGTGACCGGCGCGGATGCAGACGCCGTCCATGTCCATGATGCTCGCGACGTCGTGCGGGTGGATGCCCTTGACGTTAAAGCTCACAACGCCGTGGTGGTTGTCCCAATAGATGGAGCCGATGATCTGGACAAAGTCGAGCTGCATGAGCTCACCCATCAGGTAGTGGACGAGTGCCTGCTCGCGGGCCTGGATGTTCTCGTAACCCACCGTGTTGACCAGGTAGTCGAGTGCCGCACCCGTGGCGAAGATGCCGGCGGCGTCCTGCGTGCCGGCCTCGAATTTCTCGGGAACGGGCGCCCAGACGGCGTCCTGCTCGGTGACCGAGTCGATCATCTCGCCGCCGGTGAGCATGGGCGGCATGGCGTTGAGCAGGTCCATCTTGCCCCACAGCACGCCGATGCCCATGGGGCCCATGGCCTTGTGCGCGCTAAAGGCAAAGAAGTCGGCGCCCAGATCGGCCACATCGACCGGCATGTGCGGCAGCGACTGCGCGCCGTCGACGACCAGATAGCCGCCGTACTTGTGCACGAGCTTGCCGAGATTCTTGACCGGGTTCTCGACGCCCAGGACGTTGGAGACCTGACCCACGGCCAAGATCTTGGTCTTGGGGCCCACCTTGGACAGAACCTCCTCGGTGGTGAGTTGACCGGTCTTGGTGGGGTAGAGGTAGACGAGCTTGGCGCCGGTTTCGCGGCAGACCTGCTGCCACGGGATTAGGTTGGAGTGGTGCTCCATGATGGTGATGACGACCTCGTCACCGGGCTCGAGCACCGTGGGTGCAAAGCTCTTGGCGACCAGGTTGAGCGACTCGCTCGTGTTGCGGGTGAAGACGACCTCGTTGGCCTGGGCGGCGCCGATGAGGTCGGCGATCTGTTGGCGGACCTTCGCGATGGCGTCGGTGGCCTCGACGGACAGCGAGTACAGGCCGCGCAGGGGGTTGGCGTTCATGCGCTGATAGAAGTCGCGTTCGGCGTCGAGCACACAGGCAGGGCGCTGCGCGGTGGCGGCGCTATCGAGGAAGGCGATCTCGGGGTGCTGCTGGAACAGCGGGAACTGGCCCTTGTAGGGGTTGGTCTCGATGTCCACAGTGGGCCAGCCGCGCGAAGCCTCGTCGCTGGCGTCGAGCTCCATGGGCTCGGGGGCGGTGCAGGTATCGCATTTAACGTGCTCGGTGTCGATCATGCGAGCTCCTCTTCAAAGTTATCGATCAGGTTGTTGCCCAGGCGGACGACGGCGGCGCGGGTGCGCTCGTCGGTGGCGGAAAGTGCGGCGTCCTCCAGCTTGGCGCGGACGAACAGGTCCTCGACGGCGTTTTGGTCAAGGCCGCGGCAGGCGAGGTAGAACAGTTGCTCGTCGCGGACGTGGCCGATGGTGGCTCCGTGGTTGCCGGCGACGTCGTCCTCGTCGCAGAGAATGACGGGAACGGTCTTGTTGTCGACGCCCTTGTTGGCCAAAAGCACCGTCTCGCGCTCGGTGCCGGTTGCACCCTTGCAACCGTGCACGAGGTCGATGGTGCCGCGGTAGACCTTCTTGGACGTGCCGGTCAGCACGCCGTTGGCGTCGATCTCGCACTCGGTCTTGCGACCGCGGTGGCGCAGCTCGTAGTTAAAGTCGCGCACCTGCTCTCGGGCGCCCAGGTAGTCAGTATCGATGGTGACCTTGGCGGTATCGCCCAGCAGGTCGCCGGCAAGGCCGGTGGCGCTGGCGCCGGCACCCAGGACGGTGTGCTGCACGTTGACGCGCGCGCCCTCGTCCAGGAACAGGCCGGTGTCGTCGAGCGCGATCCAGCTATCGTCGAGCGTCTGCGTGCAGGTCACGTTGACGGTGGCGTACTCGTGGGCGCACACGCGTAGCACGGATCCCACGACGCCTTGGCCGGCAACGGGAGAGTCCAGGGCAATAAGCAGATCGAGCGTTGACTGAGGACGGGCGACGACGTCGATGGCGGCGATGGCCGCGGCTGCATTGACACCGCTCACGCGCACGGTAACCGTGGCGTGCTTGTATGCGGGTACATCGATGACGATGCGCTTGGTAGCGTGCTCGGCCAAGTAGGCGTAGGCAGGCTCACCCATGCCGGTTTCGAAGGCCTCAGCAGGGGAGAGCTCTTCCTCGAGCTTAATGGCGCCGGCCTGGTAGACGGAGGTTGCGGGCACGTCGAGCTCGGTCTCGGGCGTGATGCGGGCGCGGTCGGCGGCATCGCCGGGCGCGGAGGCGCGGCGCTCGGGGAAGCGCTCGGCCATGGCGTCCATGGCGGCGTCGAACGCGTCTGCCACGCCAGCAAACTGCTCGTCCAAGCCCTCAACCTTAACGGTCTCGGCGGGAGCGGCGGCAAGCTCGTCAGAGAGCTCGAGCTTGGTCTGATTCATCTTCAGCCAGCCCCAAGTGGCAGCCGGCATCGCGTTGACCTGCTCGAGCGTGGTAGCAACGGTGTTGGTTTCCTGTTTCATTATCCGATCGCTCCTTCCATCTCGAGCTTGATCAGGTTGTTCATCTCGACGGCGTACTCCAGCGGCAGCTCCTTGGAGACCGGGTTGGCAAAGCCGTTGACGATCATGGTACGGGCTTCTTCCTCCGAGATACCGCGGCTCATCAGGTAGAACACCTTGTCGTCGCCGATACGTCCGATGGTGGCCTCGTGGCCGATGTCGACGTTCTTGGCGCGGATGTCCATGGCCGGAATAGTGTCGGAGCGGCTTTGGTCGTCGAGCATCAGCGACTGGCAGCTCACGGTTGCCTTGGAGCCCTCGGCCTTGGGTGTCGCCACGATAGAGCTGCGGAAGGTCTGGATGCCGCCGCTCTTGGAGATGCCCTTGGTTTCGACGGTTGCCGAGGTCTCGGGCGCGTTGAGCACGACCTTGCAGCCGGTGTCGAGGTTCTGCCCGGCGCCGGCAAAGGTGATGCCAGTAAAGTTCGAGCGGGCGCGACGGCCGTTGAGCACGCTCATGGGGTAGAGGTAGCCCACGTGGCTGCCGAAGGAGCCGCTGATCCACTCGATGTCGCCGTCCTCGTCCACGCGCGCACGCTTGGTGTTGAGGTTGTACATGTTCTTGGACCAGTTCTCGATGGTCGAGTAGCGCAGGTGCGCACGCTTGCCCACAAAGAGCTCGACGGCGCCGGCGTGGAGGTTGGCCACGTTGTACTTGGGCGCAGAGCAACCCTCAATGAAGTGCAGGTCGGCATCGTCCTCGACGATGATGAGAGTGTGCTCAAACTGGCCGGCGCCCTTGGCGTTAAGGCGGAAGTAGCTCTGCAGCGGGAAGTCCAACTTGGTGCCCTTGGGCACGTAGACAAACGAGCCGCCCGACCACACGGCGCCGTGCAGGGCCGCAAACTTGTGGTCGGTGGGCGGGATGAGCGTCATAAACTTCTCGTGGATGAGCGGCTCCCACTGCGGGTCATGCAGGGCTTCCTCTATACCGGAGTAGACGATGCCCATCTTGGACGCCGTGTCCTGCATGTTGTGGTAGACCAGCTCGGAGTCGTACTGCGCGCCGACACCCGCTAGGTAGCTGCGCTCGGCCTCGGGGATACCCAGGCGCTCAAAGGTGTTCTTGATGTCGTCGGGCACCGACTCCCAGTCGTGCTTTTGGTCGGTGTTGGGCTTGACGTAGGTGACGATGTTGTCCATGTCCAGGCCCTCGATGGAGGGACCCCACGTCGGGTCGGGGAAGCGGTTGAAGATCTCGAGGGACTTGAGGCGCAGGTCGAGCATCCACTGCGGCTCGTCCTTCTTTGCGCTGATCTCGCGCACGATGTCGGGCGTGATGCCGGCGTCGAGGCGCTCGAATCCCTCCTCGCCATAGGTGAAGTCGTAGAGGCTGCGGTCGATGTCCGCGACCTCGGTGCGGTTCTTGGTCATTGCGTCGCCCCTTTACGCCTGCTGCTCGGCAGCGGCGGCCTCGGCCTGGGCGCGCTGCTCGGCGGCCTCGCGCTCGAAGGTCTCAAAACCATTCTTGTCGATCCAGGGGATGAGCGAGGCATCGTCCTCGCGCACGATGTGGCCCTTGACCATAACGTGGACGCGGTCGACATCCAGGTGCTCCAAGATGCGCGTGTTGTGCGTGATGATGAGCATGGAGCCGTCGCAGCTCTTGCGGTACGCGTCCATGCCGTGGCTGACGGTGGACAGGGCGTCGACGTCCAGGCCTGAGTCGGTCTCGTCCAGGATGGCGAGTTTGGGCTGCAGCAGCAGAAGCTGGAGCATCTCGACCTTCTTCTTCTCGCCGCCCGAGAAGCCTACGCCCAACTCGCGGTTGAGGTAGGCGGTATCCATGTTGAGCTCGGCCGCGAGCTCCTTGACGCGACGGCGGAATTCCTTGCCCTTCATCTCCAGGCCGGGGCGGCCGGCGATGCTGGCGCGCAAAAAGCTCGACAGCGGCACGCCCGGAATCTCGACCGGGGCCTGGAAGCTCAGGAACAGGCCGGCGCGCGAGCGCTTGTCGGTGGTGAGCTCGGTGATGTCCTGGCCGTCAAAGACGATGCGGCCGTCGTTGACCGTGTAAACGGGGTCGCCCATGACCAGGTGGCCGAGGGTGGACTTGCCGGCGCCGTTGGGACCCATCAACACGTGGGTCTCGCCGGCGGCGACGTTGAGGTTGACGTTGTGGAGGATGGTCTTCTCGTCCACGGAGGCGGTCAGACCTTCGATGGAAAGCAGCGGATTTGCGCTCATGCTGTCCCTCTCTGTATATGGTGTACTCATAGGTGTACTAAACCCTAGGAATCTTCTCGGAATAAAGTTACTATGGGTTCGGCGTTAGTCAAGGAAAAACCCGACTAATCCACTCGACTTTTCAAATTCTGGGACAAAATAACCTGTTGTGTTTGTCCCACTTACTTTAAATTTGGGACAAACAAACCCGGTTATGTTGTCCCAGATGCGATGGGAGGGTAGGTATGCTCATTTCTTCCAAGGGCCGCTATGCCCTCCGGTTAATGATCTATATCGCGGCGCTGGGCGACGCCGAGGGCAAGATTGCCTTGCGCGAGGTTGCCGACCGCGAGCATATCTCGCAAAAGTATCTGGAGCAGCTGGTTCGTCCGCTTATGAAGGCGGGCCTGCTTAAGAGCGTGCGCGGCAAGGGCGGCGGCTACATGATGGCCAAGGACCCGGTCGAGGTGCGTGCCGGCGACATCCTGCGCGCTGTCGAGGGCAGCACGGCGCCCGTGGCGTGCGACGGCATCGACAACAGCTGCGCCCGCAGTGACCTGTGTTCCACCGTCAAGTTCTGGCGCGGCCTGGACGATGTGATCGAAAAGTACGTCGACGGCGTGACGTTGGCCGACCTGGCCGCCGTCCCCGAAATCAACTTTGACATTAAGCTGTAGGGGTGCAAATGGCATCTCTCGACAAGGTGTACAAGCAAATCGAAGTTTTTGCTCGGGAATGTGACGCCGAGAAGGTCGTGTTGTTTGGTTCTCGTGCTCGAGGCGACAACTTGCCCAAGAGCGATATTGACATCGCCGTAGCAGGTTGCCGGGATTTCGGCCGTTTCTCATATTTGATCGAGGAACATCTTGATACTCTTTTAGATGTAGATGTCGTCAATCTCGACGAGTCCCTATCGCAGCAATTGCTCGATGAGATTGCCAAGGATGGTGTGATTCTGTATGAAAAAATATGAGAACTTTGTTAGCGCCTTGGCGAATCTTGAGGATGCGCCCAATCAGGATCTCAACAATGATTTTGTTCAGAGTGGATTGATTAATAAGTTCAATCTTCAATTTGAACTGAGCTGGAAGCTCCTTAAGCGTCTGCTCGAGTATGAGGGCGCCACGCTTGCCGCGTCGGGGTCTCCTCGTGCCATCTTGAAGGAGTCCTACCGATTCTACGACTTTATTGATGAGGCAGCCTGGCTGGATATGCTCAGAGACCGCAATACGAACGTCCATATCTACGACAACAAGCTCGCTCAAGATTTGATTCAGCGCATCTTGAACGTCTATATTCCCGCTTTCTGTCAGTTGAGAGACGGGCTGATGGAGCGATACGGCGAGCTTCTGATGGCGCCCGACGACCAGTTTGTTTAATTCCTTAAGATTTCGCGGAGGGTTGTTGCCGTTTACCGAGGGGTTGTTGTGCAACAACGGGCGAGCTGCAATACTTATTTCTATCTTTGCAAACTGCACTTTAACTATACCAATGCAGGGAGGATCTTATGCAGCCCAAGCATTCCGCGATTGTCGCGGGCCTGACGCTGGCGCTTTCGTTTGGCGCCGTTTCCGCGCCGGCACCCGCCGCTGCCGAGGAGCCCACGCCGGGCGTTGCCTCGGATGCCACCGATATCGATAAGGGCCTTTACACCCAGCAGTCCTTCTCGGGCGTGCTGAGGTCGGTCCAGGGCGTTTCGTTTGTCAACGTGACTCCCGAGATGAAGTACTTTACCAAGTACGAGAGCCATGGCAACTACAACCAGGGCTTTTCGTATGGCGACGGTTATAACGCGCTGGGCTATTACCAGTTCGACCGTCGTTGGTCGCTCATTCCGTTTATGAAGCAGGCCTACAACTACAACCCCGAAAAATACAGCATGCTCAAGGATGCGATTGATCGCGGCGGCGAGATTTCCAACGCGAGGAATGCCATGTACGAGAACGGCCAACTTATCGAGCTGGGCCGTATTGCGCAGGAGGCCTTCCAGGGCGCTTATAACACCGATCCTGTCGAGTTCTCGGCGCTTCAGGACGCTTATGCGTACAACTCGTACTATGCGGTGACCGAGGCGTGGCTGAAGAGCGCTCTTGGCATTGACATCTCCGGCCGCGCCGATTGCGTCAAGGGCATGGTGTGGAGCATCACCAACATGTGCGGCACCGGTGGTTGCAGGGATTTCTTCCGTTGGGCAAATCTTTCCAACGATATGTCCGACCGCGAGTTTGTGACGGCGCTCTCCAATAGCGTGGTCAACAACGTGGCGACCAAGTATTCGAGCCAGCCCCAGTATCATGAAGGCTGGAAGAACCGCTACTGCAACGAGCTAAAGGACTGCTTGGTTTATATCGCTGAGGACGAGGCTGCCGCCGCGACGCCCGTGCAGCCCGAGCCCACACCGGCGCCCTCGCCGACACCTGATTCGAATGACGACTCGAGTGACGATGCCAACGATGACAGGATGGATGCGCCCTCGACCGATGCTGACGGTAATGGCTCTGCTGGTGGCACTACCAACGACGGCTCTACCTCGAACGGCTCCAATTCGAACGGCTCTGCTGCGGGCGATTCGTCTTCAAGCTCTGCCGGCAATACGGACAGCGACGCTTCTGGTTCGACCGGCGCTGACACCTCTAACTCATCCACCAGCTCGAGCGATTCGTTCGTTGACACCGGCTCTAACAACGGCTCCGGCTCTGACGCAACCCCTGATTCTGATGCTTCCAAGGACGACTCGAATAAAGCGCCGGACGCTCCCGTTGCTTCGCCGGACAAGAAGCCTTCTTTCTCCGAGCAGCTTGGTTCTACGCTGGGTTCTTCGCTGATGGCTGGCGTCAATAATGGCTCGACTCAGAACAAGGACAACTCTGATCAGGTTTCCACGGAAAAGACCGAGGCCGCAAAGGGCGACTCCAAGGACAAGGCTTCCGAGAAGACCGAATCTGATAAGGGTTCTAGCTCTGAGGAGAAGGACGACAAATCTGCTCAGAAGAAGGACGAGAGCAAGACCGAGGGCGAAAAGAAACAGCCCGAAGACGACGACAAGAGCGGTGCTGACAACCAGGCCCAAGAGCAAAATGACTCCAAGACGGTGACCACTACAACCACGACGACTACAACGACCAAGTCATCTGGCGGTAACATGCCCAAGACGGGCGACCTTATCGTTATGGCGAGCCTTGCCAGTGCAAGCTTGGCCACACTGGGCGCTACGTCTATCGTAAGTGGTAAGCATAAGCTCGATCAGCAGAAGAAAGCTTCTGGGGAGGACGGCTCGGAGGAGTAGCCTCTTGGTTGCTAGATAACTAAAGAGTTGGGACGGGGTCCGGTGCGAATACATTGGGCCCCGTTTTGTTGTGCAACGATTAGTTATGCCCCCTCATACCTCTTGTTGCTACCGTTGCCCGATATGTTCGCGCGGCGTCGTCGGTACGCGCGAGGCGGTCATTACAATTGGCGTCGTGCTGCGATTTAGGGGGAACGTTTTGGTGTCTGAACAGGCAAATAATGGTTGTGCTGCCGGCTTTGACGTGCGTTTGATTGGCTGTGTCGACGATGCAGTTTTGCCCATTGGCATGCACGACTATGCGGAGGCTCTTGGTTGCTGCACGCTGGTCGACAAGACCATGTTTATTGCCGATGTGTTGGACTGCGACGCGTCCGTTGTGGTGTGCTGTCGACCCGAGGGTTTTGGCAAGAGCATGAACTTGTCGATGCTCAGGGCTTTTCTGGAGCGTCCTGCGGTCGGTCGCGCCGGTCGGAGCTCGTTTGCCGATGCTCAGATTTGGGATGCAGACGGCGGGCGTTATCGGGATGAGTATGCTTGCTATCCGGTGATATCGCTGGACTTTTCTGGCGCTACGAGGCGTGGCCCCGCTGTTGCCGGCGTCGTGCGCAATGTCCTTTCGGGCGAGTGCGCTCGCTTGTTGGCGCTCTTGGGGGCTCCGGATTTAGCTCGAGATAAGGTGCGTCACATCGAACGCGTCGCGCGCGGCGTGGCGAGCGCGGACGAGGTTGACTCGGTGCTCGGTGTGCTCATAGAGCTGCTGGAGATGGCCTGCGATGAGCAGGTTGTATTGCTCGTTGATGGGTACGACGCGGCGTGGTTGGGCCGTGCGAGCGCGAGGGGCGCTTCCGGCGCCGATTCGGCGGATCTATTTGATCGCGTGCTTTTCGAGGCCATTGCCGCTGCGGGCGATTCGTTGCGGCTGACGTGTCTGATGGGGGAGTGTCCCCGTCCTGCTGAAGTGGCGCTTTCTTTGCATGGCTGCTCGTATTGTCTGACGACGCCGCTTTCGACCTGGTGTGACCGTTGGTTCGGCTTTTCGGATGCCGAGGTCCAGGCTCTGTTGAATCATGCTGGGCGCGAGGAATACCTTGATGATGCGCGTGAATGGCTCGAGGGGTATCGGTTTGGCAGGGCCTATTGCTCGAGTCCAGAGCGTGTGATCGGTTTTCTGGACCGAGGCTGCACGGCGCCTGTGCGTGCCGATCTGTATGGATATGCCGATTGCCTGAGTAGGGTAGTTGCCGGGTGGAATCTCGACCGCCTTTCGGTCTTCTTTGATTTGCTCGAGGCCCATGGGTGCGCTGAGGTCCCGCTTTGTTTGGGCACTGCAGAGCCAGATGTCTCGCCTGACGATGGCATGTGGACAGCGCTGTATCTGTCCGGTTTTCTCACGACGGATATGACTGAGGAGCCAGAGTATGGCGATCGCCTCTGTGCTTTGCGATTGCCCAATAACGAGCTTCGTCAGGCCTTGCGTCTAGTGATTATTGAGTGGTTTGAGTGCGCTGCGGAAGACATTCGAGACGTCGATGCGTTTCGCGACGGGCTGTGCCATGGGAACGAGGATACCGTGAGGCGG
>ERZ825670.3758-NODE-3758-length-12451-cov-3.985560_pt1 | contig 12451 bp, 8 predicted proteins | sample MGYA00519929_ERZ825670 | MGnify/ENA primary metagenome ERZ825670 (study PRJEB31778, sample SAMEA3449207) | human gut metagenome | biome: human gut; feature: human-associated habitat; material: faeces | place: United Kingdom | collected 2010/2012 ...
GAGGGATGGGGTGGGGGTGCCGGTTGCGGCGGGGGTGCCGGCATTGGTGGCGTCTGCGGTGTTGGCGGCGGTGGTGCCGTCAGTGCTTTCCGTGTTGGCTGCGCTGGTGCCGGTGGATGTTGCGGCGCTGTCCTCTACGGTATCTGCTGTCGCGTTTGTGTTGGCGCCGTCTTCAGCCTTGCCCGTGTTGCTGCTCGTGGCGTCGGCTTGCGCCTGCTGCTCGGCTGTTGCTTGAGGCTGGATGGCATCGTTGCGCTGACCATGGACGTGCAAGCGATCGCACAGAGCAGGTAGTAAAGGGGTCGTTTCATAGCGGAGCCTCTCGGTGAGCAGCCAATAGGGTCCGAAGGCAGCTCCAGGCCAGCACTCCGCACATATTTTGTTGGGGTTTATTTTACGGGAACCCCAGTCAACATCAGCGAGCTTTCCGGGGAATGTTGGGATGGGGAGGGGTGGACTGGTGGGCTTCTGTCTTCCCGCCCGACGGCGATGCACTCTGCACTGGGTTGTCTATGCGTGCTGCGGAAGCTCCAGTGCGAGTCCGTTCTGCGCCTCCTCGAGACTCGACACAGGGAACTTACAGGTACAGCCATTGAGGCGGCCACCCAGGTTCAGTTCCGCGTGGCCATATTCTTCGATTATGTAGCCAGGGTGCATGGCATCGGCCCTCAGGCGGCACTCGTCCGGCTGCGCCCCGATGATTCGATACTCTCGCTGGTAAGCGTACTTGGGCATTTTAATAAGTAAGTTGCAGGTCGTGCCTTGGAACATCTCCTCGATCAGCTTTGGTCCGGGGATGCCAAAGCAGATGACACCGTGGGCGTATATGCTGCCGCCGTCGGCGATGTGGCTGTTGACAGGACGCGCGAGGCTGTCGTACCGCACGATGCCGATCCATCCGTCTGCACATCCGAACTCCCGGATCATGCGCTTCGGGATTTGGACAGAACCGTCGACGATGTCGTTCTCACGGACCGTGTACATGCAGTAGATGGGCAGGCGGTAATTGCCGTAGATGCATGCCGGGAGGACCATGGACGCCTCGAGCGGATCGTCCTGTTCGCCAGGCAGGCCATGATAGTAGCCGGCTGCATTCATATAGAGATGTCCGTTCAACAGGTCGTCGATGTACACCTCCTTGGATGCGAACTTTAGTAGGTAGACGATGTCGTTGTTGGGCATGGCGTTTCCTTTCTTGGGTAGTGATGTCTCGGACCGCCATGTGTGGCCGAGGTGCTTGTTGCCAAAGTAAGGGCGCCTGGCGGGACCCTCGTGCGGGAGTGGTGTGCGTCTGGCGTTTGGTGGGGTTGTGGTCGCCTGAGGCGCCGTGGTGCCTGTCTGTGAAGCGTTCTGGAAGTTGTTTCCGAGCAGGGGAGTGTCGGCTGCTGTCAGCTAATAACGAAATCGGGGCGAGCTCACAGTTGATGCTGTCTTGCGCAAACTCAGCGGGGCTAAGTTCCTCTGACGCGTGTTGGGAGTGGTGCCGTGTGATTGGGCCTCGCTGTAGTGTCAACCGTTGCGGGTATTGATGTGGGGTCCTTGCCAAAGAGATTCATATTCGTTCTGGTTTACCTGATGTATGAGGTTCAAGTGGTCCAGGTATTCGTGTGGTGTTTTGTAGGTATGACCGAATTAGCTGAAACAAAGGCCGAACCGTTCTCATCTAGACTCCGAGCCTCGGTTTTCAAGGGTCGACCCCGGATGATGCGGCGTTTCTGTGAGTTGGCGTATCCGGTTGTTTTGACAGAAGCCAATACGATTGCCAAGGAACGGATTGCCAATCAGGCTCTTAGTCGGAGGCGTAGCGTCCCCTGATCGCATAGATGAAGTAAATTGGAAACTGGCAATAGCCGAAGGTGACCGTGCTGCTCACCAAGGATGTTCCCAGCGGGTTGCCTTTAATTCCATATTGCGGCGCGTTGCCATCTTCGGCCTGTCGGCATAACGGCTGCCGGGTTTTGGGCTATTGTTTTCCATGATTTTTACGTTGACCTTCTTCCTGGTGTTTCAGCAGGGGTAAGGACGCTTTGTGGAGGCGATTATATGTCTGATGTTAAGAAACAGCACTACGTGCCGCGTTTTTATCTGAAGTCGTTTACTAATCAAGATGGCTTTCTTTATGCGGTGAAGTGTGAGTCAAGTGGTTTGGGTCACATATTTCAAACTAAACCGGAAGGCATTTGTTTCGAGAAGTACCTTCATGAGGTGAAGAGACGGACCCCAATAGATGGGGAGCGATTTATTGAACAGGGGTCTGCTGAAAAGGCATTAAGCAAGATGGAGAATGACCTTGCGTACGATTACAGACTGCTTATAGAGTATTTGGATGCCGGCGGGTTTTCTGACACTGATGAGACCTGTGAGCTTCTCGAACGTCTTATACTTCTCATTTCGTTATTACTCGTAAGGAGCCCAAAATATCTCAAGAGGGTAAGAAGTAATGCTGCATCCTACGCGGTTGAGTTGGAAGCAGAAGGATTCCTTACTGAAGCTGATCGAAAAAAGATGGACGCCGAGGGTTTTGGCGAGGAGTTTGAATCGATTGTAGAGCTTGCTATTCAGGATGCTGCCTTGTTTAAGTTCCGTGAGGGCGCCCCGCTTCATTCGCTGGTTTCTTTGATGCTTAGAATGGATTGCGGCTTTTTCGTGGCGCCTGAGGGGTCAGAGTTTATAACCTCGTCGTTGCCCATCTTTCCTGAGTGGTCGGATATTCAAGAGAGCGATCCCTACAGCATCTACTTTCCGTTGAGCCCTCGATATGGAGTGGTTTTAAAGCAGAAATCAGAGAATGACCGCTTGGTGAGTATTTCTCACATTGATGGCTCCGCAGTCGATGTGTTCAATCGCGCGCTTATGTATGGAAATGACTCCTGGGATTTCCTTATCGCAAGAGACCGCGAGTGCTTTGAGTTGCTTGTGAAGGAATGACGGGCCGCGCGATCTTAGCCACACGGCCCACTTTGATTGCATTGTGAATTGTGTTGCAGGCGCGGAGGTGCAAGGTCCCTGATTTAAGCGGCAGCTCTTGCCTCAGCTCAATTCCGCTCGTATCACTTCCCGCCGTGCGTTATCGGCAGTTCGGAACTGGTCGTAACTTCCGAATTCAAGGGATTTGTATAAGGATGCATCGATGTCGAACACGTAATTGTGTCCTGGCACCGAGACGGTGACGGATGCGAAGCGCCGCGAGTAATCGCGAGATTGTATTTCCATTTTCAAGAGTGCTTCGCGAAGCATTTCCTCGTCAGCAAGAATAGTTGACCTGACAAACAGCTCATTTCTTCTAAAGATTTCATAATCGTCGGAGTTGAGTCTCTCCAGTTTTTTGTTAAGGGCTTTATAAACCAGCTCGAACGAATCAGTGCCCCTTGGACCAATCAGTATTCCGCCTTCATAATGCGCGCCGCATTGTTCGATTCGTTCGATTTGGCGTTGTTTCCAAGATTGGTTATCGATGTATGCGAGCCTGGAATAGAGGGATTCAGCTTCCCTGCTTTTTCGTGATTGGGCATCTGTTACCTCGATGCCTAGAGACCGTGTCCTATCGATCAGATCTGGCTTGTCACTGTAAGTCAGATTTCCATATTTGTTGCTATCGATAAACTGCAGAACGTGTCTTGCATAGCATTCCCAGATATCGATCTTGGTTCTATCTGGGAGTGGCTTGTCGTAATATACGCTATCGATGTGACTGTCCAAACCGCTCACCTCTGTTATTCGAATTCCTGGCTTTATGTTTTCTTTAATGAGGTTCTAGAGAATCTGTGTTAGCGCCGGGCGATTTTAGCCGCTAATAGTCAAACTATTTTGACCAATCCCGGTCACCGAATAATGGCCACCGTGCCTCCCCGCCGCCACTACGCTGGTGGTGCCAACACGCCGGCGTTAGGAGGACCATTGAGGTGAACGAGAGACACGATGACCTACAGGAGATTATAGACGCGGCGCTCCGGGAGATGGCCGCGGAGGAGGGCGACGGGTTCGACCCGCAGGCATGCAACCTCGCGGAGTTCTGCAGGAGGACGGGGCTCACCCGCTCCCGCGCGAGGACGGTCAGGGCACACGGGTTCAGGGCCCTGCCCCACGGGAACAGCGGGAGGAGGGCCGCGCCGGGCGTGCTCGCCGGCCACACCGGCCTGGTGGACGACCTCCTGCGGAAGGGCGTCACCAACTCGCAGGTGATATTCGAGCGGCTGCTCGGCCAGGGCTACGCCGGCGGCCTCACCACGGTGAAGACCTATATCGCCGCGCACCGGGACCTCGTGCCCGCGAAGAGGCGGCAGGCGGCCCCGCAGGGCTGCCGCGGCCAGCGCTTCAGGACGGCGCCCGGAGAGGCCTACCAGATGGACTGGGGCTTCGTCGCGGTCGAGCGCCCTGGCGGGGAGCGGGCGCGGATCGCCTGCTTCGCCATGGTCTGCCACCATTGCGGGGGCGCCCACGTCGAGTTCTTCCCGAACGCGCGCCAGGAGAACCTCCTCATCGGGATGCTGCACGCGTTCTCGGCGCCGGGCGTGCCCGCGACCGTGCTCACCGACAACATGAAGAGCGTGGTCGTCCGCCGCGATGCCGACGGCCGGCCCGTCTGGCAGGCCGACTACGCCGAGTTCATGGGCGTCGTCGGCTTCCGCACCAGGTTGTGCAGGCCGCGCCACCCCTATACGAAGGGCAAGGTGGAGAGGCTCGTCCGCTTCGTGAAGGGGAACTTCCTCGCGGGAAGGTCCTTTACCGACCTTGACGCCCTCAACCGGGAGGCCGCCCTCTGGTGCGCCGAGCAGGGAGGCCGCTGGCGGCGCGCGGCGGCATGCGTCCCGATGCGCGAGCACGAGGCGGCGTGCTCGGCGAACACCAGGCCGCTCGAGGTCACGGCCGAGGTCGAGCGGTACCTGTGCCCGCGCCGGAAGATCTCCTTCGACGGCTTCGTGAGCTTCGAGGGGCACCGCTACGGCGTGCCCTACTGGTACGTCCGCCGCGAGTGCAGGGTGAACCGGGAGGGGCGCGTGGTGCACATATACAGCGACGACCTCTCCCGCGAGCTCGTCGCCCACGCCGTCGGCACCGGCGCCGACAGCTGGTGCGAGGGGCAGTGGGAGACATCGCCGGCGCAGCCCGAGGAGCTGCCGACCCAGCCGGTGGGGACCGTGGTCGAGCAAATCGCCCCGCCCAGGACGAAACCCGGTTTCGAGAGGTTCGACTTCGGGAGGGCCGAATGATGGCGGGCGCGGGGGCGAGCCCCTACGAGCTCGCGAGCGACGCCGCGTCGAGGCTCGGGATCGCCGTCGGGGCGGAGGAGCTCGCGACCCTCGCCTCGGACCTCGACCTCGGCGACGGGGAGATGGCCGCCGTGGCAGCCACCTTCTCCTACCTTGCGGAGAAGAGGAGGCTCGCCTCCATCGAGACGCTGCTGAGGCTGAGCAGGCTGCCCAGGCGCGAGCCCAAGACCTTCGAGGGCTTCGACTTCTCCAGGATCCAGGGCCGGGACGCGGCCGCGCTGGGCAAGCTCCCGTCGCTGGCCGACCTCTACGCGCACCGCAACGTCGCCTTCGTCGGGCCCGGCGGCATAGGGAAGACGCACCTCGCGCAGGCCTACGGGCGCGAGTGCTGCATGCGGGGGCTCAAGACCTACTACATAAAGGCGACCGAGCTCAGGGACAGGTTCCAGAAGGCCGTCCAGCGGGGAAACACCTCGCGGGTCGTCTCCTCGCTCGTCAAGCCGTCGTGCCTCATCGTTGACGAGGTGGGGAGATGCGTCTACGACAGGCCGTGCACCGACCTGTTCTTCGATGTCGTCGACAGGCGCTACGAGAAGGAGGGGCCGAACGCGATGGTCCTCACGAGCAACATCGCCCCGAGCGGGTGGGATGAGTTCTTCACGGGCGACGACACGCTCCTCTGCGCCCTCGACAGGCTGTTCGACAAGGCGTCGGTGTTCGTGATGCGGGGCCCGAGCTACCGCGGCAGGGAGCTTGACACCTACTCGGTGGAGGCCGTCCCCCAGGCGGTGAAGGTGAGGGGGATCCAGCCCGAGGGGATGTAGGAATGCGATAGGAAAGTCATAGATGCGGGCGTGTTGGCTAAAATGGGTCGGCCGGGATTGGTCAATCTCGGCCGACTATATTTGGCTAAATTATTCCGGCGCTAACAGCGTCTTCATGAGTTGCGGTGAAATAGGGACTGTTTTACCAGTTAAAAGGTCTAATCAGTCCCTATTTCACCGCAACTTAAATTAAGGCTAATTGTTGCGCAACTCGAATTTGAATAATCGCTTTACATTGGCCTCGATTGGAACGTCTATGGTTGTGGGGGCTGGTATGAATTGTCCTTATTGTGGTACTGAGTTGCGCAATGGCGTGAGGTATTGCACAACATGTGGGGTTACCATCCATGGCATGTCGACTAATTCTGCAATTCGGGTAAAGCCTCGGAATCACATTGCGGTTGTTCTTACCTGCATGTTGGCAATTGCCATTGTCGGCGGCAGTTGTTTGGGTCTTCATCTGCGGCAAGCATTGTCTTGTTTTATATCGGCTCATTCGGAGCATGCTATTGTGCTCAACATCTCTGCCGCAGGTTGGGATACCGATAGCGGGGCCTCACGTGTCCCGATACACATTACGGGCAAGACTGTCGACGGGATAACGGTCGACAAGGTTGAGTTCGTCGCCTCCGACGGTTCCGGTATCAGCCTCATTCAAGGTGTGTACACGCTCGAGGCGGCAGGTTCCCCCATCGCCACTGATGGCAAGATTTATCAAATTCCCTGTACGAGCGCGACGCTCGTCCTCGACGATGTCTTTACCGCAGGCGAAACGATCAATCTCGCCGAGCTCGCTGAGCAGAATTCGATACTCACCTTCTGCCCCATCGATGCCAGCGATATGACCAACGACGAAATCTATGATGCCGCCCTACTCGCCATGACATATAAAGGCGACGACGCCCCCGACGTTGCCGCACTGTGCCAGGCAGCAATCAATCGTCGTGCCGCCGCCAGCAAAAGCGAGAACGCCTTCGAAAGTTGCGGTGAAATACGGATTAATTGAGCCTTTAAGCTGGCAAACAGTCCTTATTTCACCGCAACTGAAACAGGGGCGCTCTCCATGAGAGCGCCCCTGCCGGGCTTCCATAGTACTGGCGAAACAGTTTTATAGTTCTGGCGAAGCAGTCCTTGAGATCCGCCTTGCCTTATGCCAAGAACTCCTTGGTGGTCGCCACGATGTTGGCGGCGTCCAGGCCGTACTTGTGCAGGAGCTCGGCGCCCGGGCCGGACTCGCCGAAGGTGTCGTTGACGCCAATCTTCTTGAGCGGCGTCGGGCACTGCTCGCACAGGACGTCGGCGACGGCGCTGCCCAAGCCACCGATCACGGAGTGCTCCTCGACGGTCACGACGTGGCCGGTCTTGGTGGCGCTCTTGACGATCAGGTCGGCATCGATGGGCTTGATGGTGTGCATGTTGATGACCTCGGCGTCGATGCCCTCGGCAGCGAGCTGCTCGGCGGCCTCGAGAGCCTCGCCGACCATCAGGCCGCAGGCAATGATGGTCACATCGGCGCCCTCGCGCATGACAATGCCCTTACCCAACTCGAACTTGTAGGTCTCGGGGTCGTTGATAACCGGCGAGGCCAAACGAGCGAAGCGCATGTACACCGGACCGTCGCACTCGTAGGCGGCGCGCGTCACGGCGCGGGCCTCGACGTCGTCGGCAGGAACGATCACAGTCATGCCAGGGATGACGCGCATCAGGGCGATATCCTCGCAGCACTGGTGTGTGGCGCCGTCCTCGCCCACCGAGATACCGGCGTGCGTGGCGCCAATCTTAACGTTGAGATGCGGGTAGCCGATGGAGTTGCGGACCTGCTCAAAGGCGCGACCGGCAGCGAACATGGCAAAGGTGCTCGCGAAGGCAACGCGGCCGGTGGTCGCGATACCGGCGGCGACGCCCATCAGGTTGCTCTCGGCAATGCCCACATCGAAGAAACGATCGGGGCAGGCGGCCTTGAACTTGCCGGTCTGCGTGGCGGCGGCCAGGTCAGCGTCGAGGACCACAAAGTCATCGTGCTCGTTGGCGAGCTCGACGAGGGCCTCGCCGTAGCTTACGCGCGTGGCGATTTTTTTGACGTCTGCCATCCTAGAGCTCCTCTCCGGCGGCCGTGAGCTCTGCCATGGCCTGCTCAAACTGTTCATCGTTGGGGGCCTTGCCGTGCCAACCAACCTGGTTCTCCATAAAGGAAACGCCCTTGCCCTTCATGGTCTCGGCGATGATGGCGGTCGGCTGACCCTTGGTGGCGCGGGCCTCGGCAAAGGCGGCGCGGATCTGATCGAAATCGTTGCCGTCGGCAAGCTCCACCACGTGGAACTTAAAGGCGCGGAACTTGTCGGCGAGCGGCATGGGGTCGTTGACCTCCTCGACGGGGCCGTCGATCTGCAGGCCGTTGTGGTCGACGATCACGCAGAGGTTATCGAGCTGCTGGTTGCCGGCAAACATGGCTGCCTCCCAGACCTGGCCCTCCTCGCTCTCGCCATCACCCAGCAGGGCGTACGTGCGGTAAGTATCGCCCCAGTGCTTAGCGGCAACGGCCATGCCCACGGCGGCGGAGATGCCCTGGCCGAGCGAGCCGGTGGACATATCGACGCCCGGGGTGTCGTTCATGTTGGGATGACCTTGCAGGTGGCTGCCGATATGGCGCAGCGTCTCGAGATCCTCCTTGGGGAAGAACCCACGCTCGGCGAGCACGGCGTACAGGCCCGGAGCGCAATGGCCCTTGGAGAGCACAAAACGGTCGCGATCGGCCTTGCGGGGATCGGCCGGGTCGACGTTCATTTCCTCAAAGTACAGATAGGTCATGATGTCGGCAGCGCCGAGCGAACCGCCCGGATGGCCGGACTTGGCAGCGTGCACGCCGGTGACGATGCCCTTCCTTACCTCGTTGGCAACCTTTTTGAGCTCTTCGTCGCTCATTGTGCCTTCCTTTCATCCTCATTAGACAAAATGCGCACGGCACGGAAAGGTAATCCCAACACAGCCGCAATGCACGTACGTCATTCATTATGCTGGAAACTGATGGCTTTACCAGAGTTTTTATCATTATTTGAACAATTTAGCAGGCAGAACCGCTGATGAAACGGTTTATCAATGTGAACGTCTTTTGGATGGAACGCGATCGACCCTACGCGCTAATGTCCTTGAATCCCTCGCCGAAGGCTTCCGTAACGTCGGCAACCGTCACGATGGCATGAGGATCGCGCTCGCGCACGATCGTCTTGAGGGTATTGAGCTCTCGACGGCTCACGATGACCATAATCACTGGCTTCTCGGCACCCGAATACATGCCAGTCGCCTTAAACTTGGTACAACCACGACCCAGGCCATACATGATATCGGCAGCGATATCAGGGAACTTGTCCGAGATGATGAGTACCATACGGCGTTTGTTGCCACCATCGACCACGGCATCGATCACGTAGCCGCTAATGACCATCGAAAGGCCTGCATATAGTGCGTTTTCGATTGAAAAGACCGGAGCCGACAGCGCGCATACGGCAACATCGATCGCCATGACGGTCGAGCCCACCGGCAGTGAGGTGTTACGCGAGATGATTTGGCCAATCGTGTCCGAGCCGCCGGTGTTGGCGCCGGCGCGCAACACCATGCCGTAACCGATGCCCGTAATAATGCCGCCCCACATAGCGGGAAGCATCAGGTCCGCATCCGCCAGAGGTGCTACAAACGGGGCGAACAGATCGGTAAAGAAGCCCAGCAGCACAAAGCCCGTCGCGGTCTGCACCACGTAGAACATGCCGCCCTCGCGCATAACGACCAACAACAGCAAGGCGTTCATCACGATCGTCTGAATACCAACGGGAAGCGATAGGCCGCGCGCCGCGCCGACCGCCTGGATAATGGTGGCAAGGCCCGTAACGCCACCGGCGGCAAGACCGTTGGGAATCAAAAACAAGTCGGTCGCGATGGCGGCCAAGGCACACCCCAACATGATCTGGGGCAGGTCGTGAAAGAAGTTCATCGAAAGAATGCGCTTGATGTCCAGACGATATGCCATGCTGCCTCCCTCAAAAAAGCGCACCCAAACGGATGCGCTTTGAACTTCTTCTTGTATTCGATTCTACCGATTCGCCGGACAAAAACCACCCCTGCGCAGGGTTTATTCTGGATACAAACCCGTCCAACCGTTGGGTTTGGCATCGGCTTGAAGCCACCCGATGTTTTAGACCTCCGAGCCTTCTGCATCGGCGTTGCCGGTAGCCCAGCGATGGTAGCCAATAACAAACGGGTCCAGGTCGCCATCGTCAAGAACGGCCTCGACATTGCTGGTCTCCACACCCGAGCGCAGATCCTTGACCATCTGGTACGGGTAGAGCACGTAGCTGCGAATCTGGTTGCCAAAACCAATCGTGGTCTTGGGTCCGCGGATCTCATCGAGCGCCTCGGCGCGCTTCTCGAGCTCAATCTCGTACAGACGAGCCTTGAGGATCTGCATGCACGCGGCCTTGTTCTGGATCTGGCTGCGCTCATTTTGGCAGGTAACCACAATGCCGCTGGGGAAATGCGTCACGCGCACGGCGGAGTCGGTGGTGTTGACGCCCTGACCGCCCGGGCCGCTCGCGTGGTACACGTCCACGCGGATGTCATCGGGACTGATTTCGATGTCGATATCATCGGGTAGCACGGGGATGACCTCGACGCCGGCAAACGTGGTCTGGCGGCGCTTCTTGTCGTCGGTGGGGCTAATGCGAACCAAGCGGTGGACACCGGCCTCGGCGCGCAGCATGCCAAATGCGTCCTTGCCCTCGACGGTAAAGGTCGCGCGGTCGATGCCGATGACCTCGGCCGCGGGACAGTCGTTGATGGTGACCTTCCAGCCGCGACGCTGGCAGTACTTCATGTACATCTTAAAGAGCATGAAGGTCCAGTCCTGGGCCTCCAGACCACCCTGTCCGGGCTTGATGGTCACAATAGCATCGCCGTGATCGAACTCACCGGTAAACCAGCTCGAAAGCTCAAGCTCATCGATGGCACGGGCCAGGCGCTCAGCCGTGGCTGCAGCCTCCTCGCGAAGGGCGGCGGCGTCGGGGTCATCCCTCATCTCCTCGGCAAGCTCCAGCGCGGCGCGGGCATCGGAAAGCTCGCCGCGCGCGGTGTCCACGGCAGCGATATCTTCCTTGGTGCGAGCAATCTCCTCCATGGTGGCACGGGCGGCGTCGGCGTCATCCCAAAAGCCAGGGGCAACACTTTTGGCCTCGAGCTCGGTCACGCGGGTACGCTTCTCGTCCAAGTGGAGATACGACTCGACCTCGCCGAGCCGGTCCGCAAACGCGTCCAGCTCGGCGGGCGTTACCTCTAAAGCCTCAGCCATTAACGATTCCTGCCGTGGCAGTACTTAAACTTCTTGCCGCTACCGCAGGGGCACGGGTCGTTGCGGCCCACGTTGACGTACGGATCGTCGCTCTCGGACTTGCGATAGGTCGTCACCTTGCCACCGTTGTTAACGGCAGCCGGTCCGCCTTGGACAGCCGTGCGGGCCTGCACCTGCGCCTGCTTGCGCAGCACCGAGTCGCCGTTATCACCATCGACCTCGGCAGGACCGGAGAAGCGCGCGCCCTCGAGCGCGGGCTCTTCCTTGTGCTCCACGGCACGCGGGGCAGCCTTGATCTCGATGCGCAGAACCGTGCGCAGGTAATCCTCATACATGGTATCGACGAGTATCTGGAACGCGCCGTAGGCCTCGGTCTTGTACTCAACCAGCGGGTCGCGCTGGCCAAAGCCGCGCAGGCCGATGCCGGTCTTAAGGTAGTCCATCTCCTGCAGGTAGTTCATCCAGCGGGTATCGATGACGCGCAGCATGACCTGGGTGTTGAGCTCGCGCATCAGGTCCTCGCCCAAGCGCTCGGCCTTCATGTTGTAGCACTTCTCTACGTAAGCCAGGACATCGGCAGCCAGGGCCTCATAATCCTCGTCGGGGAACTTCGGCGTATCGATGTGGCCGGTGAGCTCCACAACCCACTTGCGCAGGCCCTCCAGGTCGCGCTCGCCATCGTGACTGTCCTTGGTGCAGAACTCCTGCACGCAGCGGTACACGGTGTCGTGCATGACCTCGGTGATGTGGTCGGTCAGGTCCTTGCCGTCCAGAATCTTATTGCGCTCGGCGTAGATGACCTGGCGCTGCTTGTTCATGACGTCGTCGTACTCAAGGACGCTCTTACGCATGGAGAAGTTGATGCTCTCGACCTTGTGCTGGGCGCTCTCGACGGCCTTGGAGATGATCTTGTGCTGGATGGGCATGTCGTCGCCCATGTCGGCCGTGACCATCATCTTGGAGACGCGGTCCATCTTGTCGCCGCCGAACAGGCGCATGAGGTCGTCCTCGAGCGACAGGTAGAACTGGGTCTCGCCTGGATCGCCCTGACGGCCGGAACGGCCGCGCAGCTGGTTGTCGAT
>ERZ825670.3762-NODE-3762-length-12436-cov-24.498425_pt1 | contig 12436 bp, 13 predicted proteins | sample MGYA00519929_ERZ825670 | MGnify/ENA primary metagenome ERZ825670 (study PRJEB31778, sample SAMEA3449207) | human gut metagenome | biome: human gut; feature: human-associated habitat; material: faeces | place: United Kingdom | collected 2010/2012 ...
GTCAGCTGCTCCTTGGTGTAGACCTTGCCCTGCCATGCAGCGTGATCCGGACGAGCCCCGGCGTGCCATGTGACCTCGAAGTAGTTGGTCCCCAGCCGCTGGGCGTTCAGATCCGTGACGTGACCGGTGAGCTGGCCGAAGCCAGTGAGCAGAGCACGACGGGCGGCCACGTCCACGCGATTGTGCCAGCCGCTGGCGTAGTCTACAGTCCGGAGCCCGGAGGCCGTCATCTGATTGACCAGGCGCCGGACCAGTGTGTTGTAGTCGTAGGCGCCGTTGGCCATGCCAGTGATGGCGTCGTCCAGGTAGCCGTTGTAGACATCGGCCAGGGGCGTGAAGACTTTCCCGCCGTGGCCGTTGTCCAGCATGAAGCCGGTGCTCTTGGTGATGTTGTAGAGCTCCTCACTGGACTGATGCACCAGGGCGTCGGTCAGCTGCTGGAGCTCGGGGTTTTGCTCGTAGGGGATGAACTCCTTGCCGATCTGCTCGTAGAGGCTGCGGTCGCGGGTATATTCCCGCTCGATGACCTCAGCGTAGAGCCGGCGGACTTCCTCCTCGTTTCCGTCCACGGCCTTCCGGATCAGGTCCTCGATGTCCTGGGTGCTGTTGCCCAGGATGATGAGGCGCTGGATCTGCCAGTCGGCCGAGTCGGTGATTGTGCCGGCCTTCCGGATCCGGCGGATGATGTCGTCCATGATCGCCATCTCCAGCGCTCTGTATTTCGCCTCAACTCCGGCGGCGAGTAGGTCGTGGTAGCTCTCGTCCATAATCAGCTTTCAACTCTCCGGATCGCCTCGGCTGCATAAGAGGCCGCACGGTGCACAGCTTCGTTGTAATCGGGATTATCAAAGGCATCCAGGATCTTCTTGTTAAAGATCGTGCCGCTCTCTACGAGATAAGTCCAGTTTGCCTGCTTGTTTTCAGAAATGCGAGCGTACCCCTCGTCCTCACTACCTCCGGCTGCGTACAGTTTGGCCGCTGCAGCACGGGCCTCAGAGTGAACGGCCTGCAGCTTTTCCAGGAGTACCATGGCGCTGGAGTACAGCTTCTGGATGCCTTCGATAAAGGCCAGAGTTGCCCGGCCCTGTTCGGCCTCGATCTGATCCCGCAGCCGGTCAAAATCAGCCAGGGGGAAGTCGCACTGCTTCTGGATCATGGCCAGACGCTCCTGGGCGTACTTGATGCCGGCCGCGGCGTCGGTGCGGTCTTTGTCTGCCTTCTTCCAGGTGGCCTGGTCGTCTGCAGCGACGGCTGCGGCCGCCTTAGCCTCGGCCTCGGCTTTCTTTTTGGTCTCCTGCTGCAGGTGATCCTCGGCGGCCTGCAGCTTTGCCTGGTAGTCGGCCTGGAAGGCCTCGACGATCTGGGTAACATTCTTGAACACTTCGTTTTTCATGGTAAATTTTCCTTTCTGTTATTTTTAGCCGGTTAGATCTCCGGCTGGTTTTTGTGAAGACGATCATAGGCCTCGGGGGAGCAACTGGGATGCGCTGCCAGATAGGCGGCCTTAACCCTGGCCTCTTTTTGGGCCCGCTGCTCGGCCTCTGCTTTACTCTCCATATCACAGGTTTCTCTGTGATAGCGCCAGATCTGAAGGCCCGCAGCTTCGGCCTCGTCTCTCAGCTTCCGGAGCTTTTCCGCTGCATCGTCGAACTCAGGGCCGAACGGATCCAGTTCGTAGGCCATCTGATGCTCCAGGCGTTTGATTCTCAGCTGCAGGATCCGGGCCTCGGTCTCCATCTGCCGCTTTGTCTTGTATCTCTCGATGATCAAATTATCCATGTTTTACTTTTCCTTTCTTCTCACTCTCGCCCCATACCCGCGCACAAATGGGTGAGTAAGGCGAAAAGTATTGATATTCCTTGGTTTTTGCTTTCTTCTCACCTGGGTGAGTAAGTGGCCTGTTACGCTCTCTTACTCACCCAAGTGCAAAATAAGTAAAAGTGTTGGTATATAAGGGTTTTTTACTTATTCACCCATTTGCATCTGGGCATAGGACAGTAAACCATTTTTTATCCTTGCCAAAGCCCGTCGCCACGGCCTTGATCATGCCCTCTTTCGTGAGCTCTGACTTCGCCCTGGCCGCCGTGTTCTTAGAGACGCCGTATTGTTTCAGCAAGGCGTCAAGCGTGCCCGTCTCCATGCGGCCGGGCTCCGGGAAGTTGCCCTCGTCGTCCTCCACCTGGAAGTTCTCCAGGAGGTGCAAGATCAGATCCTTAGCGTCTGCTCGCTGCGGCTGCGCTTTTCCGCTGTACTGGGCCTTTAGAACATAGTCCCGATCCGTGAGCTCGCTCGTGCCTCTGAAGGTGGCCACTTCATCGTCCAGGGAAAAGAGAACGGTGTCATTGTGCCGGCCATAATTAGCTTTTTCGTGGGCCATGTAGCGCTGCCCGTTTTCTCCGGTATCGCCTACAATGAGGACGCTGCGGGAAATATCCCAAATATCAGCGCTGTCTGCGATGCGGCGCCGGCCGTAAACTCCGGACTGCTTGTTGGTGTGCTCGATGATCAAAAACGTGGTTCCGTACTTGTCGCCGTAGCCGATCAGAGGCTCCAGACACTGCCGCATGGCGTTACGGTCGCCCATTTTGATCTCTGCCGGGACGAAAGACTGGATCGGGTCAAAGATGCAGAGCTCCGGCCGGTAAGTGGCCAGCAGCTGCTCCAGGAAGTCGCTGTTGAACTTGACGGCCTGGAAGCGCTCGTCGGAGATGTCCAGGGAGATGATCCGGGAGAGATCAGCGCCATTCTTTCGGAGCCTGCGGGCCAGCGTGTACTTCAGTGAATCCTCGGCCGAGAAAAACATAACCGTTCCAGGTTCCCGCTGCACGGTCTCCCCGTGCTCGATAAAGCACGGCCGGCCGGAGCTCACTGCTGCTGCAATATTGCACCAAACCGTTGTTTTACCGCTGCCGCCGTCTCCGGCCAGGCTCGTGATCTGATAGCGGGGTATGTAGCCAGGGATCAGCCAGTCGGGCCGCTCCTCTGGGACGTTGTCCAGGGAAACGAGATCCAGGCTCAGCGGCGCCTTGCTTTTGGCCTGCTTCTGGCCGCTGTTTCCGGAGAGGGAGCCCTTCTCAAAACGCTGCAGCGCCGGGAACACTTCACGCTCCAGCTCCTGATCAGACAGAGGCGGGACGCATACAGATTCATTTTCAGCCGATACGGCCGCTCTGATCGCTGCGTCGGTGAGGCCTTTCGCCTGCAAGCTGGACAGCATCCGGAAGAGGTAGTCCGTCCGGCCTCCAGCTGTGACTTCCTTCTGGGCCTCAAAACGTGGGCCGCTGATGTTGCCCCGTGCCCCCAGGTAGCCCTCGTCGATGAAAGCCGCAGCCTGATCGTCATAGACGGCGAGAGGCCGCTGATCCGGAGCGACGTCCCATTTGTAGGGCCTGCCGGTCTTGGCGTGGATCGTTGGGGGGAGTATTACCAGAGCGCCGTCCGTCTGGAAGTCCACTTGATTGTCGTATAGATGTTGCTGCCGTTTCATGCTGCCCTGGAGCTTGAAAAACAGGTGACGCCCGCCGGATCCCGTTGTGGCCGTCCAGGTCTCCGGAAGTCTCCCGTTTTCTTTCTCCCAGGTCTGCAGCAGCTCGACGCCGCGTCGGCCGTCTTCCGGATGTTCGTCGAGGTCGATCACAGCCAGGCCTCCGGATTTCTCACCGGTGACAACGCCCACGCCTGAGTCTGGCCAGCGGCTCCACCACTGCCGGATTTTCTCCGGATCTTGTGTGGCTTCCTTCTGCCAGGCCTTCATGGGCGGCTGCTTCGTTCCCTTCCGGATCGGGACAACGGCGAGTCCCAGCTCTGCATAGATCAGCGCAGCCTCCAGCGGCTCTGTGATTCCATGCAGTTTAGGCGTCATTCCCTCCGTCCTCCTTTACTGAGTCCAGGGCCGCGTCGATGACTTGCTTGTCAAAGAGGGTGCGCGTCCCGATCTTCCGTACGGCGCCGATCTCGTCTGCCCAGGTTCTGGCTTTAGTCTTGCCGAGGCCGGTGTACTGGCTCAGCTGGGCAATGGACAGAAGGCGAGGTGCTACTTTGGTTTCGTTTGTGTTCATGCTCTTCCGCTCCTTTTTATGTTTTCCGCTGCGGCGCATTGGCTGCCGCAGGTTTCCGCCGCAATCTGTCACGGATTGCACATTGACATTGAAGCACACCGGCGATAAACTAAGTATATATGATAAATTTATAGTGATTTCACTAAGGGAGGGCCACAACATGGCAAGGAAGCAAAACAGAGTGATAGAAAATCAGACACTGATCGATAATATGCGAAAGATCCAGAAAAACAGCGGTCTCCGGCAAGGCGCCTTCTTCATGGCCTACCTGAAGGATCTCCCAGGGGCGCCGAAAGCATCGACGGAAAACGCTGCAGAGGTGGCCCTGAGTGAGATCATGAACGGAGCCCGGGCCGTGCCGGTCTCTTTCCTTCCGGTGTATGCCCAGCTCGGCCAGATCTCCGTGGATCGGCTGCTCACCGGCCAGGACTGGAGCCCAGAGGAGCAGCCGATCACCTATGGAGACGTGCTGCAGCTGCTCTCCACCTTGTCAAAGAAAAAAGCGGCCGAGCTCCTGCCGGCCGGCGCCGGTGTCTCGTTCAAAGATCCGGTTATAGTCAATATGCTGTGCGGCCTGGAGAACGTGGAGCGGCTCCGGCCGAATATTTCCCCCGGCGATGTCGACGCGATAGTCCAGGGGCGGCTGGCCGCCGCAGAAATGCAAGCGCCGATTTTCGACGCAACGAACCGGAAGGCCGCAGCCGGCCGGAAGGTTGCCGAGGCACTCCTGGAAAAAGAAGCCGACGGGTTCGACAAAATGCTTAATCTGATCCGGGCAATATCAAAATAAACGTGTTCCGTTTCTGTATCAAAAGACGGCCGCAGCTACCCACCCTGGGAGCCTCTGCGGCCGTCTCATTTTGTCCGAACGTTTATTTTGAACACCGTTCAAAACGTGCGAGCGAGACCCCGCACAAGGCGAACGTTCGGAAAAAGGCGCTCGTTATATCGAGCGCCGTCGTCTCCCGTCCTCGTCCATCCGATCCCGTCGAGCGCCGCAGATTTGCCCGAAGTACCCGACTAATCGGTGTTTCGTCGATTCGTTGGTTTTGGGAGCGCTTCAGACCTGCAGCGTTCGTTCTTCCTATCTACAATCAAGGTATCGAGGTAACAAGGATCCGGAGAAATTCCTATAACGCGTGTATGCGTCCTCGCGGGTGCCTGTTTTAGTGCGTATATGGTTTTTTTTTAATAATCTATATAGAAAATTCGTTACCTTGTTACCCTCAGCCGTTTTTCCCTTGCAGTTACTGGCTTTTTAGCGGTAACGATTAGAGGAACATACCGGGTAACAAGTCCCGCTCGTTACCATTCATCCCTTATCAATAGCGGTAACGAGAAACAGGGAAGGCGGATGAACTTGTTTCCTGTTACCGACTCCGGGCCAGTACCTCTACGACCGCTGGCGCTCGTCTCCTGCAGCCGCAGCTGCGCCCCTCCCGGCGAGGGAGCCCGTCCCCGTAGGGGATATGATAGGCTACTGCTTGACGCTTTGTCGGCAATGTGGTAGCCTATCTATATAGGGAGATAATACACCACCCCCGCAGCCTATACGCAATCCAGAAAGGAGTCGCCCCCATGAAAGAACTTTCCGTGACAATAACCTTCGGTATGGGAAACGAGGCCCACAACCATGATTTAGAGTACCGTGAGACGCTGGAGCACGTCCACGCAAGGGAAGACGGAGTCGTCGAACTCCTCCCCTACCGGCCGTACCGGGATCAGATCAACGAGCTCATGCGGCCGTACATCGACGAGTACAACGCCGAAAGAGACAGAAGGCTCCAGGCTGCCTGGGATCGCTACAACGCCGGAGAGCTGAAGACAAAGCCCAGGAAGCGGGATTACAAGCACATGGATTATGATTACTATTCCCAGCATGAGAACGACGAGTATTACAACCAGAAGGAAAAGAGAAAGGAGCCGCTGCCGATTTTCCGGAGTATTATCCTCGGGATCGGAGACAAGGCCGACCGGAAGAAGGGCCGGATCACAGAGGCCCAGGCGATAAAGGTCTTCCGGGAGGCCGTGGCCGACTTCCAGAAAGACAACCCAGCGCTGCACGTCCTGGGAGCTGCCGTGCATCTGGACGAGGTAGGATTCTATCACTGCCATCTGGATTTCAAGCCGCTATATGACAAGACGACCGCCGACTCCAGGGGTCTGAGCGCCGGGATCAGCTTCGAGGAAGCCCTGGAACAGTGCGGCTATTCTCCGGAGCAGTCAATCATAAACGGCCGGGACAAGGCGCCGATCCGGTTCAACGGGCTCCGGAACAAGATGTACCGGAACATGGAGCGAGCCATGGCCTGCGAGGGCCTGCGGCTGCAATATGGCGTCAGCGCTCAGAAAGAGCCAGGCAAGGACAGCAGCCACAACCAGGCGCTGGAAGACTGGCAGGCGATCCAGGACGCGGCCCGGGATCTGCAGCATCAGAAAAACGTGGCCCTGGAAGTGATCAGCCTGGACGAGGTCAGCCCGGAGGATCTGAAGCGGGCAACGGCAGCGGTGCAGCGCATGGCAAACACGCTGCAGGAGGTGGCAGACAGTCCCAGGACAATCGACCGCAAGGGCTACAAGGTTTCCTTCCGTCTTTTCGATCAGCTCCAGACCATGCTCCGGAGTCTGCAGAAAGCTATGGCCTATCTCGTGCATCAGATCGACGCCCTGAAGGAGAAGCTGGAGTATTATCGTCCCTTCGAGCAGCGGGCCCAGAAGGCCGAAGCAGAGGCCGCTCAGCTGCGGCGGGAGCGCTTTTCCAGTGCCGAGGCCCGGAGCCGGCTGGAGAATGAAAACCGGCGCCTGCAACGGGAGAACGACGCCCAGCGGCGCTTTATGGAGACCATAAAGGACAGAGAGGGCCGGAGTATGCTGGACGCCTACGAGGCGAGGAAAGCCGCGCAGAAGAGGGGCCAGGAGTGGAGCAGATGACCGTCGATTCTCTCACAATAGCGTTGAAAATAACCGTCTGCTTTCTCACAATAGACCGTCCTATCTCTCACACTTCACCGTCCAGTCTCTCACAATAGACCGTCCTGTTTCTCACATTTAACCGTCCGATCTCTCACAATAGAAGCCCGAAAAACCTTGATGCGACAAGGGTTTCCAGGGGCCTATATATTAAAAATAAATGTAATAATTTATTATGAATATAGAGCTGATGAGAGAGAAAAAGAGAATTATTTTATTTATTTTCCATCGGTCGAACAAGTCCGGCGTCGGTATATTGTGAGACTGCTTGACTTTTCTCACAATGTATTATAGAATGATTGAAAACGCATTGAAAGAGAGGTTTTCCCTATGGCAAAGCGCAAACTTTCAGAGCGTGAGGAGCTGAAAAGGCAAGCCGGCCGAGAGATGGCCGTTTACAAGCGGGATGATATGATCCAGAAAGCCCGGTTCTCCCTCACCCTCCAGGAACAAAAGTGCATTTTATATGCAATCAGCAAAATAAAACCGACCGACACGTATCTCACAGAATACGTCTTTGACATCCGGGATTTTTACACCCTCTGCGGAATCGAAAAGGACACCTATACAGAGCTGAAAAAACAGCTCATAGCTCTGAAGAGTAAGTGCTGGTGGATGCTCATGCCAGACGGTGAGACAGAGAGCGCCGTCTCGTGGTTCGACGTCGTCCGGACAAACAAAAAGTCCGGTAAAGTGACGGTAGCCTTCCATCGGGACATGATGCCGTATCTCATTGAACTGGCTAAGCAGGCCGAACAAGGAATGTTCTACACTGGCTATAATCTGCAGTTCATTCTCCCCATGTCCAGCCGGTACAGTCCCAGGCTGTACGAGATCCTGAAGAGCTACCAGAAAAACAACCGGGAATGGTTCTTTGAGCTGGAGGATCTGAAGAAGCTGCTCGACTGCCAGAACTACACACGGTGGCCAGATTTCCGACGCTTCGCTCTGGAGCCGGCCGTCGAGGAGATCAACAAATACACAGATCTGAATGTGGCCATGGATACCCAGAAGGAAGGCCGGAAGGTGACGAGAGTGATCTTCTACATGGCCAAGAAGGGCCAGAAGGCGCTCCTGGAGGCCAAGAGGGCCGGCGTGGATCGGCTCGATGGCCAGCTGGACTTCGACGCTCTCCTGGCCGAGCTGCAGCGTGGGGACAGCGTGAAGGCTCAGTTTTGGGCAGAAAATCCGATCCGGCGGGAAGAAAATTAAAATTGAACTTGTTTTGTCCGGTTCAAAACAGTACAATATCAGGGTGAACAAGTTCTGAAGGGTTCAGAACGGTACAAAATGAGGGGTATTTGATATGCAGCTTCTTGTAAAAGACTTTGCGAAAGAGCTCGGCTGCTCTGACAGCATCGTTTACCGCCATATCCGAAACCACCGGGAGGAACTCGGGGACAGGATCATAAAGAAGGCCAAACAAACGTGGATCACGGAGGAGGGCCAGGAGTTTATCCGGAGCCTCATGATCCAGCAGCCGATCGTGATCAGCGAGGCCGGCTTTTCCCAGAGCCTGGAACAGATGGAGAGGGAAAACTCCGTCCTGAAGGACAAGCTGATCGCCATGCACGAGACGCTGCAGGCAGCTCAGCTGCAGATCGAGGAGGGCAGACGGGCCCAGCTGGCCCTGGAGGCCTCAGAGGGCGAGAAAAAGACGCTCACGGCGTCCAGGGATGAATACAAAGCCCAGGCCGAACAGACGGCCCAGGAGGCCGCTCAGGAGCGCCGGAGGGCTGATAAAGCGGAGGAGGAGGCCCGACTATTGAGGGAGCAGCTCGACCGGCCTCTAACGCTCATGGAGAGGCTCAGAGGCCGCCGCAAAGAATAAGAGCCCCGGGAGATAACTCCCAGGGCTCTGCTTTTTTTTTTACTTGGCTTTCTTTCCGGCCGTGTATCCTTTTTCAAATCCGAGATAGTAGGCGTCACTGGCCAGCTGAGGTCCATTGCAGGAGAGCTCGATCAGAAAATCGGCCTCGGTGAGAGTGAAGTGGGCTCCGGAGGCCTTGCCGGCTCTCACTTTTGCACGTTCAATCCGGTTCAAAATCCGCTGCTCACCACGGGAGGCGCCCTGGATCTTCTGCTGCCGGCGCTGCATCCGGCGCTCCATCACAAGCCGCTCGTTGTCTTCTACGATGCCGACGATCTCTGCGAGGCCCTCGCTGTTTGCCAAAACTTCAGCCCAGCCGGCGAGGCTCTGAAGGGTTCTGTCGTCCATCTGATCGGCTGCCTGGGTTAGTTTTTCCATGATTTCAATTCTGTTCATATTGATTCCCTTTCCGGGACGCGGTATAATAACCAAGAGCGCCCCACTGTTTTGTCGTGTGGTTGCTTCTTCCGCTCCGGAGCTGGTGGCCGCCAGCTCCGGACTTTTTTTTACTTTGCTTCTTCCTGGAGTTCTTTCTTGTACTTGTAATACGTATTCCTGGCGACGCCGACGAGCTGCATGACGTCAGCATCTGGCAAGGACCCCTCAAAATCACGGGACAGCTCCCGGATCCGGGCCTTTGCCGTCTTCGATTTCTTGGTCTCGATCTTGGCGCCAGTTGCACGGCCCACTTGTTTTCCGGCCGCCTGGGCTCTCCGGACGCCCTCACTTGTGCGCTGATGGAGATAATCGACTTCCTGCTGCGCTGACTGGAAGGCGAGCTCGATCTGCTCCCGGGCGAGGTCCAGCATCAGATCGTTGAGCAACTTCCCCTGGCCGGTCAGGTATTTGTCGATGGCCTTCCGGCCGGTCTCTGCTGCTATGTCGATGTGCCGATCCAGGGCTCCCCGGTAAACGTCGGTGTTTATGTGCGGTTCCTTCAGGAAAACCAGATGCACACCCCGCTGGAAAAGATCCTGGTACAGTGCGAAACCTTCCGCTGCATTTCTGCTCATACGGGAGACCTCGTCAAAAACTACGGTATCACCTTCTTTCAGTTGTTTTGCCAGTTTGCTCCATGCGGGCCGGTCTGTGGTCGTGCCGGTGTACTCCTCCGTGATGATTACGGCCTTCGGGTACTTTGTTTTGATATTCTCGATCTGTCTCTGAATATTCTGCTTCATGGTACTGATTCTGCAGTATCCGTATAACCTCGCCATGAGCCGCTCCGTCCTTTCGTAGTATAGAAATAAACGAGCGTTTATTTCTATACTCGATTATAAGGCCTGGTGCGGCTTTTGTCAATGCCCTTTTTGATACTTTTTTGAAAAAGGTTTATTTTAATACTGCCGATTTACTCCTTTCCCTCGTTATCGTTAAGGCTGCTGTCTAATAGGCGCTGCGCTTGAGCACGCATGTCCTCACGCTCCAGACGCAAAAGAGTGAGGGACTCTACAACGGATTCTCCGGTATGCCGGAAGCGTCGCAGCCCTCCACGGTAGGGATCGCCCAGATAAGACTCATAATAAGGCCGCAGCCGTGCCTTGTTTGAAGGGCTCCGGAGCTCGTCCAAGGCCAGCTTGTTTTTCAGCAGCTCTCTCTGGGTCAGCGCTCGATCTCCCCAAAAACGGACGCGCAGCGCTTGCTGTTTCTCCGGATCCATGCGGCTGATCAGCCGCTGCAGCTCTCCGGCCATTTTCTCGTGATCCAGGCGCCGGCCGACGTCCTCCTCCAGATCCTCGGCTCCGGCGAGGGAGTCTCCCAAGGTGAGAGAGCCGTCTGAGTCGTCCACTGGGGCGTCTATACTGGCCAGGGTGGTGGCTTTCAGCGCCTCCCGGATCTTTGCCAGGGCTGCGGCATCGACGCTCAGCGCGGCGCAGATCTGGGCGTCTGAAGGAGAGCTGCCGGTGCTTTTCTGGTATTCTGAGATAAAGCGCCGATACTTCCAGATCTTTTCCTGGATGTGAGAGGGGAGCCGGATCGCTGAGCCGGTGGCCCGGATCGAGCCGAACATGGCGTTCCGGAGCCACTGCCAGGCATAGGTCATAAAAGCGACGCCTTCGGCCGGATCGTAGGCCTCCGCAGCTTTCAGAAGGCCGAAAAAGCCTTCCTGCAGCAGATCCTCAGCGTCTCCCAGGCCTGCGGCTGCTATTTTATCGGCCATGTATTTGACGCCTCTCTCATTGTTGGCCCAGAGCTCAGACAGGGCGCTCTGATCTCCGCTCTGGAATGCGGCGACTATTTCTTCATTGGTTCTCGTGGTTGCTCCTCCTCTCACATTTCAGTAAGAGAGCCCCTGGCCATAGCTGGCAGGGGGCTCCTTTTTTTTACTGACTGATTGGCTCCCTACAATATGGACACTTGTCTAAGTGCTTCCCGTCCGGGATATAGGCCCCGCAGAGGGAACATTTGATATAGCTTCCTTCTCCTACCCGGCCATAAATCGGGACACCGCAGCCGGGGCAGAACTTGACATCGTCCGGGACTACAGCGTCGCAGGCGCCGCAGCGGCTACGGCTACTTGTGATACCGTATACGCCGCGAACGCGTCCATAGACCGGGTAGATCTTCAGTCTGACTGGGTTCTGCCGGCCGCTCATACATTGCCTCCCCTTGCTGCGATAATTTTCTGAGAGACCTGATCGGCCAGGTTGGTATCGAGGCCACATTTCTCCATATCCTCGGCCGCCTTTACCCATGCAGTCTGATCGTCCGCTCCCCCTTCCATCAGCGCCTGGCTGATACGGCCGGACAGCTCCGTATTTATGGACGGCGCCCGCCCGCTGCTTGTGCCGGTACGGATACGGCCAGTGCTGCTGCGGATCTGATCGTCCATGTCACCGGGGATGTTATTGGCCGCGGCTGCCTTTCGGATCTGGGAGTTGAGGCTCTCAGGATCCAGGGCTCCGGAGCTTCGGCCGCTCTTTCTCCGGATCTGTGCGTTTATTCCGTCGTTATTTTCTCCAGGTCTCCGCAAACTGTAGGACGCCTTGACAGAAGTCCGGCCGGCCTCGTCTGCGAGCTGTCTGATAAAATCAGCCATTATTTTCTCCTTTCTTAGCTTGCCACTGGGCGAAAACCTTCGGGCTCGGTGATATCCGGCCCGTTGTGCGCCCTGTGTAAATTCTTTCAGTTTGAACAGGAATACCCATAAATTTACTAAAGCTTTTGTAGTCATTCAGCAGTGCCTGGTACTTACACTGGGCGATGGTGATGTCTTCCTTGTCAGCTTCGGCAGTGCGGAGGAGCTACACACGCTCCCGCTGGGCCCTCAGAGAGGTCTCCATTTGCCTCTGTTTCTGCCGGGCCTCATAGGCGGTGTATGCTTTTCCCTTCCACTCTACGGGCGTATTTTCCCGGGCGTTCTGCTCCTCCAGCCACTCGTCGGTGTACATCCTCTCGCTGACGCCCGGGATAAATGGGTAATAATCATGGCCGCAATTCCAGCCTTTGAGGCCCGGACCGGTGCCCAGGCCGCACTTGGTCGTCAGCTGCTCCTTGGTGTAGACCTTGCCCTGCCATGCAGCGTGATCCGGACGAG
>ERZ825670.3763-NODE-3763-length-12434-cov-3.430729_pt1 | contig 12434 bp, 8 predicted proteins | sample MGYA00519929_ERZ825670 | MGnify/ENA primary metagenome ERZ825670 (study PRJEB31778, sample SAMEA3449207) | human gut metagenome | biome: human gut; feature: human-associated habitat; material: faeces | place: United Kingdom | collected 2010/2012 ...
CACAAGGAATCCTCCCACTTACGTGGGTCCCTCCTTATGAAAATAAAATGCTGTGAATTTCGAAAATTCTTCACAGCATTTTTCATCGTTTATATTTTGTCAGATTTTCTTCTCTTTGACTAGAAACTGTGGCCTCCACCGCCACCGCCGATGCCTCCGCCTCCGAATCCACCGCCGCCGATTCCGCCATGACCGCCGGATCCAGATCTTGTACTTCTCGTTTCACTGATCATATCATATTTATGATTCATGTTATATGAAACCTTTGTACCGGTAAGCAGATTTTTTGAACCCATGTCATATACCTTTGAAGTCTTCTTCATCAGAAGATAATTAAGCAATATAGAAAATATTATTGCAAGGAGTATGTTGCTGATATGCTTCATTGGACGGCTTATCTGCTCTCCTACCAGCAGCATATTTATCTGCTTGAATGCCTCGTTTGCACACTCAAAATATTTCTCTTCGCTTGCATATTCATAGACATTGTCTGTTATCGTATACGCATTTGTCTTGGTTATGATCTTGTATGGTTCGCCATACGAATAGATGTATATCTGTCTATTACGCATATCAATGAAGAACATAACGCCATCGCGGGTGCCAAATTCTCTTTTATAGGCAGATTCCGCATGGTATGCTGTAGATTTGTACATAAGGTTCGATGTCACACACAATACATTGCAATAACGGGCAGTCTCCTTCATAGTCTCCGTCAATTGTGCCTCCTGACTTTCAGTCAGCACATCTGCATCATCTTTGATTACCACTTCATGCTGGTGACTATACGAATCATCCCGATCCTTCTCAGATGCCTGAGCAGTCACTACACCATTACATCCCATAACCCAAAACAGCAGTATGATCATTACAGTGATCACCATTCTGGTAATTACCGCTCTACGCACGATGATCACCTCCCTTATACTCAAACTGTGGAAGTGGTCTTGTGGACATCCGGTTGTGGCTGATAACCAGATCTATGAGTGTCAGAATGGTTGCAGCACACACCAGAAGCACGCATCCATAATAATACTTGTCCATAACGGGTTTTATCAACACGACCGCTACAGACAGAATGGTGGCAAAGGCAATAAATAATCCCATGACGCCACTTTTTCTTTTTACTCTTCTCACGTTTACTATGCCTTTTACTGCCCCATAAATGGCTACCAGACACGAGATGCACGCCACAACATAACTGGCCTTTCCCATAATATCCCAGTTAAAAAGAAATGGATTTATATCAAACTTCAGGCAGAATAATACTATTATGCACACTATCAGCTGTATAACTTCCAGAAAACAGGAAAACTTCACAAATGAAGTTATCTTATTTTTTATTTTTCTTTTTGTGTCTTTTTGTGGCTTTTTTGTTTGCAGCTTTTTTGTTTGTAGCTTTTTCTTCTTGCCTCCACTTTTCTTTGCATTGAGTGTGTGCCTTGCGAAGAATCCCACATCATTTTCATGTGTCTCTACATCTGCTATCTTCTCCATCTCATCGCAATATATCATGGTCACAAGCGCAGATACAAATGCCAGTAGCACGCCAGGCCTCACCGTAAGAAATAAGTTCAGCAAAAAGTATAATGGGATCACTCCTATCAGGCATCCCAGCAGGAACTTGCCGATATCAAGCGGTATATCCGCAGCCACTTTGCCTGTGCTGCCATTTATCGCTGCATATGCAATACGTTTTCCGTTCTTGTACGACAAAAGCCACACAGGAAACAACCCGGTCTTTGCTCCAGTGATCTTTATATCCATCGTTTCTGACAATGGCTCCTCAGGTTCACCGATAGCATCATATGTACATAGATGATGCTTTATCTTCCTCATCATCACATCATGCGCCATATCTCCTGTCACCTGCGCTATCTTATCCCTGTAAACCTTATAATCCACATCCGGCAGATCCGCATAGAATCCGCTCAGATATCCCATGGAAAATGGCTTCATATCCGCCGAGTCAAATGGTGCCACCTTGCTGCTGAGATCATCTGGAAACAGCGATGATGCGTCCATGGTTATATTCTCGTAATGATTATCCGCAAAGCATCTTACATTATACGTATGACTGACTGTATCAACCCCTGAAGTATAGCTGTCCGTCGCCCTGACAGTGGTTTTACCTTTCTGGTCAACATCACACAGCCAATAAGGCATGTAGATTCCACGGAACTCCTGCACATTTCGTCTGTGTTTCAGTCTGTTCGGCGCGTATATCGCCCTCTTCATGACTGTAGCATATGATGCCTTGCACATGTCCTTCGTCACCGCAAACGGTATCACATAATCCGGTCTTCTCTCACTTTTCAGCCGGCTGGAAAGCATAGTTGCTGCCCCGCAGTAACTGCAGAATCCCGTCGCTGATTCATCCGTACTGTATATCTCGCCACCGCACTGCGGACAAATGAATACAGTAAGCTCCATATGCTTGCGTTCCTCGCTGTCCTCATCCTTGTCGACACTCTCCGGCTCGTATTCATTTCCACATGCTTTGCAGTACATTTTCTTTCTTGCTATATCATATACCAGATTGCTGCCACATCCGGCACATTGTATCATATGTATTTCCCCCTGTAATATAAATTGTAAAAGATTATTGACGAAATAACCTAACTCATTATACTACCTCTTTTTATAAAGAACCAGCTCCGGATTTGTACCTTCCGCCTCATATGTCGATATCATAACAGATTGCGGGAATTGGGGAAAGCAACGGGGTGTTGCTCTGTTCCTATACCGACTGCGTAAACCGGCATTTCGGGAAGCCCGAGCAGCCTATAAATTTGCCAAATTTCCCCGATCTTTCAACCAACTTTTTCCCGCATTCCGGGCATATCATAGACATCTTTGCAGGTGCAGACTTAGCCTCTTCGGTCTTATCGCCAAGCAGCTCAGCAACCTCTTTATCTGTTAGTATCTCTGCTGTGCACTCTCTCGCAACCCTCACCGGTTTGCACATCCATACCGACTTATCTCCTATCATGTAAAATCTAAACTTCGCCCTTGTCGCTGCAACATTGACGATATTATTGTTCACCCAGTTGACTGCTCCCATAGATTTGCTGTCGCATCCGAGTAGGAATATAACCTCATCCGTTCCCTGGCCCTGGAAAGTGTGCACAGTTCCAATGTTATTGGCATTAAGCCATTTTCTGACTCTTGGCTCCTTTCCATATAACTCCGATTTCTTTATCATCTCCAGCATTCCCTCTTTGACCGATGTAAATGGTGTGATGATAAACAGCCTCGGAATATCGATAGGATCCCGTTCAAATTTTCTCTCCAGTAGTTTCAGAACAAGCTCGCCCTGCGCCTTGACAAAGTGATCCTTCTTGCCCGAATTCTCAGCACCTGCTACATCTATCCAACAGCTCTTGTCCAGGATAAATGTTCTTGCCCTGTCCTCCTTAGGAGCTGCCGTCTGCTGCTTCATAGTTCCATCATATGAAAGCACATTTGAGATTGTGTACATCGGGTCAATGCATCGCCTATGGACTACCAGTGGGCAGCCTACCCACTCTTTCTCCTCATCCTTTCCAAGATAAGTTCCATACGGATTTATATAGTCAGCAAAATCCTGCACAGAGATTTTCTTATCCTTGTAACCTGCCAATATCTCTGCTGTAAGCAACTGCTTTATCATGTCAGTCTCCGCTGTGACCACAGGCTCGATCTGCTTTGGATCTCCGACTATGATCGCCTTTCTGCATCTGAACATCGCACCAACTGCCATCTGTGGCTGTGCCTGTCCCGCCTCATCGACGATAAGAGTTCCAAGCACTCCACTTTTCTTCACATCGCCCAGAAATGTCTGCGCTGATGCAAATGTTGTGGATATTACAGGGGTGAGCAGGAAAATGCTCTGAAGCATGTATGGCATGGCTTCTTCTCTGTCTGCAAGCTTCATCCTCTCACCACAATCATCAAACACATTCCACGCTATCATCAGGTTGATGATATTATGCCGCATGCATTTTGAAGAAATGACAAATTCTTTGTGCAGCTTACATGCATACAGGAATAACTTTTCACGCTCTCTATTGTACTGGGCGGTAAACCATGGATTGGTTATCTGTGCTTTTGTTGACAGCCTGTCGTCCTCGGATACATAACGTTCCATAAATGCAGCGTCCACCGGGGTCATCTTCATCTGCCCATGCGAGTATTTTGAAATACACCGCTGGTATTCCTGAAGATTCTGCAGGCCAGATATCCTGTTGTTCAAAGAAGTTATCTCTCCATTAAGTTTTGATATTATCGCTTTCTTCTCCTGAATGAATATATCTCTTGCGGATGTATCCTTACGCCTTGCGAACAATCCCTTCGGTCTGCTTTCCTCAAGCTCGATCAGCTCTTTTTGTTCAGCAAATAACTGACGCTCAAGTATCTGCCGCTTTCTTTCCACACCACTTATTTCACATGACAAATCCTCTGGTGCATCTTCCTGCAGCTCCACAGGAACCGAACCTGCCAGAGCACAGATCTGTCCTAATTCTTTTCGTAAGTTTTCAACCAATTTGTACTGAGATAAAAACTTTTTTCTTATCTCCAGATATTTTGCCTTATGCTGCTCCCTGACATCATTTGATTTGTAGTCCTCCACAAATGGCTTCAGAACCGAATTGCAATACTTACGGATATTTGCCTTTCTGCCAAACGGAGCGGATATCAATCCCCAGCAGTCAGCTCCGCCTAAAAGTTTATCCGCATAACGCGTAAAATAAATGTCCTTCTCTTCTCGGCTCTTACCATATCTGGTTATATTCTCCACATCACCTGACTTGTTGATATCAAACAAATCATGAACCTCATCCAGACCGCAGCGGATCTCCTCTTCGTCATCCCCAGATGACTCCAGACTGTCAAGTATATCCCTCGCCTTCGGAAGGTCTATCGTGATATTTTCCACCGCCGCATTGTTACATGACGCGACCAGCATACTATAATTGTTGATCTCATCAACATTTATCGAATAATAATGAGGCGCATACTGGTAATAGGCATTCGCATTTGCCTCTAGCGGTCCATGCGAAAATGAATGCATCTCAAATAAAGAGTCTGGATCTTCTGCGTTCTCAGCGAGAAGTCTGGCACGCTCAACAATATTGCTTGCCACGATCTCCTTGAGCAATGTAGTCTTTCCCGTTCCGGGAGGTCCGTTTACAGAAAAAACTGGAGCATCCCCGTCCTGTCTAATCGCAATATTGACTGCAACCTGCTGCATCAACGCCGGCATATATTTGGCCGGCCATTTTCCCCTTGGCGAATTTGTAACGTTAAGAATTCTGTCAAAGAACAGCTTCATCTCACTTTTTCCCGCATCCGGCGAGATGATCGTTCTCGGTAAATCATCTGGGTCTTTCGACTTTTCGTACCCTGCCAGAATGTACTCGATCACTTTCTTCTCATATTCATTCCCATCGCCAAAGTTTCCGTTCTGAACCAGCTCTGACAACTGAATAATGTCATTCAAAAAGAAGCTTTTACCCAGGTCAGCATAGTCAAATGCGTCTTCGTCCGCATCTCTGACCTGTTCGCTCGCATACCTGTTGTATTCGGCAATTCCCATCGATTCCTGAGGATCCTCTGAGAATCTGTGTTTCACATACTCGTTAAAAATCTTTTCATATATGGTTGAAATGAACTCATCGACATTCTGGTCCTGCAGTTCCTCATCGATCTCTCCAACAAGTTCTTCATACTCACTAGTATCGAGAGAAAAGTCATGACTATTATGTGCTCTTGACTCATCCCACTTGGCAACTGCCCACAGTATCGATGACAGCTGGAAACTGTTCTTAAGATACACACCTTTCGTATCTGTCTTGAATGAGCACCATGCGATCGCACTCTTTTTCGGATAAGCTATCTCAGGATTATCGGATTTATCCTCTATAAACTTCTCAAGATAATCAACTACTGTGTTCCGCTCTACCTTCCCTAGGCAAAAATGGATCTCATCACCAACCGAAGGAAACTTCGCATAGCCGTCCCTGTCATTTTCCAGGATCATTTCCAGATCAATATCAGAAGATGACAAAACTGGCAAATCAAAGAAGACCTCGATCTTCTCTGCCTTAACCTCTTTGCCATTCTTAATATTCTTAATTAGCTTTTTGTTCTCTGTACTTTCCTGTGGAATGTCGGTCTGACCTAGAAATTCTGTGATTTTCCAGTAGTTTAAGATTTCCAGGACTGCGTTCTTTCGTTTGTCTTCCATTCGGTGTGCTCCTTGTGGTGTAACCCCTAATCTTTTTTCTTGAAATATCTCCTGCTCTTTCTTGCTTATAACCTCGCTTTTGAATCTGTTTTTACATTTGCTTACCCTTTATCTTATCCACCAGTGTCACATCCGCCGGCAGCCAATCGACCGAATCAAGTTCCTCTATAGTGAGCCACTTCGCATCTTCGTGTTCTTTTAATTCTAAATGATCTGCTGCCAGCTCACACAAGAAACAATCCATCGACAAATGAAAAGCTGGATAATCATATTCGATAGTATCAAGCAATTCTCCAACATTTATCCTTGCATCCAGTTCCTCGTTTATCTCCCTGACCAGAGCGTCCTGTGGAGTTTCACCAGCTTCTATTTTTCCTCCAGGGAATTCCCATCCCCCTTTAAGTTCTCCGTATCCTCTCTGGGTTGCAAATATCTGCTTTTGGTTGTTTTTTTCTCTTACAATTACTGCAGCAACTACTCTTATTGTCTTCATAACATCCTCCAATTAAGAATTTACAATGTACTCGTAAATATCTTCACGCACTGGAACATCAAGTATCCATTCAATTTCCACTGCTGTTTTCTCTGTGTTCGTCATTTTGAATTCTTTAGTTTTTCCACTTGCTGTCATATGTCCAAGATAATAAAACTCCTTAGAAATCTTATCATCTTTATTCTTTCTTACAAAAAGCTCTACATGAATTCCTTTTTCCTTCGCTTTAAGGAAATTCTGTACATCCTCTGACTGCAAACTTCTGCCAGACTTCGAAATAGCTATCAATCGATCCCTGAAACCCGGAATAAAATGATCTTCATATTTCGTGGTGTCACTAATATCCTCTGCCTTATCATAATTGATGAACACAGGAAATGTCTTCGTCTTTCTGTCATATTTATATCCACCAATATTTAACGGAACTTCATTCTGCTCCCAATTGAGAAGACGACATACATCCTCATAAGTGTATTTCTGGTACAAAACAAAGTCCGTCTGATCATATGTATTACTATAATCACGCTCGTATCTGCTAATACCAAATTCAACAAGTTCTTGAATGATATCATAAAATTCGCCATTTGACAGCATTTGTAAAAATGACTTTGTTGGGCAATAATCGTTTTCTTTTTTCTCAATAAACACGCACTTCGCGTAAGTTTTCTTGCTCGCTCCAGCTGGGAATTCATTAGTCATAACATTTACAATGTTTTCCTTCTGCTCCTGACTGACATCTCTTCCATATTTCTTCATATCCTCTGAAAGGCCAGCAAACAAACCCAATTTAGCTAGGCCCCGGGCATATGTAAGTATTCTTTTCAACATCTGAAGTTCTTGAATTCTTTTTCCATTTGCCAATTTCTTAGAAACAAATTCGATTATTTTTTCTTCATCCTCTGGCAAGCGAGTCTTGTATTCTTTCTCATATTTCACTAAAAACTTATAATACGATCCGAGACTGTTGTTATCAAAGATTCGAATAACATCCATCTCGCCGTATTCATCAAAATCCCTCAATCTGGGAATACGTCCAAGTTTATTCTTGAGGTTCGTATAATTCTCTTTGATAAGCCTTATATCACTAAAGTTTGCGTTATCAACCGACGCAAAAATTCTCTTTCTGCTAACCTCATCAAAATGAACCGTAGATGCACCAGGAATCATCCGTTCACCTTCCATGACATATCTACGGATATTATCTTTGTTATATGTTCTATCTCCTGATAAGGCAATCGGTATCATGAAATTGTTGTTATAGTTTCCAATAAAATCAAGGATTACAACGTATTCTTTCCCCTCTGCTTTTCGAAGGCCTCTTCCCAATTGCTGTATAAAAACAATTGGTGACTGAGTCGGTCTCAACATGATGACCTGATTTACCTCGACAATATCAACACCTTCATTTAAGACATCCACAGAGAAAATATAATCTATAGGAGTCTTATCTGCCGCTGTGTCACTCTCATCCATGGCAAGTCTCTCAAACGCATCCTGCCTAACCATCTCTGAGTCCTCACCACTAAGTGCAACTGTCCTATATCCAAATTCGTTGAACTTCTTTGATAGTTCTTTACACTCCCGGTTACGGCTGCAAAATACCAATCCCTTTACACGTTCTCCGCTGTAACCATAGTAGTTCGACTGCTCTATAACAAGCTTTACACGCTCGTCACATACCAATTTATTAAAATCTTCTTCTGATAGATTCTTTGACTTGGTATCCTGTACAACGGATAAATCAGTAATTCCAAAATAGTGAAATGGGCACAGCAAGTCCTCTTCCATTGCCTGCTGCAGACGAATCTCATAGGCTATCTGATGATTAAATATCTCATAAATATTTTCCCCAGAATCATTGTCATTCCTCTTGTCAGGCGTAGCTGTCATGCCAAGGAATAGACGTGGAGTAAAATAATTCATAACCTTCTGATATGTATTTGCCGAGCTATGGTGGGCCTCGTCCAGAATAATACAATCAAACTCGGCTGGATCATACATTTGCAAATGCTCATCCCTATTTAACGTCTCCACAGTGGCAAATATATAATCTCTATCGTATTCATGATAGCCAGCACCTACCAACCCTACAGAAATCGTACTGCCGAAAACTCTCTGATACGATTTCTTTGCCTGTACAGCAAGTGACGCTCGATGGACAAGAAATAACACTCTCTTAAATCCAAGTTCACGCATTGCAAATGCCGACGCATAAGTCTTTCCCGTACCAGTGGCACTTATAAGAAGTGCTCTCTTCTCATCATTCTCCAATATAACTTTAAGGTTAGCAATAAATCCCACCTGCATGCTGTTTGGTTTTAATTTATATCTCTCCAATGAGGTAATATTTCCCTCTGAAGCGATTTTCCTTTGAGCTTTGATTATATCGTATCTCTGCTTATATTCCTCATAAAACACATCATAGTCCAGAGCATATTCTGAGTTCCATAACTCGTCAAATTCTCTTAAAATATCCTCTGTCATCTCTCCCTGTGCCGTAGAGACAAGCTTCGTATTCCATTCTCTATTGGTCGTGAGTGCAGCACTAGTAATATTCGAGCTGCCAATTATGATTCTGTATATTTCTTCCTCTCTGAATATATATCCCTTTGTATGAAAGCCATTGTTAGCAGATCTTGTGTCATACATTCTAATCTTTATATTCTTCAGAGAATGCAATTTCTCCAAAGCCAAAGGCTCACTAAAATCCAAATAGTTTGAGGTCAATATCTCCCCTGGAACCCCTTTTCCCTCAAGCTCTTTCAACGTCTGAAGAAGCGGTGTTACACCGCCCAAAGTAATAAATGCCACACTTATCTGAAACTTATCACATTTTAGAAGTTCACTCTCTATGACTGAAATAACTTTCTTACCTTCCCTGTGATTATTTGAAACAAAGCCCGGCTTATATGATATCTCAGATGCAATATTACCATCGATATATGCAGTTTCCAATCCGTCGCGTACTAACTGCGTTTTATCCTGAATCATAGTTGTCCTCCATTTCAAATAGTATGATTTATTTTATCATAAAAGATGGATAATGGGGAGATTTGTAAAAATTAAAGCGGGATAGAATCTGGTTTGGTGATTCTATCCCGCCTTTAAGTACAATATATAATTGATGTCAGGCAGTCTCATTATAAAACCAACTGCCTATGCTTATTCTTTTATAGTTTTCTGTATCCATTCAATTCTACATAACTAAACTTTGAACTACTTATCCATCAATTTTCTCTCAAATATAAGTACATCTTCACAAGCAGTAGAATTTTCCACTAATCCCAACACTTTTAATGCATTTTTGCCTAGCTCATTTGAATAAACAGTATGTAATTTCCACCCCTCTCTAGCACGCTTGTTTATCAATTCAGTCATTCTCTTTGCATCAACACACCCATGATCTTCATTTAATATTGTTTCAACTGCATATTCATATAAGCCTATTAATGAACGTGCATACTCTTGTTTCTCCATTTCATCTTCTTGCATTCGCTTTCTTTCAATGATTATTTCTTCAGCTGTCCTATGCGACTTTTCAATATCTGTTGCAACTTCATCAATATATTCTTTTGCATTATGGGAAAATTTAGAAACATTTATGGGGTCTCTAAAGAATAGCAAATCATCCTCATTTCCATTTCTTAATCCTTGTAATCTAGTAAAACAATTGTTGCAAATACTCATTCCTGCAATTATTCTATCTTCTTTTTTTGCATTGCATATCTCACATACCCTCATTATTTTCTTCCTTCTTTACTACGAATTTTTCACTTTCTGTTTTTTCTATCAATTTGTACTATAACCTTGTATTTTTTCTGTAATAAGTTTTGTAAGCACAGCACAAACCCAAGAACTTAATTCTAATACTTAGACATTTTTCATCACCTATAACAACGATAACAATTTTTCTTGTTCTTCTTCAAATCTATCATCAGATAACAAACCTGCTTCTTTCATTAATTTCAATTTTTCTACTTTCGTTTTAAATTCTTCTAATGATATCGATTCTATTTTATTTATTTGCATGTTATCTTGTTTCTGAATTGATTTTAGCAAAGTGCCATTTTCAATAACATCAGTCGATTGATGAACAACCGTTTTCTTTTCAAGTTCATCCACAATACTATACTTTTTTTCTGGCAGGTATGTCTGCAAAAAATTGTAAATATCTTGTGGAAGTTCAATATCAACATATTGCCTTTTTGTTTCAGAATAAAAATTGAGTATAACACTTCTATCATCTATTTTTCTTATATCTGAATCAATTGAAAATGTCATTTTTGTCTCTTCTTTATGAGCTGGTTTATATGTAAGAGCAGCCCCCATTGTCATACCCATAATGCCAAACAATAATCCGCCACCAACCGTTGCTAATTTTGAAAATTTGCCACCTGTCCTACTTCCACCATATCTTGAGTAATTGCCATGAATATCTGTTACATATGAAATATTTCCAGCCTTCTCAAAATAATGTATATTATTATGAGAAATAACCCCATCATTCTCTTCTTGTGTATAGCCATCTATCTTTAAAAAATTAAGGGCTTTATCCTCATCAATATAAATTGCGGCAAGCTTATTTTTTTCCGAAAACAATTGATACATTGGTGTAGATTCCTTTATATGAAATGCAAAACATTCTTTGTAAAACTTCTCTGCTTTCTGTTCATTTTCAATTGCTAACCTATCTTGCTCTGCTTGCAACTCAATTCGTCTCTGCTCTTTTCTATTTTTTTCAATTTCGTATTCATTTTTAGTTTTATCAATAAGCGCAACACATTTATTTACATCCTGTATTCCAGGTAATGCCAGTATAGACTTTTTATTATATACAACGGAATCTGCTAGATAATCGATACAAAGCATTTGTTCCTTACCAAGCTGTCCTATATATACTTTTATTAGGTTTGCAAACGAAATTTCAAATGTGCTTGCGTTATTATTTAATTGATTTTCATATACTCCAAATCCTATTCCCTCAATATATGATGGATAAACAGCTAATCTAATACTGATTTTTTTACCAAAAATCCCATTTTTGTAATCACTATAGTAAAAATCTATACATTTCTCAGACCGGTTCTTGTCTGGCATAATATTTACCTCCATAAATATATTTCACCCTGTTATAAATAGCTTTACCTATTTTACAACATTATACCTTATATCGGCAAATTCGCATATCCGTTTTATGTCATATTTCTGCAATATAAAAAGTCAAACCCGTCAAGCCCGATGGTTACTGACGAATCTGACCTTTTATAATCAAATTTCTGAATTTTTTCTTCTATTATAATATGTGTCAAATCAGGATTTAATTTATCTCGTTTTTATCTTAAATCCGTTCTTAAAGATGAATAGTATATCATCCTTTGACTTTACCACCACTTCATGAACAAGGCTGCTCCAAAGTCCCTCATCGAATTCTTCTATCAAAGCACCCTGCTTTTCCAATGCCCGGATGAATCCCTTGAATAATTCTCTCTGAGCCTTTTTGCTTTCAATCTGTTCTGAAATCTTGTCATAATCTGCTTTGATGGTATTGTACCTTTCGGTAAGGTCAGCATATCTTCTTTCATATTCATTCTGGTCAAGTGCCGTCCGGCTGTTCTCAGCTATGGCTGTCTGCATCTGCTCTGCAATGATTATACATTACTCCGCCCACAAATAGAGCCAAACTAGAGCCATTTGATAAAACAAATCTCGTAT
>ERZ825670.3776-NODE-3776-length-12381-cov-2.630294_pt1 | contig 12381 bp, 10 predicted proteins | sample MGYA00519929_ERZ825670 | MGnify/ENA primary metagenome ERZ825670 (study PRJEB31778, sample SAMEA3449207) | human gut metagenome | biome: human gut; feature: human-associated habitat; material: faeces | place: United Kingdom | collected 2010/2012 ...
AACTATTCTTCAAACAGCGCGTTGTCTTGAATTTAAGGAAGAGGCAGGCGTAAAGAAAGCTGTTGAGATTGCAAAGGTATTCGGTCTTGACGGTCTTGTTGTCGTCGGCGGTGACGGTTCATTCAGAGGCGCGAGAGATTTATGTGCGGCAGGTCTTCCGACTATCGCACTTCCTGGTACAATCGACAATGACATCAGTTGCAGTGAGTATACAGTTGGTTACGATACTTGTCTTAACACTGTTAAAGACGCAGTCGATAAAATCAGAGATACGGCACAGAGCCACGAAAGATGTTCAATCATCGAAGTAATGGGCAGAGCGGCAGGTTATATTGCTATTCAGGCAGGTATCGCTTGCGGTGCTGAGGTTATTCTTGTTCCTGAAAGAAAGTGGAGTTTTGACGAAGACGTACTTCGTCCTATTCTTGAGAGTAAATCAAGAGGAAGAAAGCACTCTATTATTATCGTTGCCGAAGGTATCGGCGGTGTTATTGAAATGGCTAAAGAAATCGAAGAAAAGACAGGCATTGAATCAAGAGCTACTATTCTTGGTCACGTTCAAAGAGGTGGCAGTCCGACAGTTCGTGACAGAGTTGTGGCAAGTGAAATGGGTTGTAAGGCGGTTGAGCTTTTACTTGAAGGTAAGCAGAACAGAATCGTATGTATGCAACAACATGAAATTGTTGATGTTGATATTGAAGAAGGTCTTGCAATGAAGAAAGAATTGCCTCAGAATTTAGTTGATTTAGCAAAGAAGTTAACAGTATAATATATGAGGCGGACATTTTGTCCGCCTTTTGTTAGATGAGGCTAAAAAACAGACGGTTACGTTTGATATAAGAGAGAATGGGGTATAACACTTATTAAAGGAGTAGAATAGATTTATGAGAAGAACAAAAATTATTTGTACAATGGGTCCGGCGACCGACAACGAAGATGTGCTTAGGGATTTGATGCTTAACGGTATGGACGTTGCGCGTCTTAATTTTTCACACGGAAGTCATGAAGAAGCATTAGAAAGAATCAACAGAATTAAAAAGGTCAGAGATGAACTTAACATTCCTGTTGCAATTTTGCTTGACACAAAAGGCCCCGAAGTTCGTATAAAGGACTTTAAAGAAGGCAAGGTTGAACTTAAAGAAGGTCAAAAGTTCACTTTGTGCACAGATGACGTTGTGGGTGACGAAAATCAAGTTTCTATCACTTATGCAAATCTTCCGAATGACGTTAAGGTGGGAAGTAAAATTCTTATTGACGACGGTCTTATTGAGATGGAAGTTATCAGCGTAAAGAATAGCAAAATTCTTTGTAAGGTTAAAAACGGCGGAGTTGTTTCAAATAAAAAAGGTGTTAACGTCCCAAATGTCGCACTTTCAATGCCTTATATGAGCAAAAAAGATATTGACGATATTCTTTTCGGTATCGAGCAGGACGTTGATTTTATTGCGGCGTCATTCGTAAGAACTGCCGATGACATAAGAGAAATTAAAACTCTCTTGAGAGATAACGGCGGAAGAGATATAAGAATAATCGCAAAGATTGAAAATGCCGAGGGTGTTGATAATATTGATGATATTATTCGTGAAACTCACGGTATAATGGTTGCGAGAGGTGATATGGGCGTTGAAATTGATATGCATGACTTGCCTGTGCTTCAAAAGAGCCTTATCAAGAAAACATACAGAGCAGGTAAGGTTGTTATTACGGCAACACAAATGCTTGATTCAATGATAAGAAACCCAAGACCGACAAGAGCGGAGGCAACTGACGTTGCAAATGCAATTTATGACGGTACAAGTGCGATTATGCTTTCGGGTGAAACGGCTATCGGAAAATATCCGGTTGAAACGGTCAAGACAATGGCAACAATCGCGGAAAGAACGGAAAATGATATTGACTATGTAAAACGTCTTGACAGAATGAATTTCGATTCGCGTATGGACGTTACAAACGCTATCAGCCATGCTACTTGTACAACGGCACATGATTTGCACGCGGCGGCTATAATTGCGTTGACATATTCGGGCGGTACTGCAATGCAGCTTTCAAAGTTCAGACCTACTTGTCCGATTATTGCACCGACATTGAGTGTAAAAGCAAGACGTCAGCTTAATCTTTCGTGGGGCGTTATCCCGATTATGAGTGAAACAAGAAAGAATACCGACGAACTTTTTGACCATGCGGTTGAATGTGCTCAAAAGACAGGTCTTATCAAAGACGGCGACCTTGTTGTTATAACAGGAGGTGCACCTATGGGCGTTGCGGGTACGACTAATATTATGAAAGTTCACCTTGTCGGTCATATACTTGTAAGCGGCCGTGGACTTGATTCGATTAATGCAACGGCTAATGTATGTGTTGCTACAAGCTACGAAGAACTTAAAAATAGTTTCTGTGACGGTGATATTGTTGTAACAAACAACGTCACAAAGAATATGATACCTATTTTGAAAAAATCAGCAGGTATTATTTCTGAAGAAGTGGGCGAGGCGAATAATGCAAGCGTGCTTGCGGTTGCACTTGATATTCCTGTAATTGTTGCGGCGGCAGGTGCCACAAAAGTACTAAAGAGCGGCACGACCATTACAATGGACGCAAAACGCGGACTTGTTTATTCGGGAATGGAAGAGATAAATTGAGCTTGCCAGCAAAATGTCGACAGCTCCAAATAATATACATCGGAAAGGAAAAGAAAAATGGCATTTGTAAGTGAAACGCATTTGACAGTAAGATACGCAGAAACCGATATGATGGGAATTGTCCATCATTCGAGATATTATCCTTGGTTTGAAGTTGCGAGAACGGATTTCATCAAAAAAATCGGTATGAGCTATACCGAAATGGAGAAAATGGGGATAATGTTACCGCTTACCGAAACAGCTGCAAAGTATTATTACGGTTTAAAATATGAGGACGAAGTGCTTGTAACTTGTAAAATGACAAAGCTTACCGTTGCAAGATGTGAATTCACTTACGAAGTCTATAAACTTCCGGAAAAGAAGCTTATGACTGTCGGAAAGACCGGTCACGGATTTGTAAACCGTGAATTTGTACCGATAAATCTTAAAAAGCTATATCCTGAAATATGGAACAAAATGCACGACCTTTTGGAGGATTAAAATATGAAAATAGTAATCCTTGACGCAAAGACGCTTGGTGACGATATTGAATTTTCTGTGTTTAATAAGTTGGGTGATGTGAGCGTATATCAAACAACGTCATCTCTGCAGCTTAAAGACAGAATAAAGGACGCCGATATTATAATCGTAAACAAAATCAGACTTAACAAAGATAATTTGACCGACGCAAAAAAATTGAAATTGATATGCGTTACGGCAACAGGTTATGATAATATTGATATAAATTATTGTTGGCACAAGGGAATAGGTGTGTGCAACGTAAAAGGCTATTCAACCGATTCCGTTGCACAGATTACCGTTTCTATGGCATTGTCATTGGCAAGTCATTTGAATGAATTTAATAACTATGTCAAAAGCGGAAAGTATATGATAAGCGGTGTGCAAAACCACTTGAAACCGTATTTTAATGAGCTTAAAGGTAAGACTTGGGGTGTAATCGGACTTGGTAATATCGGTCAGAGAACGGCTGATATTGCTTATGCACTCAGTATGAAAATCGTGTCAAATTCACGCAGATACCATGAGGGTTATGAGTGGCTTGAACTTGATGAATTGTGTAAAGTTGCGGATATTATATCCGTTCATGTACCGCTTACAAGTCAAACTAAAGGTATGATAGACGAAAAACGCATTTCATTAATGAAAGACGGTGTTATATTTATTAATGTTTCACGCGGTGCTGTGGCAGATGAAAACGCACTTGTTACGGCGGTTGAAAACGGCAAAATAGGCGGACTGGGTGTTGATGTGTATTCGGTTGAGCCGATTACGAATGACAGCCCGTACAATCGGATTTTAGACCGCAGTAATGTTATATTAACTCCGCATATGGCATGGGGTGCGTATGAAGCGAGAGTCAGATGTATGAATGAGATTGTTAAGAATATAGAAACGTTTATGATGGGCGGTAAACGCAACAGAGTAGATATTGATATATAAACAAAAGTGTCTACACACCGGCAGAGGTCGAGAAATTAGTTCGGATTTTGTGAAAATGAACTCGTCGGCGTACGATGGTACGTTAGAGTTTATTTTCGCAAAAAGTGCACAGGCAAGCCGTATATCGAAGATAGGCTTGCCTGTTATTTGTTATAGCTATAAATTTAGTTTTAAAATACAAAAATAATATTTTGCACGTTCCGGACAATTTGTCGACAGTCTGAAACGGTGTTGCATTGCAACACCGTTTTTTTGTTTGAATTGGACAAAACATTTCTATTATGATATAATTAAAATAATATATACTGTAAAGGCAGAGATGATATGAACAGAGTTGTAATTGGAATACTTGCACACGTTGACTCGGGTAAAACTACGCTATCTGAGGGAATGTTATACAGTGCAGGTGAAATACGAAAAATCGGTCGTGTTGACCATGGTGACGCATTTCTCGATTCACACGAAATTGAACGCGACAAGGGCATTACGATATTTTCAAAGCAAGCCGTTATGCGTTTTCGTGACACCGAATTTACTTTACTTGACACTCCCGGTCACGTTGACTTTTCTACCGAAATGGAGCGTACTTTGAGCGTGCTTGATTACGCAATCCTCGTTATAAGCGGTACGGACGGGATACAAAATCATACAGAAACACTATGGCGGCTTTTGGCACGATACAATGTACCTACATTTATATTCGTGAACAAAATGGACCTAAACGCCGACAGAAACGCCGTTCTAGATGAATTGCATACAAGATTTTCGGACGGTTGTATTGATTTTACGCAAAATTATGAAAATGAAGATTTCAGAGAATCGCTCGCTATGTGTGACGAATCTATAATGAATACATTTCTTGCGGACGGTACTGTCAAAAATCAAGATATAAGAAATGCCGTTGTACAAAGAAAAATATTCCCGTGCTATTTCGGCTCTGCACTTAAAATGGAAGGTGTATCGGAATTTCTTGAAGGACTTGAGCTGTACACAAGACAAATTATTTACGATGACAAATTCGGTGCAAAGGTATTCAAAATTGCCGAAGATGAGCAAGGCACACGTCTTACTTATATGAAAATTACCGGCGGTACTTTAAAGGTAAAAACACTTTTAAAAGGTAACAAGAAAAATGAGTGGTCGGAAAAAGTAAATCAAATCAGAATTTATTCCGGTGCAAAATTCCAAGCGGTTGACGAGGCATTCCCCGGTACGGTTTGCGCCGTAACAGGTCTTACACAGACATATTCCGGTGAAGGTATAGGTTGTGAGCCTGATTCAAAAAATGCCGTTCTTGAGCCTGTTTTGACGTACCGTATGGAGCTTACGGACGGTATTGACGTGCATACAGCACTTACCGAATTACGTCATTTGGAGGACGAAGACCCACAGCTTCATATAATATGGAACGAACAGTTGCAGGAAATTCACGTTCAAGTTATGGGCGAAGTTCAGCTTGAAGTTTTAAAACGAATTATAAAAGAGAGATTCGGTATTGATATTGAATTCAGTCACGGCGGTATTGCGTATCGTGAAACAATAGCCGCACCTGTTGAGGGTGTCGGACATTATGAGCCGTTAAGGCATTATGCTGAAGTGCATTTACTTATGGAGCCGACCGAAAAAGGCAGCGGTATGCAGTTTGCGGTAAATTGCAGTGAGGACAGTCTTGACCGCAACTGGCAACGACTTATTCTCACCCATCTAAAAGAAAAAGCACATATCGGTGTTCTGACAGGCTCACCGATTACCGATATGAAGATAACGCTTATCGCAGGACGCGCACACCAAAAACATACTGAGGGCGGCGACTTCCGTCAAGCAACTTATCGTGCGGTACGTCAAGGCTTGAAAATGGCTGAAAGTGTTTTGCTTGAGCCGTGGTACGAATTTCATCTTGAAATACCTACCGAAAACGTAGGACGTGCAATGACCGACATTCAGCAAATGGGCGGTACATTCAGTCAACCCGAAACAATCGTTGATATGACGCGAATTTCAGGCTCTGCACCTGTTGCGACAATGCGTGACTATCAAATGGACGTAACAGGCTACACGCACGGTAAGGGCAGATTAAACTGTATTTTAAGCGGTTATGAGCCTTGCCACAACACCGAAGAAGTGATTGCCGAAATCGGTTACGACAGCGAAACCGATATTGAAAATCCCGCTGATTCGGTTTTCTGTTCGCACGGTGCAGGCTTTGTTGTAAAGTGGGATAAGGTTTACGACCATATGCACATTGACGGCATAAAGCTTGACCAAGACGATGATGAAGAAGAAAACGTCTATCAGCGTGCAAACGACTACATCAATATGGTTGTCGATGATAATGAGCTTATGCAGATTTTTGAACGTACATACGGTCCTGTACGCCGTAAAGTAGCGTCATACACTGTAAAGAAATCCGCCCCCGAACAGAAAAAACATCAAAAATCAAAGCCTGTTAAATTAGGTGACGAATATTTGCTTGTTGACGGTTACAATATAATTTTTGCGTGGGACGAACTGAAAGAACTCGCCAAAGATAACCTTAATATGGCACGTGACCGACTGATTGATATTCTTTGCAATTATCAAGGTTTTAAGCAATGCAATTTAATACTTGTTTTTGATGCGTATAAAGTTAAAGGAAATGTCGGCAGTGCCGAAAAAATTCACAATATAAACGTTGTGTACACAAAAGAGGCTGAAACCGCCGATATGTATATTGAAAAAATCACACATGAAATCGGTAAAAAACATCGTGTGCGTGTTGCCACTTCGGATAACCTTGAACAAATTATCATTCTCGGCAACGGTGCGACACGACTTTCCGCAAATGAACTGTTGCAGGAAGTAAAACTCGCCGAAAAAACTATTATGGATATTATAAATTCAAACTAAAAAAGGAAGTTTTCAAAACTTCCTTTTTTAATATTTCGCATTTTAGTAATTGTATGATCCGAGAAATTTATAGAAAAATGTATTCTGTCTTACTTTATCAAGTGCAAAGTAAATTGACGCATCATCAATATTGCCGTCAATATCAATGAAGAACACATACTTACCAAGTTCCTTTTTCATAGGACGCGACTCGATTTTAGTCATATTAATTCCGGACTTCGCCAAAAGCTCAATCGCACTGTACAAGCTGCCCGGTTTATTATCAATCGCAAATACGATTGATGACTTATCGTGACCTGTAACTGTCTTATTCGGCGTTTTTTCAATAATAACAAATCGAGTTGAATTATTTGCGTCGTCACCGCAGTCGTGACACAAAATATCAAGGTCATAAATTTTTGCACTGTTCGGTGAGCCGATACACGCCACAGAGCCGTCCGATTCTTTTACACGTTTTGCCGCAGACGCAGTTGAATCGGCAAATTCAATTTTCACATCCGCAAATTCGTGCGACAATAATTTTGAACACTGTCCTATCGGTTGAGGGTGGGAAGTGATAATTTTTATATCCTCTTTCTTTACACCTTTTTTAACCATAAGATTTTCGCTTATATGAAGAATATATTCACCTGTTATATATAAATCCACATCAAAAGCAAGAGTATCCAAAGTTGTGTTGATACTTCCGTCAATAGAATTTTCAATCGGCACGATTGCCCTGTCAATTTCGCCTTTTTCAACCGCTAAAATTACAGAATAAATCGTTGAAAACTCCTTTATTTCTTCTTTACCCTCAGACCATTCCATAGCCGCCTGATGTGAAAATGTTCCGTTCGGACCAAGATAACCTAACATATTAAGTCAATAACTCCCTTCAATAAAACGAAAGGCTGAAATAAAATTGTTCACACAATGTGGGCAACTTCATCCAGCCTATAAATTTCTTATAATAGAATCTTATTTACTGCCTTCGCGATTGGATCAAGCTCTTTCATAAGCTTGTCAAACTTTTCAGGTGTAAGCGATTGTGCGCCGTCTGACGCAGCCTTTTCAGGGCAGTTATGTACTTCAATCATAAGACCGTCAGCACCTGCCGCAATAGCACCCTTTGCAATAGCCGGAACATACTTATATGTACCTGTTGCATGGCTCGGATCGGCAATAATAGGAAGATGAGAAAGTTCCTTTGAAACAGGAATTGCCGAAATGTCAAATGTATTTCTTGTAGCAGTTTCGTATGTTCTGATACCTCTTTCACAAAGGATTACCTTTTCATTACCCTCAGACATAATATATTCGGCAGCCATTAGCCACTCTTCCATAGTACAAGCAAGACCTCTCTTTAGAAGTATAGGCTTGTCGCACTTACCGACTTCACGAAGAAGTTTGAAGTTCTGCATATTTCTTGCACCGATTTGCATAATATCAGCATACTTTGCAACAAGTTCAACATCTCTTGTATCAAGTACTTCAGTACAGATAGGCATATTAAGTTCCTGACCGCTGTTGTACATAATCTTCAAGCCGTCACCCTCAAGACCTTGGAATGAATATGGTGATGAACGAGGCTTGAACGCACCGCCGCGAAGAATGTTTGCACCCGAGTCCTTAACAGCTTTTGATACAGTTGTGAACTGTTCCTGGCTTTCGATTGCACAAGGACCTGCAAATACTGCAAGCTGCTTGCCACCGACTGTTATTCCGTGACCGATTTCGATAACTGACGGTTCTTTGTGAAGCTCCTTAGATGCAAGTTTATATGGTTTCATAATCGGAACAACGTTTTCAACACCGTCCATAGTAAGAATTTGATTCATACTCAAAAGACGCTTGTCTCCGATTGCGCCGATAACTGTTTTCTTTTCGCCTTGAATAGGGTGCGTTTGGAATCCGAACTCGGCAAGTAGTTTTTCAACACTCTCGATTTCCTTTGCCGATGCGGATTCTTTCATAATAATAATCATTTATGTTCACATTCCTTCTTTAATAATTACAACATATACAGTATAGCAAAAAAGGACAATTTTTGCAAGTTAGTTTTAAATAATTTCAGAAATATCTGCAAAAACAGCTACCGTTCTGTATGTTCCGTTGTAACATTTGCACTGTTTATTAAAGTACAGGCGCTTTCCGTCACGCGAAAACGACGGATTTGGATGTACCTGAAGTTTCCATGTGGTGTATTCGTCCTGCGATATTTTAAAAGTCGCAATCGGATTTTTGTCACCGCGCTTGTACAAATAAACATTCGGTGCAAAGTCGGGATAACATCTGTCACCGGCAAAATATTTTCTGTCAAAACTTCCGTCCATATGATTTGAAATTCCGCCAAGCACTTCTAATTCCTCTCCGTCCTTTGAAAAACGTGCAATGTAGCTTGTTTCCATTTCAATGTGTCTGCCTTGATTAAACTGACGTGTAGCCATATATGTGTCATCGTCAAACCAAAGCTGATGTACAGGCTTGTCCGCTATCATATGCGTTTTTTTAGTGTCTAAATCTATGCAACCCAACGCACCGAATACAGGGCAGTCCTTTACGCCCAAGCGCATCATAACTGCCGTTGCGGACGGATTTAGCTGAACGTGGCTGACAGACGCGGTATGCTCGTTCGTAGTAAGACCGTGTTCCCTTACCATATTTAAAATATCTTCCTCTGTTGCAACAAGCGTTATTTTTCCGCTTTCAACATCAAGTATGTAAATTCCGCACGAATTAATTTCGGGATAATCGGGATTTTTGTCAAGATATTCTGTCGATATTGAAAACGGATACTTTCCGTTTTCCGCACAATGACTTTCTTTGCCGCGAATTTTGTACTTAACCTCACCCGTATCAACATCGAGTATACGGAATACACATATAGACGGCTCTTTGCCGGCTATGCCCTCAAATTCCACATCACGAAAAACTATAAGACTGTTTGTTATAAAGGTTGCTGACGGGCCGTTGTGATTGCCGCAGTGTACATCATATACCTTGCGATGATTTTCAAAATCTCTGTCGCATATCCATATTTCCGTTTCAGACTTTGTCAAATCTGCTTTGCGTGCATATATAATTCTTTTTGAATCGGGACTCTCAACCATTCCGCCGTTCATTCCAAGCAATGTCGAACCCGAATAATCACATATTTCCTTTACTTTCATCTCTCTCACCTCATTATATGAATTATACCATAATATTGATTTGTTTTCAATATTGGTTATTTTTTCTTTTTCGGTGTCGGTAAATCGTCATATATCGCCTTAAATAATTCGGTTAAATATTCTTTGTTGTCAACTTCTTCTATTAAAATCATTTCTTTCGCACCCTCATAAGGTACTTCGTATCGAATGTCAGAAACATAGTCAATAGCCGATTTAACAGGTTTTATAAGCAGTCGGTCATCATATATTCCGCCGGCAATTCTGCCTTTGTAGTAAATAATGTACTCCCCCATCATCGCCCTGTACGTTATTTCCTCCAACTCCGATAATTGCTCTAATATGTATTCTAAAAATTCTTTACTCGATGCCATCTGTTTCTCCTTTGTTGTATAACTGTTTAGATTTCTTCAATAGTTTCAATTTCAGGCAATTTTATAGATATAAATCCTCTTTTATAATATTTAGGTTTTTAAGCTATTTCAGCGACTTCCGGCTCATTATCCAACGCAGGTGTAAATATTTCACACATTCCCTCTACTTGTTTGCCACATATATGAGTTACTCGTATTTTCTTCCCTAAATATGTTTCTAATTCTATTTCTGTCATAAAAAATCACCTTTTTTCTATCTTGTCTGTTTTTCAGTGAATATTATATTCTTTCTTCACTTTTTTTATTTCATTTAATATATAATCTACTCTCTCTTGTTGTTCTTTTTTAGACGGCATCATAAATCCAACATTTAAGTCTTTGAATTCATATTCACCCTCAATTTGAATTACAAGCGGAGGACTTCCGTAACACCTCGTAGCTTTATACACTTGTCCGTCTATAACAACATATTCCACAAAAATCGGATCTTCTTTGAATCGTAAAAAGGTATGTTTTAAAAAACACCAACATTCATCCGCCTGCTTGTATTCTATATAAGCATAATCTATGTGATTCATTTTATTTCACCTCATTTATATGAATTATACCGTAATATTCTTCCATCGATGCCATCTGTGTCTCCTTTGTTAATCAAATACTATTCAGACTTTTTATTAATCTTTGTTTGTCTGTATATATCATCATACAAAAATTGTAACTTGCAACCTAAATCACTCAAATAATCTTGATTTATCATACCGAAATGTATTATAGCATAATCTGCAGCATCCATGAAATCATTTACTGAATTTCCACTCACTATAATACTCTTGGATACATCATACATTTCAACATTCTTTTTATTCCCATCATATACTTCCATTATATATTTTTTGCACAGTTCATATTTATCATTATCAAATTTATATAGCATAGATATTTATTACCTTTTCTATTATCAATCTTTAAATAAGTATTTTAATCTATCGTTTGTACAAATTTTAATATATACTTATCATCAACGTATTCCACAACCACATTGTATTTTTCATTTTCTGATAATTCATATCCGTTTGTGTTTAACTCAAAACTGTAATTTTCCGTACCATTGTATTCTTTGTCGCAAAAATTTCTTGCATTGACTATTTTCGCCGTAGTAATATCGCCCGATATGCTTTCAATGATTACGTCAGCATTATAACATTTCTTTTTTGTAAGAACTGTTCTGTAATCTGCACCTGTACCGTTATAGATTTTACTTTCAACAAATTCACTCTTTTGTTCCGACAATATTGTTGATATTGGTTTAGAAATAAACTCCATTATTGGTGTGTTCATTGTTCTTTGGGCTAATAATGCCGCTGATGCGCGAGTAATAGCATCATCATAATTCAAATTTATATCATCTGTAATATTAAAATTTTCAGCATATTTGAAGTAACCGTTCGGATATCCTCCAACTGCCTCTGAATAAAAGTCATATCCTATTGATGTAACCAACATTTTTACAAATTGTGCATACGTTACATTATCATTAGGTCGTGCCGTACCATCTTCAAATCCACTTATCACACTGTTACAGTACGCATAATTCCAATACTTCCAATCCCACGAATCCTTTGATATGTCACTAAACGGTAAATCTGAATTTTCTTTTCCTGTATATGATGTTTCATCGCTGAATCCCATCATATCATCAACTATTCTTATAGCTTCAGAGCGCGTAAGTACATTATAAGGTTTAAATGTTCCGTCCTCGTAACCGTTCATAATGTCCATAACTCTTAAAAATCTTGTTTCTTCTGTATCATAATCCGAATACGCCGATACATTAACTACTACTCCCACTAAATTAGCACATATCACCAACAAACATATTAATTTTTTCATATTTAT
>ERZ825670.3786-NODE-3786-length-12365-cov-2.864419_pt1 | contig 12365 bp, 12 predicted proteins | sample MGYA00519929_ERZ825670 | MGnify/ENA primary metagenome ERZ825670 (study PRJEB31778, sample SAMEA3449207) | human gut metagenome | biome: human gut; feature: human-associated habitat; material: faeces | place: United Kingdom | collected 2010/2012 ...
CGGCTGCATGAGAAGTCATACCTCCACGAGCTGTCAGGATACCTTCGGCGACAGCCATACCGGCCAAGTCTTCCGGAGATGTTTCGATACGAACCAGTACAACTCGTTTTCCGGCAGCATGCCATTCAGCAGCGTCGTCGGCAAAGAATACAATCTGGCCGGTAGCAGCACCCGGAGATGCAGGTAAACCTTTTACCAATACTTTAGCCTTCTTCAGCGCAGCCTTATTAAATACCGGGTGAAGCAATTCATCCAGTTTATTCGGTTCGATACGTGCCAGAGCAGTCTTTTCGTCAATCATTCCCTGATGCAACAGATCCATGGCAATCTTTACCATAGCAGCACCGGTACGTTTACCGTTACGAGTCTGAAGGAACCACAGTTTACCTTCCTGTACGGTAAATTCCATATCCTGCATGTCGCGGTAATGATTTTCCAGTTTCGTCTGCAAAGCATCCAGTTCCTTATAGATCTCAGGCATAGCCTCTTCCATTGAAGGATAGTTGGCAGCTCTTTCTTCTTCAGGAATACCGGCGCGTTCAGCCCAGCGCCGATTTTAGTGATCTGCTGCGGAGTACGGATACCGGCCACAACGTCTTCACCCTGTGCATTAATCAGGTATTCACCATTGAACAAGTCTTCACCGTTACCGGCATCACGAGAGAAACATACACCGGTAGCGGAAGTTTCACCCATATTACCGAATACCATAGCCTGAACAGTTACGGCTGTTCCCCACTCTGCCGGAATACCTTCCATCTGGCGGTACAGGATAGCACGTTCGTTCATCCATGAGTTAAATACGGCACAGACAGCACCCCACAACTGTTCGTAAGCACAAGTCGGGAAGTCGCTTCCTGTTTGTTTCTTTACTGCGGCTTTGAACTTTGTAACCAGTGTCTTTAAGTCGTCGACAGTCAGTTCGTTGTCCAGCTTCACCCCTTTGGCTTCTTTCACCTCTTCGATGATTGCTTCGAACGGGTCGATGTCTTCCTTGCTGGTCGGTTTCATACCCAGAACCACATCACCGTACATTTGTACAAAACGGCGATAAGAGTCCCATGCAAAACGAGCGTTACCAGTTTTACGTGTCAACCCTTCTACTACTTCGTCGTTCAATCCCAGGTTCAGGATCGTATCCATCATACCCGGCATAGAAGCGCGTGCTCCGGAACGGACAGAAACCAACAACGGGTTTTCTACATCTCCGAACTTGGAGTTCATCAACGTTTCTACATTAGCAATAGCTTTTTCAACGTCCGACTTCAGTAGTTCTACGACTTTGTCCTGGCCCAGTTCATAATATTCCGAGCAAACTTCTGTTGTGATAGTGAATCCCGGAGGAACCGGAACCCCAATCAAATTCATTTCGGCAAGGTTTGCACCTTTACCACCCAGCAGATTTCTCATATCTGCTTTTCCTTCGGCTTTTCCATTTCCGAATGTGTAGACTCTTTTTCTTTCCATGTGTCAGACAGTATTATGTTTATTAGATTTCAGTTTTGCTATCTCTACATTGCAATGCTGCAAATATATGCTATTTCAGAGTATGAAGGATATAGAAAGTTAAACAATTTTATGTGTTTTATAGCTATTCCTTATTATTCGTATTACCTAAATATGTACATTTGCGTGGGAAAAATTTAAAACTCAGATAAAATTGGCAAGAAATAAGAAGCAGTTACCCTTGTTGGAAAAGGTAACAATTACAGACGTAGCCGCTGAAGGTAAGGCGATTGCACGAGTAAATGAGAAAGTAGTGTTTGTTCCTTTTGTTGCTCCCGGCGACGTAGTAGACATCCAGCTCACCCGTAAAAAGAACAGTTATGCCGAAGGTAAGGCAGTGTACTTCCACGAATATTCTCCGGAACGTGCCGTTCCTTTTTGCGAACATTTCGGTGTTTGCGGCGGTTGCAAATGGCAACATCTGCCCTACGAAGCGCAGTTGAAGTACAAACATAAGCAGGTTATAGACAATCTCACCCGTATCGGAAAGATAGAAATGGAAGAGATTTTGCCTATATTGGGTTCCGAACGCACCACCTTCTACCGAAATAAACTCGAATTCACATTCTCCAACAAGAAATGGCTGACAGAAGAAGAAGTAAAATCCGGAGCCACTTTCGATTGCATGAACGGGGTCGGTTTCATATACCCGGCATGTTCGACAAAGTGCTGGATATACACAAATGCTGGTTGCAGAATGATATTTCCAACCGTATCCGCCTTTGCATCAAAGAATATTGCCTGTCACACGAAGGATATCCTTTCTTCGACCTGCGGAACCAGGAAGGTTTCATCCGTACATTAATGATACGTACGGCATCGACGGGCGACCTGATGGTGGTGGTTGTATTCTACCATGAAGATAAGGAACGCCGCGAAGCCCTGCTGTCTCATGTGGCAGAACAATTCCCGGAAATCACTTCCTTATTATATGTCATAAACGAAAAGTGCAACGATACGATCACCGACCAGGAAGTCCTGGTGTTCCGTGGTAAAGACCATATCATTGAGGAGATGGAAGGCCTTCAGTTCAAGGTAGGTCCGAAATCGTTTTATCAGACGAACAGTGAACAGGCTTATAACTTATATAAAGTAGCCCGCGAGTTTGCCGGACTGACCGGTAATGAAATGGTTTACGACCTTTATACCGGTACCGGAACGATAGCCAACTTCGTTTCCCGCCAGGCTAAAAAAGTAATCGGTATCGAATACGTTCCGGAAGCAATCGAAGATGCCAAAGTTAATTCAGCCTTGAATAAGATTGACAATACGCTGTTCTACGCCGGAGACATGAAAGATATCCTGACGGCAGATTTCATAAACCAACATGGCCGTCCGGATGTTATTATTACTGATCCTCCACGTGCCGGGATGCACGATGATGTAATCGACACCATCCTTTTCGCCGAACCGGAGCGTATCGTCTCTGTAAGTTGTAACCCGGCAACACAGGCCCGCGATTTGAGCCTGCTTAGCATGAAGTACGACGTGAAGAAGGTTCGTCCGGTCGATATGTTCCCACATACACATCATGTGGAAAATGTCGTTTTATTAGAGAAGAAAAAGTAACATATATAATAATGTATAGGAAAATCGTCTCCCTTTTGTGTATCACTTTGCTTTTGAGTAGCTGTTCCGGCAAGAAGCAAGAGCAGAAGGAAGACGATTTTGTGTCTATGGACCTCCCCCAGTTGAAGGCACAGGGCGAAATCACAGCTGTCACACTCTACAGTTCCACGTCTTATTTCCAGTATAAAATGGAGCCAATGGGTTACGAATACGACCTGATAAAAGACTTTGCCCGTTCCGAAGGACTGAAGCTGAATATCAAAGTGGCCGAAAATGCCACCCGCCTGATCGAAATGCTCGAAGCCGGAGAAGCCGACGTTATTGCCTATCCCATCCAGGTAAGCAATAACCTGAAAGAAAATTATCTCTACTGCGGACGGGAAGAACTCACCAGCCAGGTATTGGTTCAGCGTGCCAACAAAGGCGATACGATTCTTAAAGATGTCACCCAACTAATCGGAAAAGACGTATATGTGAAACCCGATACAAAGTATTACGAACGCCTTAAAAACCTGGATAAAGAATTAGGCGGCGGCATCCATATAAAAGACATAAAGAAAGACACGGTAACAACCGAAGACCTGATAGCGATGGTCTCGCAAGGTGAAATTCCTTATACCATCAGTGACGATAATATCGCTCGTCTGAACAAGACCTACTTTTGGAATATCAATGTCTCACTGAAAGTCAGCTTCATGCAGCGTTCTTCCTGGCTGGTTCGTAAAAGCAGTCCGCAACTGGCCGAAGCTATCAATGCATGGGCATCGGATAAATCTGGCTCGCACGTCTATCGGGCAGTAGTGAAACGTTATTTCGAACTGGGCAAGCAACCGTTAACGGCAGATCTTCCCCCGGTAAAGAACGGGCATATTTCTCCTTATGACGATTTGTTCCGTCGGCATGCCAAAAACATCGGATGGGATTGGCAGCTGCTTGCCTCCATTTCCTATCAGGAATCCCATTTCAACCCTTCCGTCGTATCCTGGGCAGGAGCCGAAGGTCTGATGGGCATCATGCCGAACACGGCAAAAGCGCTTGGTGTTACTCCCCACGAACTGAAAGACCCGGATATCGGAATCCGTACGGGTGTAGATTGCCTGCGTAAATTCCGCCAGGGCTTTTCCGAGATTACCGACCCGCTGGAAAAGATAAAGTTCACATTAGCCTCCTACAATGCCGGCATCGGACATGTCTATGACGCTCAACGCCTGGCCGAAAAGTATGGAAAGAACCCGAACGTCTGGGAAGATAACGTTGCCGAGTATATCCGCCTGAAAAGCGATCCCGAATATTATAACGACCCTGTCTGCAAACATGGATATCTCCGCGGTTCGGAGACATTCAATTATGTGCGTGAAGTGATGGAGCGTTACAATTACTACAAGAGTAAGACTAAGCATAGTTGAATCACGCCAGATTCTCTGCAATCATCTCCTTTATGGCAAGTATTACTTTCGGATGACTTAGCGGTATGTCTTCAAAGACAGTCCGCAACTCTTCCGTACTCACTTCAAAAAGCTGTTCTCCCTTTTTATATGAAAAACAAACATTGATTTCCGGATTGCCGCTTATCAACATGGCGACTGTTCCGGGAAGGTCTCCCCAGGGAGGACAATCAATGTTAGCGGTTATAAAACAAGCTGTAACCTCCGTCCCCGCTCCCGGTTGGGAACTTATCTTGACAAAACCTCCGGTCTGTTCCGCATTTTGTATCAGGAAAGGGATTCCCAGACCTACCTTTCGGGTCGTACGGGTCGTATAGAACGGATCCGTTACCCGGGCAATCGTCTCTGCATCCATTCCACAACCGTTGTCTGCAATACGGATGGTTGTATTCTCCTCATTTATAGCAATTTCCAATAAGATACGAGTCGCACCGGCACGAACACTGTTTGATGCTATATCCGTAATATGAAATGTAAGTGTATTCATCCTGATATTTATTTCCTGATATGCTGAATATTAAACTTTTTTCTCCTTTATTTTATAAAAGGAAGGTATGCCTTACATATTAGTAAGTATAGCCTTACTTATATGTAGAATATACCTTACATTTATGTATAGTATACATTCCTATTTTAATTATGCGGAGGAAAAAACTAAATGTTCCTGACTTTTAGCGTAAGCCATCCTGATGTTTTCAAATAAAGGTGCAGCAGCCCGTATCAAACAGGACTTAGTCCCGATTTGTTCCGGATAATGGGCATCGGAAGCCGGATAGGATGTGTAGTTCGATAAATACTTTTGCTCCGACAAAAGCCGGGCGAAACGGGAAGCATCCGTATATTCTATTGCATCCAGCGATAATGACGGATCAATAAATCCCAACTGGCTGATCAGGCTGAAAGAAGGCCGTTCTACATGCGCAGCAACAAAAAGGCCGCCCAGTTCCTTTACAAATGCAGCCACCTGATTGACGTTCTGATCGAGTGCGGAAAGCAACAAGTACGGGGCCTCTCCCATTATCTCATCTTTCCGGTTTACCCAGACCTGGTCGCCGAAACGGTCGGGATCATTGGGAACAGGCGGTAGATGTTTCTCCAGATATTGCTGGAAAGCGGCACGGGCTTCATCACTTCCGAAAAGGGCAATGCAATGCGCTTCCTCACGGGTACAGACTTCGGCCCCGGCAAGGACAGTCAATCCGGCTTCGGCTCCCAACGATTGTATTTCAGGACATTGCAGGGTAGTGTTATGATCGGTTATGGCAATGATATCCAATCCGCGGGCAAGTGCCGTTTCGACAATGACCGTGGGACTCATATCCAGGCTTCCGCAAGGCGAAAGGCAGGTATGAATATGCAGATCGGCCCGGTAGAGATTCATCCGTTCTGTAACAGTTGATACACTTTTCCACTGATAACAAAAGCAGAAAGAGATGTTCCCAACAAAGGAATATCCTCGTCCTTCCCCTTTTGCAATGTTTCTTCATCCGGCGAAGCACCATTGACAATCAGGACAGCGGCAGCATCCTTCAGCGTTGAAACGGCAACAATGTTCTGATGGGTTTGCATGGTGATCCACAACATACCCTCTTCCATATGTCCCATTACATCACTCAACAGGTCGCTGGTATAGCCACCTTTGATTACCATATCCAGATTCTCTTCTCCGCAAAAAACGGTAAGATTCAATTCTTTTACAAGATCACTGACCTTCATATTTAGCTCCTTTCTTATAACAGTCTTTATTTAAACGATCTTTTCCCCAGGTCTTTTCGACGAGGCGGAAGGCATGCTCCTGATCCAGTTTGCCATGCTTCTCCATATTGCGCTGCATGAAAATGCAGTCACTGAACTGGGCCTCGTGACGGACGATATCTTCTGCCAGACTTTGGCAATTAGGGTTTCCGCAAGCGCCACAGTCGATTCCCGGCAGATAACACATCAGACGGCGCACCTGTTCCATCTTTTTCAGGACTTCCTCGATGGAACCGTCATAAAGCAACTTCGGGTTGGGTTGGAGCGGACGGATTGTGATGTGCTGCTTCAAATAAGCCAATGCTCCCAATCGTTCAGAGGCATAAATGAGCGGTGCCTTATCACGTTTCATCGAACGCTTCATGATCCGTTCGGCCGTAAGGAAGCGGTTCGCAACGGCCAATACGCCTCCGGCACAACTGCGGTCGCAGGCACGGAGTTCCAGGAAGTCCACATTACGGACCTCCGTTGTCGTTTCCATACGTTCCAGGAAATCAATCACATTATGTATTTCGTCGATGGCCAGGCAACGGCCGGAGAAGTGTTTGGCCTCCCCTCCTGTCTGACTCCATCGCATTTCTTTCTTTGTCAGGGCGGGCGGAAGCACGCAATCCGGCTTATATCCTTTCGGTCGGTTTTGCAGGATATGGTATACCTTATTATATAGGGTATCCATATTGATCACGCCGTTAATGGTGGACGAATACCCGTCAGCGCTTTTCAAGGCGGCAATCTTGGCGGCACAGGGAGTGACATAAAAGAGGCCGATCTGATCCGGGGAATGACCTTCCTCCGTCAGTACCTGATGGTAATAGGTAGCAGTTGCATTCACCGGACTTTTCACCAGCAGGATATTATCGACCAAAGCCGGGAAGCGAATTTGTATCAGTCGCACAATCGCCGGACAAAAAGAACTGATAACCGGCTTTTCTTCGGCCTGTTCCATCTGTCGGAGCATCTCACGGTGAATCATATCGGCCGTAAACTCAACCTGGTAGACATGGGTGAATCCCAACTCATACAAGGCGCTGAATATTTCTTCTTCCGTCGTATATTTGGAAAACTGTCCGATGAAAACGGTGGGAACAAGCGCCACGCGACACTCGTAGTCGAATATCTTCTGGAAGTCGTCCTGCTCCACATAAATGGCTTCTGTCGGACATGCTTTCAGACATTCCCCGCAATCGACACACCAGTCTTTGCGGATTACGGCTTTCCCATCCCGGATACGGACTGCACGGGTCGGGCATTTCGTCATACAATGTGTACAACCGATGCACCGCTCCTTGTCAATCTTCAGGGCATGATAAAATTTAGTATCTTCCATGGTCTTCTACTCCTTCTTCCTGAACCAGGTAACCATGCGTACGATTGTTCCTACGCCTACCTCGCTCTCTATAGTTAATTCGTCTACATTCTTTTTCATATTGGGCAATCCCATTCCTGCCCCAAACCCCATTTCACGCACAGCCGGCGAAGCCGTGGAAAAGCCTTCCTGCATGGCTTGCGGAATATCCGGAATGCCGGGACCTTCATCTTTCAATGTCAGCGTAATCTTATCCGCATCCAGTTCTGCCGCCACTTTCCCGCGCCAGGCATGGGCAACAACGTTCACTTCCGCTTCATAGAGCGCCACGACCACTCTCTTGATGACACGGGAATCGATCGATAACTGTTTCAGTATCTTCTTTATCTGGCTGGAAGCATATCCGGCCTTCGAGAAGTTTCCTCCTTCCAATTCAAACGTTAGCTGCATATCCTCTCCTTTCTTTAATAGACCGGCACAAGACCGCTGCAATACAACTCGCCAGCCACATGATACATGGAATGACAGGTTTCAAGCAAGATCATATTGTTCTCGGACGCAAGTTGCAACATCTCCGGCGTAGCTTTCTTGCCACGGACGAAAAGGATACAATCGACATCGGCCATTTCGGCTGTACGGATCGTTTGCAAATTGCAAAGTCCGGTAATGAGAATCATTTCATCACAGCACAATGTCAGAACGTCGCTCATCAGGTCGCTGGCAAAAGCACATTGTACTTCATGGCCCAGCTTATCGTTTCCACACGCCACGGTCGCATCGGTAAGTTCTTGTATTTGCTGAATCTTCATAATCGCATGCAAGGTTTAATTTCGTGATGCCAATGTAAGAAATATTTTTTAATAGATGTCTGTTAGTCTATATTAATTACTATCTTTGTTCCAAAACGAAGATAAGCTGCGCCTCGACATAAAAAATGAACTCGTTCATTTTATTCTGTTCTCAGCTTGCATTATCTTTGGTAGCAATAAATAAAATTCTATTCTTATGTTTAGTAAAGAAACCTATATGGGCCGCCGGGCCAAACTAAAACAGACAATAGGTTCAGGCCTGTTGCTTTTCCTCGGAAACGATGAGTCGGGAATGAATTATGCAGACAACACCTATCACTTCCGCCAGGATTCCACGTTCCTGTATTTCTTCGGGCTTCCTTATGCCGGTCTGTCCGCCATTATTGATATTGACAATGATAAAGAAATCATTTTCGGTGACGAACTGACGATCGATGCAATCGTATGGATGGGAACTCAGCCGACACTGAAGGAGAAAAGCGAAGCAGCCGGTATCACCGAAGTTCGTCCCTTCAAGGAAATTGAATCGTATCTGAAAGCAGCACAACAGAAAAGCCAGCGTATCCATTACCTGCCGACTTACCGTGCGGAACATCAGATCAAACTGTTCCAATGGCTGGGTATCGTGCCGGGAACGGAACAACCTTCGGTGCCTTTCATCTTCGGCGTAGTAAATCAGCGTAATTATAAGACTGCGGAAGAGATTGTCGAAATCGAAAAGGCTTGTGTGGTTACTGCCGACATGCATCTGACTGCCATGCGCACCGTACGTCCGGGAATCCGTGAGAGTGAGGTGGCTGCTGCCGTGGCTGAAGTGGCTTATGCGAATGACTATCAACTCTCCTTCCCCATTATCGCAACGATCAACGGGCAGACGCTGCATAACCACGACCATAGCAATATGATTAAGAGTGGTGATATGCTGCTGCTTGATGCCGGTGCGGAAACGGAAATGGGATATGCGGGTGATATGTCTTCTACCATTCCGGCTGATTCCAAATTCACGACTCGCCAGAAAGATATTTATGATATTCAGGTAGCGGCTCACGAAGCGGCTGTTGCAGCATTGCGTCCAGGTATTCCTTTCGTCGATGTGTACGAACTATCCTGCAAAGTCATTATGGAAGGTTTGAAGGATCTTGGTTTTGTCAAAGGCGATCCGATGGAAGCTGTAAAGGCCGGAGCTCATGCAATGTTCATGCCTTGTGGCCTGGGACACATGATGGGATTGGATGTACATGATATGGAAAACCTGGGTGAAGTATATGTGGGATACGACGGACAGCCGAAGAGTACTGAGTTCGGCCGTAAGTCTCTCCGCCTGGGACGTAAACTGGAACCGGGATTCGTTCTTACTATCGAGCCGGGTGTCTACTTTATCCCTGAATTGATGGATCTTTGGAGAAGCCAGAATAAGTTCACCGAATTTATCAATTATGAAAAGCTGGTAACTTACAAAGACTTCAGCGGTATCCGCAACGAAGAAGATTATCTGATTACAGAAGACGGTGCCCGTCTGTTAGGAAAGAAGATTCCTTTACACACGGAAGAAGTGGAAGCACTGCGGTAAATAAGAAATAGTTGAATATAAAACAAAACGCCCCGTAAAGATTAGAGATGCTTTACGGGGCGTTTATATTTCTTGTCGTTACCTGATCAATAAGCAAACATATCTGCATTAACCGGCAGTTCTTTGCCATCAGCCGTCAAAACCTTTAGCTGAAGCATACCGCCATTATGGTCGAAATACTTAACTTCAATCGGATGAAGTCCCTTTGCCAATGCTTTCTGTCCGGTTACTTCACGGGGTGAATGAGGACCGTCATTGTCAACAACCAATTCTCCGTTAATCTTCAATGTACTGCCATCGTCAGACAACAGATTGAATGTATAAATACCATCTTCCGGAGCATTGAAATATCCTGTAACGACCAAACCGATATTACCTTTCACTTCTTTCGGGATAGTCACTTCAGATATTTCATACGTACCGTTTACCGGAGCATTATCAATATCGGCACATTTGTTACCTTTAAACTCATGCCATACAGCCTGCAAACCTTTCTTGGAAGGTGTAGCATCCGCAGCCGGAGCATATTCGCTCTTAACGTAACGCGTCTTCACGATATCACCTTTCTTACCGTTCGGACGGAAAGAGCGGAAAGTGAAGTCTGTCGTTTCCGTAACCTTGATCGGACCGTTATACTGAGGCGATTCCAAAGTCGGGATGCTGCCATCCGTTGTATAATGGATTTCAACACTTGGATCAAGACAAGTAATTGCCACTGTACCTTCACCGATAAATGCATTTGTGTTGTTGAATCCTTCCAGGTCCGGCATACGGTAATTTACATTCATGATATTCAAACGCGGGAATTGCTTTACCAGTCTTTCTTTAAATCCATCCCAGCTTTTTACGGAAGGATCGCTCCAGGCCAGTTCTGCCAATGCCATCATACGGGGCATAATCATATATTGTATCCGTTCGCGGGATGGGATATATTCGCACCAGAGATTTGCCTGCATACCCAAAATCAATGCTTTCTGTGCATCATTCAACGATTCAAGCATCGGATTGTAATTGTATACACCAGACAATGAATTTTTATCCTGCTGATAGTCAAAATAGAAATTAGCATTCGGAGTCATGATTGCATGGTTGCCTTGTGCCGTTGCGTCAGGAACTGCGTTCGGACTCCAGGTACGCCACCACATAATTGTTGCCGTCGGAGACAAACCGCCTTCCAGGATTTCATCCCAGCCGATCATTTCTTTTCCGTTATCATTAAAGAACTTCTCCATGTTATGAACAAACCAGGACTGCAACTCTTCTTCTGTCTTCAGCCCGTTATCTTTCATTCGCTTCTGGCAATCAGGACATTTCTTCCAGTTTGTTTTTTCTACTTCATCGGCTCCCAGATGGATATATTTATAAGGGAAAAGCGGAATGATTTCGCTATAAACATTCTTACAAAATTCAAGAGCCGAGTCTTTACCCGGACAAACCGGAGAAGAAAAAGTCGTTCCCCACCCTGTCTGATTAAAACAAGAAACACCTGAATAATTACTTACCGCCGCCAGCATATGTCCCGGCATATCTATTTCCGGAACTACATCGATACCACGTACACCGGCATATTCAACGATTTCTTTAATATCTTGCTGGGTATAGAAACCACCATACAAAGTATCGCTCTGAGTGATACGTAACTTTTCAGCCGGAATTTCATAATCGGGATTATCCTGCTCTTTTGCTAATCTCATACACTCCCGGTCATGATTGTTAAAGGTACGCCAAGCCCCTTTCTCTGTCAGCAACGGGTATTTCTTTATTTCGATACGCCATCCCTGGTCGTCGGTCAGATGCCAGTGGAATTTGTTCAGTTTGTAAAGAGCCATCATATCCAACAGTTCCTTCACTTCTTCTTTAGTAGAGAAATGACGGGAAACATCCAACATCAACCCTCTCCAACCGAAACGGGGTGCATCAGTGATCTGAACAGCCGGAACACTCCAATTAATATCCTTTACCACCGCTGGCGACTCTATCTCTGCCGGCAAAAGCTGGCGAAGGGATTCAATACCGGAAATAACACCGCCATAGGTATTTCCCTTGATCTGAACTTTACCGGAAGTAACGTCCAAAGAATAGGCACCTTCATTTTGACCGGCAATATCACTTACAGCCAAAGATATATCACCGTCTCCCTCGCGTACATTATATATATAGCCGGTTGAACGGGATAAAAGACTGGAAAGATAGTTTGCAGCCGGCAATAACTGCTTATCGGCAACACCGATTGTCATGCCATCTTTCAAAGTAAACTGTCCATTGGCATTCTTAATCTCTTTGGGAACAGGAATAATAGAAACATCATGTGCCACAGGGGTCGTGGGTGAACATGAACTCAGCATTAAAGCTCCGGTCAGGGAACATGCTGCGATAAACTGTTTGTACATTTTAATGTGTTTATT
>ERZ825670.3787-NODE-3787-length-12362-cov-6.340132_pt1 | contig 12362 bp, 9 predicted proteins | sample MGYA00519929_ERZ825670 | MGnify/ENA primary metagenome ERZ825670 (study PRJEB31778, sample SAMEA3449207) | human gut metagenome | biome: human gut; feature: human-associated habitat; material: faeces | place: United Kingdom | collected 2010/2012 ...
GAGCAGCAGATGCAGCCGGCGTTCAGCTCGTTGATCTGGATGCCGCTTTCCTTCAGGAAACCGCCGTCAATGCCGATCTCGCCGAACTCGTTCTCGATCAGCACCACCTGCTGGCCGGCAAAGGCCTCTTTGATGAGCTTTTTGATCAGGGTAGTTTTACCGGCACCAAGGAAGCCGGAGAAAATATCGATTTTGGTCATGATTCAATTGCCTCTTTCTTTGAATAGCACACAGAGCCGCAGAGTGCTGGCTCAAAAAACTTACACTCCTATTATAACAAGGCTGTCAATGGGAAAACCGCCTTTTTCAAGAAAAAATTGTAACTTTTTTTGCAAATTGGCGGCATTTTGAGGGAGAACGAACTCCCTCAGTCAAAACCTGACGGTTTTGCCAGCTCCCTCAAAGAGGGAGCCTCTGGCGTGCCGGAAGCTCTGCACTTTAGCCGGAAACTTTTCCGTACTGCCAAAGGCCCCATCCCAGAGGGGGCTGTCGAGCGCAGCGAGACTGGGGGAGTTTGCTCCCGGCGCGCCCGTGAGCAGCAGCTTTTTCCGGTGTGGAAAACTGCATGTTTCCCCGCCTTTTCCACACAGAAAAACGGCAGCGGCCCGGTGTTGAAAACTTGTGACCGGTTCATTCCAGATTGGAGAAAAATAAATCGCCGCTCAGGAACGGTTTGTAGAATGCAAAGAAAATCCTTCGACTTTCTTTTTTATAAAAGGCAGAATGCCCGCATTTTTGCCCAAAACTTACCAGAAAGCTGCGGCCTGAATTACGGTGTGTATAGGGCTGATGCCCTTTTGTTGTGGAAAACCCAGTGGAAAAAGTGGAAAACCTCATGGAAAACTTGCCCTTTTCTTCACAAAAACGGTGGAAAACCCGGTGGAAAAAGTGAAAAGTTCATTCCAGACAGGAAACTCCATACACTTTCCGGTTGTGCTTTTGTGCCGCAAGATCCGCTTGACAGCTGTATTTTTGGGCGGAAGATGCGGCAGTTTTCCACACTGTGGCATTGCCTTGAATGCCCCGGCCAATCATGGTACAATAACAGCAGAAAAATGCGGCAAAACTCACCGATATCGGAATACAATGCGTTGGAGGCACCCTATATGAACAATTGGCTCAACCAGCTGGAGCGCAAATACGGCCGCTTCGGCATCCCGAATCTGACCAACATTCTGGTGGGCGGGCAGATCCTTGTGCTGGCCATCGAGCTGTTTGTCAACCAGACCGTCAGTGTCTGGCTGGCACTCAGCCGCTATTTTCTGCTGCGCGGCCAGATCTGGCGCATCATCACCTTTGCGTTCATCCCCTCTTACGGCGGCAGCATCCTCAGCGCGGTGCTGGGCATCTATTTCACATGGTTCATCGGCACAGCGCTGGAACGGGAGTGGGGCGATTTCCGCTATACGGTGTATCTGCTCTCCGGGATGCTGGGCACTGTGCTGGCCTGCCTGCTCACCGGCGTGACCGGCAGCACCTACTGCCTGTCCCTTTCGCTGCTGCTGGCCTTTGCCATGCTGTACCCGGAGGTACAGGTGCTGCTGTTCTTTGTCATCCCTGTCCGGGTGAAATACTTTGGCTTTTTTGCGGCAGCACTGTGGGTGCTCAGCTTTCTGGGCGCGCCGCTGCCGCAAAAGCTGAGCCTGCTGCTCAGCATGGCGAACGTCTGGCTGTTCTTTGGCCCGATGGCCTATCGTTCCGTCCGCGCGTGGGTACGCCGTGAGCAGTGGAAGCGGAGAAACAGAAGGTAAGGAGAAACACCATGATGCTGGACCGCATGGAGGGCAATGCAGAACTGAAAAGCAGCGTGCAGCTGATGCTGGCAGCCCGCCGCCTGACCCACAGCGTGCTGCTGGTGGGAGAAGAGGGCCTTGGAGCCGGTTTTGCGGCCCGCTGCATTGCGGCAGATTATCTTTACCCTGCAGGCGGAGCGCCCGCTGAGGCCCTTCTGCGGGGCGAATGCTGCCGTGCTGTGGGTAAGCCTGGCGACCGCGACAGCGGCCATGTGGAGACCGGCATCGTGCGTGAAGCGATCAGCGTTGCCGGTATGGGCGCAGGCGGAAAATATCTGGTCAGTCAGGTCAAGGCTATGCGCAGCGAGATCTTCAACACCAGCCTTTCGGCCGAGGGCCGTGCCGTGCTGCTCTACCACGTGGAAAAGATGAACGAGGAATCCGCCAACGCCCTGCTGAAGGTGATGGAAGAGCCGCCGGAGGGGGTGCTGTTCCTGCTTACGGCGGATTCGCTGGCAGGCGTGCTGCCCACCATCCGCAGCCGCTGCGTCAGCTTTGCAGTGGCTCCTGTCTCGCCGGAGCAGTGCGCCCGCTACTGCGCCGCACAGGGGGTGGACAAAAAGACGGCCGCGCTGTACAGCGAACTGTTCGACGGGCACATTGGCACGGTGCTTGCCGCCGCACAGGACGAAGCCCGCACCGCGCAGGTGGAAAAGGCCCTGCAGCTGGCAAAGGCCGCTGCCGACCGTGACAGCTATGCCGCAGCCTGCCTGCTGGCCGCCTACGAAAAGGACAAGGCCGGCGCCGCCGCCCTGCTGACAGACTTCCGTGCGGTGGCGGCAGCGGGCCTGCGGCAAAGCCCCCACGCACCGGTGCAGGGCATTGCCGCCCAGCGTGCCCTGCGTCTGGCCGAAGCCGCCATCCAGCGCCTTGGCGCGCAGGTGAACCCCAAGATCGTGCTCAGCGTGTTTGCGGCAAAGTTCCGCGCGCTGTAAACAAAAACTCCCCCGAAAGGCTTTTTACGGCATTTCAGGGGAGTTTTACTGTCAGGAAACGGTAGAGGAAGGGTCGCTGATCAGGCCGTTAAAAGTAAAGGTGGCCGTTTGATTATTAAGTTTACTCAGCGTGATGGTTATGGTTCCTCTATAGAATTTATCGAAAGAAGAGGTAGTGACGGGGCCGATGTCGATGAAAAGAATAACGGTTTTGGACCGGCCTGCAGGAACAGCAAGAGACTGGTTGAATACATAGGCGGTTTTGCTGCTGTTCAGACCTTTGTATCCAAGACCACATACCTTACCAGTGCCGCCATCGGTATGGCTGAAAGCAAAGTTGCTGGTGCTGACGGTGACATCACTGCTGCCGCTTTCATTATCCAGTTTGAAGCCGGTGTAGAAATAGTTGTGGCGGGGATCAAATTCATAGATGGAGCTGGAAGTCCACTGCCCGCTCAAAGGGCCGATATCTGCGGTAAAAGAGCCAAAATTAGCGAAATCGCTATTATCGATGGGAGGAGCAACCAGATTTTCGGGAGTGGAAGCATACGCTCCATCTCCGCAGCCAACCAGCATACTGCCGGCGGCAGCGGCCAGTGCAGCAGCACCGGTGGCCTTTAAAAAAGTACGGCGGGTGATCAGTTCAGACATAAAAATCTCTCCTTTGATTGCAGGAAATCATAAAATACAAAAGCTGATGCAAACAGAAACTCCCTCCGGCGCTTGCGGTACACCGGAGGGAGTTTCTGTTTGGGGTATTGCTTTGGTGTGAGGAGGAATCATGTGCGGAAAGACGGTTGCGGCCCCGTCTCCCCGCAGGATATAGTATACCCGATTTTAAGTGAAAAGTCATTACATTTTTGTGAAAAAACATCCCGCAATGAACTTTTTACAAAATTCCCCCAATGATAAAAACCAAACAGCGCGGTGTACAAAAATTCTGGTATTCCAGAATGACATAAACTGCCAATTTCACTATAGCAGACAAGACCGCAGGTGTCAATTAAAATGTCGGCTTTTTGGCGGAAAGACGAAAAAATGTGGCAAAAAACTGTAAAATCGGCACAGGGTCAGCCCTTGGCAAGCTCGGCGGCGTGAAGCTTGCCGTGCTCCACGTAGTGGGCGGCGTTGTGCAGGTTGGCCTCGACCTGTGCGGGGCTCACCTGCTTGATGACCCTTGCGGGCACGCCCACGGCCACCGAGCCGTCCGGGATGACCATGCCCTCCGGCACCAGCGCACCCGCGCCGATGATGCAGTTTTTGCCCACGACACAGTGGTTGAGCAGGGTGGCGTGCATTCCGATGAGGCTGCCATCCCCTACCGTGCACCCGTGCACCAGCGCGCTGTGGCCCACAGTGACGTTCCTGCCCAGCGTCACGGCCCCGCCCACATCGCAGTGCAGCACGGCATTATCCTGCACGTTGGAGTTTTCGCCAATGGTCAAAGTGCCGTCGTCGCCGCGCAGCACAGCCCCGTACCACACCGTGGAACCGGCTTTCAGGATCACATCTCCTTGCACGGTGGCGTTGGGCGCAACGAACGCAGCCCCCTCGTCGCGGGGAACTTTTCCACAAAAGGACAGAAACATTGTTAAAAACCGCCTTTCTCTCTTTCTCTTTTGGCTGGTTTATGGTATTCTTTAAAGTAGTATAGCAAGCCAGAGCCTTTCCGGCAAGTAGGAGCTGTTTCAAAACAAAAATTTTTGCCGTGCGTCGGCAAGCAGATACAAGGGGGCACGCTCATGTTCAAAAACACCATCTTCCGCCGCATGACGGCGCTGGTGCTCACGCTGGCACTGGCCGCTGCTGCTGCACTGCCGGGCCTTGCGGTATATCCCATGCCCATCCAGACCGCCAGCGAGACCGAGGCGGTGTACCTGTTCAACGCCGACACCGGCAAGACCATCCTGAACCAGAATGCTGACCAGCAGCAGTATGTTGCCAGCCTGACCAAGCTCATGACGGCCCTGCTGCTGCTGGAAAGCGGCAAGGATCTGAACGGTGAAGTGACCGTGCCCACCGCGCTGACCCAGGAGTTCCGGGATATCCAGAACGCCAACGGCACCACTATGGGCCTGCGCATCGGCGAGACGGTGCGCCGCATCGACCTGCTGAACGCCATGCTCATCGTCAGCGCCAACGACGCCGCCAGCGTCATTGCCTACGATGTGGGCGGCAGCGTGCTGGACTTCGTCCGGCAGATGAACGCCCGCGCGGCGGAGCTGGGCTGCACCGGCACCAACTTCACCTGCGCCCACGGCCTGTTCGACTACGGCAACGTTTCCACCGCCGAGGACATGGCCAGGATCGCGGCGGAATGCTACAAAAACCCCACCTTCGTGCAGGTGTCCGGCACGGCGGCCTACACCATGCCCGCCACCAATCTGCACCAGAATGAGCGCACCATCAACTCCACGAACCCCCTCACCGACACCGGCAGCGAGTTCTACCGCAGCTACATCAAGTGCGTCAAGGGCGGCTTCACCACCCTGGCGGGCCGCTGCGCCGTGGCCTTTGCCGAACAGGGCGGCCACACCTACGGCCTTGTGATCCTCCACGCGGACAACGCCAGCCTTTACGCCGAGTGTGACCAGCTGCTGGACTGGGCCTTTGAGAGCTTTTCGGACCGCCCGCTGGTGGACACCGAGACCGAGCTGACCACCGTTGACCTGACCAAGTGCCGCGCCCAGCCCACCGCCGCGCTGTATGCGGCGGCCCCTGTCAGCGGCTACGGCCACGCGGACGACGTGGTGAGCTACGCCTTCGACCTGCCCGAGAGCATCCCGGCCACCGTGAAAAACGGCCAGAAGGTGGGCACCGCCACCGTCTATCTGGACGGCTACGAGGTGGGCACCGTGGACCTTGTGACCCATGCGGAATATATCTCCGACTTCCGCACCGACTCCAAAGCCACCCTGCTGCTGCTGTGCACGCTGGTGGTCATCCTGGGCGCGCTCACCGTGCTCACCCTTGCGGCGGGCGGCGGCTCGCTGAACCTGCGGCGCAGAAAGCGCAGACGCTGACCTTATTCTATAACAAAAAAAGCGGCACATCAAGCCTTGCGGAAAAGGCCCGATGTGCCGCTTACTTTTTTACTTGTTGAGGAACCGGATAAAGTGGTAGGATTCCACGATCTGGAAGTACTTGATGATGCGGGGATACAGCGGCTCGGCCTTTTCGCCGAACTGCTGCTTCATGCAGTCAGCAAGGTCTGCAACGGTCTTCTGGCCGTCGATCAGCGGCCAGAGATAACTGCCGGTCTCGTCCAGATGCACCTGTGTGGTGCGCGGTTTATGGAACACTTTTTGCGCGATCGTGTTGAACACACCGGTGTTCTCCACCTCAAGGGTGATAAGGCCGGTGGCTTCGTCTGTGTGCCAGCGCAGGGTTTCCGCACGCTGCGGGATCAGGTCCAGATAATTGATGGATTCGTTCTTATGCTTCATCAGTTCTTCTTTTTCTTCATGGAGAAGGCCAGCAGGCATGCGATCATCACGATCATCAGGACCACGCCGCCAATGTTGCCCAGATCAATGCTCAGGGCAGTGCTGATGCCGAACACGGCAAACACAGCCAGCAGGATGCCCACAAGGCCCTCGCCTGCGATCATACCGGCACAGAACAGGGTGCCGCGGGTGGTCTGCTCTTCCTTGAGCTTCGCGTCAACATTCTTGCGGCTGTCCATGAACCAGCGCACAACACCACCGATCATGATGGAGGTGTTCAGGTAGATGGGCAGATACAGGCCGATGGCGAACGGCATCACGGGGATGCGCAGGACCTCCAGAGCAATGGCCAGGAACACACCGGTGAACACCAGGTTCCAAGGCAGGTTGCCGCCCATGATGCCCTCGACGATCATCTTCATCAGGGTAGCCTGCGGTGCGGGAACCTCGGCACCGCCGTAGCCCCATGCGCTGTCCAGCAGGTACAGCACACCGCCGATGGCCAGACCGGCGGCAATAACGCCGATCAGCTCACCGATCTGCTGCTTGACCGGGGTCGCACCCAGCAGGTAGCCGGTCTTCAGGTCCTGAGAGGTATCAGCAGCAATGGCAGCGCAGATGCAGATGACGGAAGCGATGGCCATGGAGCCGATCATGCCCTCGATGCCAACGTTGCCGGTGGCCTTCAGGACCATGGTAGCGATCAGCAGGGTGGCAATGGTCATGCCGGAGACCGGGTTGTTGGAACTGCCGATCATGCCGACCATACGTGCAGAGACGGTGGAGAAGAAGAAGCCGAAGATGACGATCAGCAGAGCACCCAGCGGGCTGACGGGGATGGCCGGAGCCAGCCAGATGATGAGGATGATGAGCAGGATGCCGCCCAGAATAAAGGGCATGGGCAGGTCCTTCTCGGTACGGGAGGTGCCGGAAGCACTGCCGCCCTTCATGCTCTTCATGGCATCACGGAAGGTGGATGCGATCAGAGGCAGGCTCTTGATCAGCGAGATGATACCGCCGGTAGCAATGGCACCTGCGCCGATATACTTGACGTAGTTGGACCAGATGGCGTCTGCACCGCCTGCTGCATACAGATCAGCAATGGTGGTGCCGGCTGCTGCCGGGTACAGGGAGATGTTTGCGCCGAACAGGCAGATCAGCGGGATAATGACCATCCAGCCCACCAGAGAACCGGTGAACATGTAGGAAGCGGTCTTGGGGCCGACGATGTAGCCCACGCCCAGCAGAGCGGGGTACACTTCCATGCCCAGAGCACCCTTGAAGGAGCTGAAGGCCACGGCAATGTCGGCGGGGATCATCTTCAGGCCATCGACGATGAACTTGAAGATGGCTGCCAGACCCATGCCGGAGAACACGGTGGAAGCGTTTGCGCCGCCTTCCTCACCGGCCAGCAGCACGTCTGCGCAGGCGGTGCCTTCCGGGTAGAGCAGGGTGGCATGTTCCTTGACGATCAGCGCGTTGCGCAGGGGCACCATGAACAGAACGCCCAGAATGCCGCCGCACAGGGCGATCAGGGTGATCTCCAGGATGCTGGGCTTGTCGCACAGGCCCTCTTTTGCCCACAGGAACAGTGCGGGCATGGTGAAGATGGCACCGGCGGCCAGGCTCTCGCCTGCGGAACCGATGGTCTGCACCATGTTGCTCTCCAGAATGGAGTTCTTCTTGAGCAGGACGCGGATCACGCCCATAGAAATGACTGCTGCCGGGATGGAGGCAGAAACAGTCATGCCGACGCGCAGGCCCAGGTAGGCATTTGCAGCGCCGAAGACCACGGACAGGATGATGCCCATGATCACAGAGGTCGCCGTCATTTCTGCGGTGATCTTTTCCGCAGGAATATACGGCTTGAAGGATTCTTGATCTTTCATGCTTGCACTCCTTGCGACAGCACAAACGTCCCGCTGCAAAAAAAGCAAGGCGCTTGTGCTGTCTGTTTTCCTATTCCTATTTCCAAAACACGCGCATCCTATCCCGAAAGGACACGCTGGCACATTCTCTATTATACTAAAGTGTGACTCTAAAGGCAACTGGAAATGTTCACAAGGAATCAACAAAAAGTTCGTGAATTCAAGCATTTTGCGTAAAATTCGGCCATAAACCTGCAAAAAAACTCCATGCAGGCAGAAAACTGTCCGCATGGAGCGTACATTCTTTTAACGGCACCCGGGGGCCCCGCTGCTCAGATCAGGAAAATGAGGAAGCCCACCGGGATGCACAGCACGTCCAGCACCAGCAGCACCTTCTGGCCGGTCGTGGGCTGGAAACCGGAGGTCTTGCTCTGCTGCAGGTAGCGGCAAATGCCCGCGATGCCGAACCATATCAGCGCAATGCCGCCTGCAATGGTCATACCGGCCACACCGCCCATCACAGCCAGGAAGATCAGCGCGCCCTTGCACAGGGCGCTGATGGCGCTGAGCACCTTTTTTCGGGTGAAGGGCGTCGTTTCTTCCGGTTTTGCGTCAGGCTTGGTGTCGGGTTTGGCATCGGGCTTCGGGGTGTCGTTGTGGCTGCCGGTGCCGCCCGCTGGGCTGTGGGTGTCGGGTTTGCTGTCGGGCTTCGGCGGCAGGTCTGCCTTGCTCAGGTCGCTGGCGTTCTGCCAGTGCTTTTTGCCGCCGCCCGTCCCGCCGGAAGCGCTGCTGCCGCCGGTGGTGCTGCCCGGGCCGGGGAAAATGCGCTTGGTCACGTTGCCGTCTGCGGCCGTGCCGCCGGTACTGCCGGAAACGCTGCCGGTGTCGCCGCCCGGGCCGGGGAAGATGCGCTGGGTCTTGTTGTCGTCTGCGGCTGTGCCGCCGGTCTTGCCGCCAAAGCCGCCAAGGTCCCTGCCGGTGTCAAAGCCCTTTTCGCCGGTGCCTTTGCCGCTGCCGCCCCACATGTCGGCGGTCTTTTCCGTCTCAGCCGCGTTCACGGCCGCGTCCGGCTTGCCCAGGGGCAGGATCATGGTCCGGGATTCCGGCGCGTTCAGCAGCTTTTCCAGCGCAAGGCGCATCTCGGTGGGCGAAGCAAAGCGCCCGGCGGGGTCCGGCGCGCAGGCTTTGCGCAGGATGGCGTCCAGCGCGGCGGTGGCGTTCACCGCCCGGGGCAGCTCCAGCCCGGACAGCCGCTTGCCCTCGGCCATGTTCCGGTCCTCGGGGGTCAGCGGCTGCGGGTAAGGCGGGTAGAACGGCAGACGGCCCTCGTTCAGGCAGCGGTAGAGCACCAGACCCAGCGCGTAGGTGTCCACGCTGGCGTTGTAGGTCTTGCCTGCCTGGAACATTTCCGGGGCCATGTAGCTGGGCGAGCCCACCTGGGTCAGCGCGCCGGAGCTGGCCAGCACGGTGCGGGCCACGCCGAAATCGCCCAGCTTGTAGTTGCCGTCCGCCGAGATGAAAATGTTCTCGGACTTGACGTCGCGGTGGATGATGTTGTGCCGCTGGCACAGTTCCAGCGCGCGGCACAGGTGGATGCCCATGCGCACCACCTCGCCCCGGGGCATCTGCACGGTGCGCTGCAGGTGGACGTTCAGCGGGGTGAGCAGCTCCATGCGGATGAGGATGTCCCAGCCGATGCCGTCTTTGTGGGGGACGATCTTGTGGTCCTCGTAGCTCACGATGTTGCTCTGGGCCTTGAGCTCACTCATCAGCTTGATCTCGTTGGTGATGGCGTCCGCGCAGGAGCGGTAGTAAGACGAAACGCTGTCGCCGGTGAGGTTGTTGGTCTCGATGGTGGAGCGCAGGTCGTCTTCCGATTGGGGCAGGCTGATGATCTTCAGCGCGCTGGTGTTCACGGTGCCCAGCGCGTCCCGCCGCTCGATCTCGAACACCCTGCCGTAACTGCCCGAGCCGATGCAGCGCTTGATGGTCCACTCGCCAAGGAGCGGCGCGTATTTTTCGTTATAAGATTCCGCAGTCATGATACTTCCTCACTTTTTGGCTCAGTCGTAGTAGTTGATGGTAACGCCCTCGTCAAAGGCACTTTCATGCACTTTGCAGTCCCGGGAGAGGGTGACGCTTGTCAGCGCACAGCCGGAGAAAGCACCATTGCGGATGCTGGTCACGCTTTCCGGGATGGAAACGGAAGAAAGACTGGTACAATTGCCAAACGCACAATTTCCGATGTAGAAGACGCCGTCCGGGATCGTGACAGTGGTCAGGCTAACACAACAATAGAAGGAATAGGAACCGAAGATCTGCAGCCCTTCCGGAAGGGTGACCGAGGTCAGGCTGGTAAACCTGGTAAAGCAGTAGGGCGGGATTGTGGGGACGGAGGCCTGCAGGTCAATGGCGGTGACCCGGTCGGCAAGCTTCTCCCACGGGGTACCAGTAATGGTGCCGCTGCCCTGAATGGTAAGAACGCCTGCACCGGAAATGCTCCAAGTCAGACCGTCGCCGCAACTCCCTTCGGCAACAGGTTTAGAGGACTCCGCCGAATACACGGCGTATCCCGCCCCGCCCAGCACAGCCAGAGCGGCGGCACCGCCGATAACCCCCAGCATTTTGCGGCGGGAAATTTTCTTCTCCCCTGCCGGTGCGGGCGTTTCGGCTGCCTCGGCCTTTTCCTGCTCTGCCTTGCGGGCCGCTTCTTCGGCTTCCCGGGCTTTGCGCTCCTGTTCGGCGCGCTGGGCCTGCTCTTTTGCGGCGGCGGCGCGGGCTTCCTCAGCCTTGCGCTGCTCCTCGGCCCGGCGGGCGTCTTCTTCCGCCTTGCGGGCGGCGGCTTCCGCTTCGCGGCGCTGCTGCTCCTGCTGGGCGAACAGGAACACCGTCTCGTCCTCGGCCTTGGGGGCAGGGGCCTTTGCCGGTGGTGTGGGCTGTGCGGCGGGCTGCTGGCCGAAAGGCAGACGAGTGGTCTCGTCCGCTGCATCCGGGGTCTCCGGCGCTTTGGGCGCGGCAGCCACAGTTGCCGCTGCATCTGCGGCGGGCACTTGGGCCGCCGGTGCGGCCGCGCGCACGGTGGCGTCGCCTGCATCCGGCACCGGGGCGGCGTCGGATGCGCCGCGCAGCACGGCTTCCAGCGCAAGGCGCATCTCGGTGGGCGAAGCAAAGCGGTCCGCCGGGGCGGGCGCACAGGCTTTGCGCAGGATGTCGGCCAGCGGGCCGGAAGCATTCACCGGGTCCGGCAGGGGTTCCCCGGCCAGACGGCGGTCGTGGGCGCGCTCCTTGGCCAGCGCAGTCAGCGGCTGCGGGTAAGGCGGGTAGAAGGGCATCCGGTTCGCGTTCAGCAGCTGGTACATCACAAGGCCCAGCGAATAGGTGTCCACGCTGGCGGTGTACTTCTCGCGGCGGAACACCTCCGGGGCCATGTAGTTCACGGTGCCCGCAAAGGTGGAAGCACCGGTGGAGGCGCTGGCCGTGCGGGCCACGCCGAAATCGCCCAGCTTGAAGTCGCCGGTGTCCGAGATAAAGATGTTGGCGGGCTTGATGTCCCGGTGGATGATGCTGTATTTCTCGCACACTTCCAGTGCGCGGCACAGGTCGATGCCCAGCCGCAGCACGGCCTGCCGGGGGATGGTGTCGAACTGCTTAAAGTACTGGCTGATGGGGGTGAGCAGTTCCATGCGGATGAGGATATCCCAGCCGATGCCGTCGGTGTGCTCGATCACATCGTGGTCCTCATAGCTCACGATGTTGCTGTGGCCCTTCACCTTGTTCATCAGCGCGATCTCGCGGTTCAGGGCTACCACGGTCTCCCGGAAATAGGAGGAGGCCCCCTGCCTGTCCAGCCCGTCCTCGTCCAGCACGCTCTGCAGTTCTTCCGGCGAAGACGGGATGGTGATGGCCTTCAGCGCGCCGCGGTAAACGGTGCCGTCCAGCGCGTCGGTGCGCTGGATCTCAAACACCTTGCCGTAGCTGCCGGCCCCCAGCTGCTTTGTGATGTACCATTTGCCGAACACCGGCTCGTATTTCTTGTAGTATTCCGCATCCATAATGGATCCCTCCGCAAGGCCCCTGCCAAAGGCAGAAGCAGGTGTTTACACGGCCCCGTAAATGCCGTGCACCGAAACTTCGCCGGTGAAGACGTGTTCCTCGCCGCTGTCGGTGCGCACCACCAGACGGCCCTCTTCGTCCACATCGACGGCTTCGCCTGCACCCTGCCCGCCGTCCGGCAGGTCGAAGGTGACCCGGCGGCCCAGATTGACGCAGGCGGCCTTGTATTCCTCCCGGAAGGGTGCAAAGCCGTCCCGGGCAAAGGTG
>ERZ825670.3789-NODE-3789-length-12355-cov-3.106504_pt1 | contig 12355 bp, 10 predicted proteins | sample MGYA00519929_ERZ825670 | MGnify/ENA primary metagenome ERZ825670 (study PRJEB31778, sample SAMEA3449207) | human gut metagenome | biome: human gut; feature: human-associated habitat; material: faeces | place: United Kingdom | collected 2010/2012 ...
TCAGTTGAAACTGACGGCAAAAGAGAGCCTGCGGCATGGGGCAAAGCCCCATTAAAGAGGCACAATAGTTCAAATCTGACAATATTTGAAATATCTATTTTGCTATAATTACCTTATCCTTCATTATGCCTTCATCCTAACAATAAACAGCACCGGATTATCTTCTTCCGTACGATCCGGGAATGCTTTCTTTACTTCTTCTCCTGAACGGCAATAACAGAAAGAATTGTTATAAATATCCAGTGATTTCAGGTCGGGAACCCTTCCCGTATGGTAGAAATTATCTTCGAAGCCTCCTGTTACATTATAGGCATAGTCTTCCCGGCGATCGTAACAGAACGTATAATTCTTATCCGTATCAGTTGCGTCCGAGTAAGTGGAAACCAAATAACGTCCGGCTATGCAGAGGGGTAAGATTGAGGAATATTCCTCATGTATATTCAGTTTGTTCCGTCTGATCAGGTAAAGCGTATCCGCCAGCAACTCGTCCGGCTGGGTGGAAGGCGAATAGGCGTAGACATTCCCGTTAGTAACGGACAGTTCGGTAGAGAAGCAGGCACCCAGATAGAACCGTCCCAGGTCGGCAGCCGTCAGCTTGCGGGCATCCTGCAGGTTGAATGTCGTATCGAATTTATAAAGCCACTGGTTGACACATTGTTTGCCGGTCCCCTCTTCGGAGGGCGACAACGATTGTGCCGTCATCCATATATGGCGGTTATGGTACATCAGGCGGGTAGGGGTTTTCAATGGATTGATTCCGGCAAGGCTTTTCCTTTCCAGCAACGTCCCGTCGTAATCATAATAATAAACGTTTTCCCGGTCGTCCATGACGATCAGTTGCTTTTCGAGCGGATCGATGACGTAATCGGTAACCAGGAAATGCTTATTACTGGTGATCCGGCTAAGGAATTTGCCGGAGCAGTCGAAATGAAAAAGCTGGCCATTGCTTACCAGGAACAATTCATTCCTGTCGCGCTTGATCTGTGTGGCATGTTTCAGCCGGCAGTCGGATGTTGTTTCCAGCGGAATGGCGATCACTTCGTCGGCAACGTCTGAGAGGGAGCCTTCGGTGGTGCTTTTCACCGGCATATCTTCGCTTATAATCTTGTAACCTTCGTTTATGTAGATTATTCCAACGAGCAAAAGTAATAGCAAACAGGTCTTTTTCATTTCATCATTCATTTAAAAAGGAACATACATATAACGCTTTTATCTCCGGATTATTGAACGAAGCGGCAATTTCTTTTCATTTAGCTTTGCAGGAAAACCCAGTTGTCCCCGTTCGACAGACTCTCGTCGTAGGTAAATCCTTCCCAAGAGAAGTTTTTGAGAGCTTCCGGATCAGTGATCCTGTTTTTCAGTATATACCGTGTCATCTGTCCGCGGGCCATCTTCATGTAGATCACGATAGTCTGCGCTTTTCCGTCTTTCCATACCTTGAACTCCGGTGTGATGATGCGGACGGTGCTCCCGACTTTCTTCCAGTCGTATGCCCCCTGTATTTCCTGGCTGGCAAGGTTTATCAGGATGTTATCGCTCTTTTTTACTTCGGCGATCAGCAGTTCTGTCTGACGCGGACGCCAATAGTTATACATATTTCCTTCTCCCAACTCCGGCAGCTTCACCTCATATTCCATCCGGTAAGGCTTGATCAGGTCGAGCGGACGCAGCAGCCCGTAGCAAATGGAGGCAATCCTCAGATGGTCGTTTGCATACAGGAAATCATCTTCCGTGAAATCTTTGGGGTTGATATTCTTGAAAACCACTCCGGTATAAGCCAGTAATGCCTGTAAGGAGTGTACCTCTGCGGTATGGAATTCCTGAAACCGGTTGTAATTCTCCAATGCTAGTTTGGGATTTAGTTTCAGAATCTTTTTCAGGTCGTCGGTAGAGAACTGTGCCATATTCAGGGCTATCTCATTCGCTTCCTGTGCGAAACGGGGCATCGTCCCGGCAGGAGCTTTTATTTTGGATGTACCGGTCATTGTTTTGGCCGAGGTCAATATAATCAGCATACTTAATTTATTTATCTGTTTCAACAGGTAAAAGTAACAATAACAAATACAACTTGGTGCTGTTGTTAAATCTTTATGCGTTTAATTTATTTTATTTATTCAGAAATCCGTTAAATCAAGTTATATTATATATTTGCCTGCATAAAATGAATGTGGGTATGAGGATACATGTTTTGTTCGCTTGCTTGTTTTTCCTTTTGAATATTTCATGTGCGGAAAAAGAGGAAGGCGATGATTGGGTTGGAGTCTCCCAGGAGCTGTTATTTCAGGCTTTGCAAAATGATTTGTCCATTCGGGAAATTAAGCAAACGTCCGGTTCCTTCGAGATTTTGTTCAGCGATAATAGTGTCATTTCTTTTCCCGGCGGAAAGAAAGTCTTTTATACAACCATCGGAAACAATAATAATTGGTTGATCAATGGAGTCAATACCGATATAAAGGCCCTATCGAACATACCAAATTCCGAATCAAACCTTCAGTCTATAGATGTCGATGGCAGAGGAAATTGGTCGATAAACGAAAAAAGTACGACTATACAGGCTGCTATGCCTTTGGATATGCCTGACATCCCTGTCCTTAAAAATATAATAGAGTCAAGGCATTTCTTCTATTTTTATTATTCTGACAGAACGATCCTCCGGTTTATGAGGCAGAATAGTAATAATCATTTGTCTGATAAGAAGCAACATCTTCCTGCCAATCCTGCTGTGTTAAAAATATTATGCATTGGTAATAGTTTTACGGAAGATGCGACAAGTGGGCTGCCCAGGATTATTAAATCAGTCGGTTTGAGTCATATTTGTATCGGTCACCTCATTGCGGGAGGAGCTTCTCTAAGAAAGTTTTATGAAGGTTATATGGAGAATTCTCCCATCGGTATATATCAAGTTACAAATGATCAAATGGAGTGGACGACTATATCGGATAATTTTACATTGAAGCAAGCATTACAGTATGCTGACTGGAATATCATAACCTTTCAACAAGTTTCTTATGATGCGGGAAGGTATCAGACTTATCAGCCTGTTTTTTCCAGTTTGATCGATATTGCAAAAAACGAATGCCGTAAATCCAAACCTGTTATTGCCTGGCAAATGCCCTGGGCATATGGAACCGGATGTCAGGAAGAATATTTTGGCAAGTACGGATATAATCAACAGAAGATGTACAAAGCCATTACCAATGCGACGAAAGTAATGATGAACCAATCTGAGGTGGATATATTGGTACCCGTCGGTACCGCAATCCAGAACTTAAGAAATACGAGCCTGAATAATTCTCCGTTGGATATAACGAGAGATTATCGTCATCTTGATTGCGGTATAGGCCGGTACACTGCCTCTTGCACGCTGTTTCAGGCATTAATAACCTCTATTTACAAAGTCGAACTTTCTGATACTCCTTTCTTTAATGCATATGGAGATACCCCCGTTACGGAAAAGAATTTTAGAATATGCCAACAGGCAGCTATAAATGCCTGTAATACACCTTTTACCGTAACGCCACCAACCGATTAAGTGGCATTAGTTCGTTCCTCCCTGTCTTTTAATTTAAAACATACTATAAACTAATATTTTCCTCCCTTATTTTTTTGCTTTTGAGCATGCGCAAAATTAATTTTTAGCTTGCCTGAATTTAATTTTTAGCATGCTGAAAATTGATTTTATGCTTGCTGAACAGAAAAATTATTGCTATCTTTCGCATTAAATAACAAGGACTTTAAACTTAAATCTATTGCTTATGTGTGCTAGATATACCTTCTATAAAAATCCGCCGAACCGGGAGACGGGTGAAACAGGTTCATTGTATGCGAAAGTTGTCTCCGACGGAAAGGTCACGACCGATGAGTTGGCTGATGAGATAGCTGATATCTGTTCGTTCAGTCCCGGTGATGTAAAGGGAGTGATCCGTGCTTTGTCGGACAGGCTGGCCTTTCATTTGAAATATGGCGAAACCGTTGATCTGGATGGTATAGGTAACTTCTCCGTTACCTTAAAAACACCAAAAGGTATCACCAGTCCGAAGCAAATCCGTGCCGAGTCGATCAGTTTCAATAATGTTGTCTACCGTTCTTCTCCCCAACTTAAACAGCAATTGAAAGTAATGCCCCTTGAACGTGCCATCCTCCCCAAACGTAAGGAACAGGCCGAAGAGGAGCGCCTGCAACGCATCCTCACCAAACTGAAAACCAACCACCTCATTTCTTCTTCCGACTGTATGGGTTTTAATCAATGTAGCCGCTATCAAGCCCTGAAAGACTTGAAAAAGCTCTACGAACAAGGTAAGCTGACCCGATTGGGAAGGGGAAAACAGAAGTATTATGTGTTAGCGGAAAACTGGCAAAAAGGGATGCGGAAAGAGGAAGAAAGCAAAGAGTAAGCTTTTCTGAATCGATCACGTTAAAGTTTCATTACTACTCAGAAAGAAAAATAAACAGCTCACAGGGCGTTTCTATACTAAACATTTCATATATTTGTTGCGGCAAAGGAATTATTTCCTGAGCTGACATAAATATTTATAGAAGCGTTTAGCTTATTCCATATCAAAGAAATCTGGACAATTTCTTACTACAAAGGAATAAATAGAGACGTTCATCCTTGTTGTATATGTATTTCATATATGATAAAGGTGTGAGCTGTTATTTTTATCTTTTGTGGTGGGCAGTCCAGAGCCTCTTTGATCGGATAAACTAACAGGCTCACACTTCTTTTCTTAAAAAACACTCCGAGCCTCAGTGTTGCAATTACTAGTATTATGAAACACATGTTACACAAGTGGATTATTCCTTTTGCTTTGTTAATCGGGTTTATTGTGGTGTTTGTTAGTTGTCGGAAAGACTTGAGAGATGATGTAGATGATTTGTTGGATAGAGTCTCCAAACTGGAAATGATGTGTGAACAAATCAACTCGGATATTGCAGGTTTGAAGCAAATCGTATCTGTACTGGAAGCAAACGACTACATTACAAGTGTAAATGAACTAGCCGATAAGAGCGGATATGCCATAAACTTTCTGAAAGGTAATACAATCGTTATCAAACATGGAACAGATGGTGATTGCCCTGTAATCGGGGTGGAAGAGTTTGAAAATATTTTTTATTGGACACAGAAGATAGGAGATAATTCGCCATCCTGGATATTAGATTCTGAAGGAAATAAAGTACAGGCAACCGGAGTGAACGGTACAACACCGGTTATAGGTGTCAATAAGAATGGTAATTGGACAGTCGATTATGGAGAGGGTGTCCAGGAAATAAAAGTAAATGGTAAGCCTGTTCCTGCTAGGGGAAAAGATGGACTCGACGGATATTCTCCGTTTAGAAGTGTGACGGATCAAGGGGATTATGTCGAAATAAAATTAACCACCGGAACTGTATTAAAGTTGCAAAAGTGGGATGAAAAGAAGATGAGGATAGTGTTTGAGGTAAATGCGGAAAATCTTATATCTGATGTGATGTATTTAAACGAGGAAAGGAGGATATCTTATTATGTTGAGAATCCTGACCCGCAAACCTCTGTTTATTTTGAAGCGACTAATGGTTGGACTGTCGAACATATTCCGAATAAACAATCTATTCTGTTGAAACCTTTTGCTGCGTCCAATGAGGATGGTTGTATAATAGCCTCTATTATGCGTGATGATAGGCTTATTTCACAATTTAGATTTTTTGTAAAAACAACTTTGATTTGTCAGCCATTGAAAGCAGAGAATATTACAACTAATCCGGAAGAATTGGAAGCTATTGGTGGAAAAGTCCCTGTGACGATTAATATTATTTTTGAGAAAAAATGGTTTAATAAGGATGCTGTAGTTGTTGTGACTCCTTACCTTCGTTATCAAGGAGAAAAATCATTGGGAAACTCTTATACCTATCGGGGAGAGAATATAGTGGGAAACGATTGGCAGATGGTTTCGTATGAAGATGGTGGTAGGGAAACTCTTAAATGTTCATTTAACTATAAGCCGGAGATGCAGTATGATTCGAAGTTGTATTTGAATTTTGATATAACGATTCATGGAAGGAAATTAACTGTACCTGATGTGGAGATTGCTAGCGGTGTTATAACTACTGATATTGTTGAATGATGGCAATCGCTTAGAAGTCTTTATTTGCTGAACTGCAAAGATCAGACAAAAAAGTTTCTGGTTAAGTAGATAAACTTTAGGGTATGTAGATTATATTTTGTATACTTGTTGTGCGCTTGACTGCTGTGTGTGGTCAAGCGCGTGCCATATGGTATGGCTTCAAAGTTTCATCAGAGAAGTTACTATTTATGCTACAGTACATCAAAAACGAACAACATTATACCTTCTTTATCGAAGCCATCCGGCAAGCCAGGCGGACGATCTGGATCGGGACGGCTGATATTAAGGACCTTTATATCAAGGAAGGAAAGAATGCCGTCCCTCTATTGAAACTACTGGAACAAAAGGTGAAGGAAGGTGTGGAGGTCCGTCTGATCCATGCCAAAGAACCGGGACAGAACTTTCGGGACGACTTCGATAAATATCCTTTGCTTTGGAGCCGGATGGAACGTGTATTGTGTCCGCGTGTCCATTTCAAGCTGTTGATATTTGATTTGAAGCAGGCCTATATTGGGTCGGCAAACTTAACGGGAGCCGCTTTGGGCATGAAAGGAAAAGATAACCGCAACTTTGAAGCGGGAATATTTACTTCAGTGGAAGAACTGGTGAAAGAGGCTGTCGACCAATTTGACTGTTTGTGGATGGGGATTCCCTGTAAGACCTGTAAACGGAAAAAGTTCTGTTCGGACAGGATTGTTAGTGAATAATAAATTGAAACTTTGTAAAAGTATAGAATTATGACAGGTGCAATAGCAGGAGACATCATTGGCTCCGTTTATGAGTTTGATAATATAAAGACAACGGACTTCCCGCTGTTTACGGACGAAAGCGATTATACCGACGATACAATTATGACAGTGGCCGTTGCGGGCTGGCTGTTGAATGGGGGAGACCTGGTGAAGGTTATGCAGCGGTACGGACGTGAATATCCATATCCGACAGGTGGTTATGGCGGACGTTTTAGCGGTTGGCTTTGTGAAAAAGATCCGCAACCTTATAATAGTTGGGGCAATGGTTCGGCGATGCGGGTAAGTGCTGTCGGATGGATGTTCGATTCGTTGGAAAAGACGCTGGAGGTAGCAAAAGAGACAGCCGTGGTCACTCACAACCATCCCGAGGGGATAAAAGGGGCACAAGCTACTGCTGCAGCTATTTATCTGGCACGTACAGGAAAAAGTAAGCAAGGTATTAAAGATTATATCGAAGCCACTTTCTTTTATGACCTGGACCGTACCTGTGACGAGATACGCCCCGCCTATCATTTTAATGAAAGTTGCCAGGGTACCGTTCCCGAAGCGATCATCGCCTTTCTGGATAGTTCGGATTTCGAGCATGCCATCCGTCTGGCTGTTTCGCTGGGTGGCGATAGCGATACGCTGGCTTGCATAACAGGCGGGATTGCAGAGGCTTATTATGGAATGCCGGAAGATATAAAACAACAGGTTTACAATAAATTACCGAATGAATTCCTAAAAGTGGTAAGTGAATTTAGTAATAAATAATCATTAGATATTAAAGGAAGGTAGAAACTTTACTCCATACCTCATTCTGTATATCCCCAATAGTAAATGTATCCTTATCTTTATCAAAAGACAAGGTGAATTTGTAATATGTATCACTTTTTATATGGTCGGGTATACTTGGGGTTGCATAACTATTTTCATCGGGCAAGTTAATATGAGGAATTAATTTGACAATGTAAGTCTTGTTGTTCATTGTTATATGTACTTGTGAATATTCCTCTCCCCAATAAGCAAATACAATCGCTTTATAATGTTGTGGGTTTTTTTTGTCCCTGAATGGTTTGATTGACATCTGGTTGTCCAGCATGACAGTAGCGGAGGCCGGAACATTCTTCAATTCAAAATCCAATAAAGCATTGTAATGAACCAGAGTACCGGAAATACTTATAGATGCTTTTCCTGAATATTGACAATATAGACAATCGGCTGCTAATAACTTTTCTTCGGTTGTTTGATCAAATATCTTTATAGAGGTAGTATCGGAAGTTTGGTATATGAAATTGGAGTAAAAACCAGGTGAGGCAAAGAATATAATCGGGCCAGCTCCCGGAGCAAGCCAGTCTTCACCATTGTTGTTTGTTCCTATAAATAAGCCTGGAATATAACAGGGGTCGTCTTTGGGAAAAGATTTAATCATTTTCCCGTCTATAGTGTAATCATATATGTAAGAATAATTCATTGCCAATATCCAATTGCTCCGTTGGGATAGGTCTACGTCTGTAAAGCCGTCGAATGTTTCAATAAAAATATCCTCTTTTTCTTCTTCCTTGTCTTTTTCATTCAAGAGGTACTTGTTACATGACAAGCATATGAATGTACAGAATAATAATAAGACGGATATACTTTTTTCATCATAATTGCATAATAGATAATGCGTTCAAACTGGAAATGTCTGAGCGCAAAGGTATTAAAAAAATGACTCAAAGACAGAAAGCCTCTTGTAAATCTAAAAAAACAAACTATCTTTGCGGTACGAACAGAGTAAATAAAACAATATAATAACCTTTTTATGTTTAGTGCATCGGTATAAATCCGTATTTCGAGTTCACATCTCCGGTCTTTGAGATGTCATTATACTAACGGTCAGCTTCGCATATTTGCGAGAGGCGGATCAATCGTTTTGTTGGTATTCTGTCGGAATATGGATAATCTCATTTTCTAAATAAACTATTTTATAAACAGATATTGGTCTATAAATTTGATGGACGGCCAATGCTATATAGTAATGAGAACATGATTTACCCGAATAATTTTGAACAAAGAATAGGTATAGATACAATTCGTCAGTTTGTTACAGAAAAATGTTTAAGTACTCTGGGAGAAGAAAAGGTCGCAGCGATGGACTTTTCGACAGACTATGCCACCATTGCCAGATGGTTGGAGCAAACAGGGGAGTTTTTACAAATCTTGCGTAATAAAGAAGATTTCCCGGTCGATTTCTTTTTGGATGTCCGCGATACCCTGCAACGGATAGGAGAGGATATAACAGCATGGCTTTCGGAAGAAGAAATAGCCGGGCTGATGAATTCTCTTCATACTATCAGTAATATAGTAGCCTTTCTGCATAATGCCAGGACAGATACCGGAAGAATGAAGTATCCCTCATTGACATTTATGGCCGGTCAGATAACCGTTTTCCCCTTGTTGATTGATAAAGCCAATTCCATATTGGATAAATCCTGCCAGGTGAAAGATAATGCTTCGCGCCGGCTTGCGGATATACGCAGGGACAAGGTCGAAGCGGCAAAAGCCATTACCCGTAATATGCAGATAGCGATACGGGAGGCGCAGGCGGCAGGACTTATCGGCAGGGATGTACAACCCAGTCTGCGTGAAGGCCATATGTTGATTCCGGTCAATGCAGCCAATAAACGAAAGATCAAAGGTGTGGTACATGCCGATTCAGGCAGTGGTAAAACGGTATTTATCGAACCGGAAGCAGTGGCAGCAGCCAGTAGCCGTCTTCGTGAATTGGAGAACGATGAACGCCGTGAGGTTGCAAGGATACTGATCGAATTTACAAATCTGGTACGTCCGCATCTTGCTGATCTGATGCGCTCTTACAATTTTATGGGCGAAATGGACTTTATCCGTGCCAAGGCTTCATTTGCCCTGCGTATCAATGGCATTAAGCCGGTCTTTGAAAATGAACAACAGGTGGAATGGATACAGGCTGTGCATCCGTTGCTGAATATACAGTTGCGTCAACAGAATAAGGAAGCGTTCCCTTTGGATATCAGGTTGAACCGAAAGGACAGGTTACTGATCGTTTCCGGAGCAAACGCAGGAGGTAAGTCCCTCTGTCTGAAAACGGTTGCCTTGCTGCAATATATGTTACAGTGCGGACTTCTTATCCCTGTGGATGAAAGTTCCCGGACAGGTATATTCGATCATATCTTTGTCGATATAGGAGACGGGCAGAGCATAGAAAACAGTCTTAGTACCTATACTTCGCATCTGACCAATATGAAGTTTTTTGTAGAAAACTGTGATAATAAAACGCTTATCCTGATAGATGAATTCGGTAGTGGGACGGAACCACAAATCGGAGGTGCTATCGCTGAAACCATACTCGACCGTTTTAACCGGAAGCATAGCTTCGGGGTAATAACAACTCATTTCCAGAACCTGAAGCATTTTGCCTATGAGACCGACGGGGTTGTGAACGGAGCCATGCTTTACGATGCTGAACGCATGCAGCCGTTATACAGGCTTTCCATCGGCAGTCCGGGAAGTTCGTTTGCTGTTGAAGTAGCTCGCAGGATCGGTCTTCCGGAAGATATTATTGTTGATTCGTCTGCTAAAATGGGTGAGGATTTTATCAATATGGATAACTTTCTGCAATCTATCGCACGGGATAAATTGTATTGGGAAGATAAGCGGAAAGAGATAACAGCCATTGAACGTAAAGCGATTGAAGGTAGGGCGATAGAGGCTGCCGGGTCTCTTGAATCATCAAAAGGAAAAGCAGAAAATCCTGTCAGGAAGCAATCCCTCGAAAATGCCGTTATCGAAAAAGGAGATAGCGTGAAACTGGACGGTCAACCGACAGTCGGCGTTATCCTGGAGTTACAGGGAAAACAGGCCACCGTTGCATTCGGCATGATGAGAAGCACTGTTGCCCTGAAACGGTTAACGTTGGTAAGTAAAAAGAGAAAATAGAAGTTGGAAGAAGAAGGGATTTTATCCCTCTTCTTCCAACTTCCGTATTTCCTCCATCTCTTTATTCAGCCGTTTGAACTGTGCAGGTAAAATATATCCCAGATTTACAAAGATAGAGATTGCCATGATCGTCATAATAAGGAGTAGCATGATGGCCCCTTCGGTTGTTGTGAATAAAGGCATGTTGATCATCAGAAAGATACCGGCTATGCCTACCGGACTGCTGCAATAATTCCTTTTTGTCATTTTCAACTTGAATAATTCGAGTTCGCTGACTTTCTTCTTGTTATCAAGATATGATTCCGTCAGATCCAGTTTCCGGAGCTTCAGGTAATAATCGATCAGTCCCCATAAGGTAAAGCAGGCAAACCCCAGGAATAACCCCAGTCCAACATAAAAATTGAATATATTCCGGATCTGTATATTCGTAAAAAGCAGAATGAGGATTATCACCGGAAAAGGAATTCTGAACAGGAGGACCAGGAGATTCTTTTTCTTCATCCAGCTTGTTTCCTTATTGATCTTCTCCATTAAAGCACTTTTATTCAATTGCACGTTTGCTGCAATTTGCAGGTTTTCCTGCTTCCAACTGTTTTTTATAGCGTCGAGTTCCATACTAATTCATTTCTGAGGATTCATTTGTTTTCTTAATTGCTCTTTTATCCGGTTCAGGCGGGTACTTACGTTTGTCCGGGATATACCGAGGATTTGAGAGATCTCTTCGTACGATTTATCATCCAGGTAAAGCAGAATAATCGCTTTGTTCTGTTCTGATAAAAGTTCTATGCACTGATAGAGTAGTCCTATTTCCGAGGAGTTGGCATTGGGGATATCGAGGATATCGCTGCCGTCCAATACCTTCAACTCATCGAAAAACAATACTTTGCTGTTGTCCCGCTTTCGTTTGGTGTTCAGTGCCACGTTCAGCGAGACGCGATATATCCAGGTCGATATTTTGGAGTCGCCTTTGAATTTGGGGTACGACTTCCACAATTCGAGGATGATATCGTTGACCAGGTCTTTCCGGTCCTGTGTGGTATAAGCATACACCCGGGCGATCTTGATGAGGATGCTTATATTCGATTCCAGGGCGGAAAGGAAGTCTGTTTCACGTTTTATCATATTCTTTTCTCTTTTAGTTTGTATTGGATTAGTAACCCGACAGATGAAAAAGTCACAATATGCAGTTTTTTTATCTTGGAACGAATATAACACTATCCGGCAAACCTTTTTTGCTTTCTTGTTGTTTTCTCTTCGAAAGTACGTAATGTGTCGTTACTTCCGACTGAATGACAGGGTGTCTTTCTCTGATTTTTATATAAATATGACAAACTGTCTTGTTTTTATTCTGGTATTTCTTTTGTAGATATATCAGTGGAATTTGAAAATAATAAAGATAACAAGAAAACAATATAGCATATGAATTTAAACAATTTTACAATTAAATCACAGGAAGCTGTTCAGCAGGCCGTTCAGTTGGTTCAGAAGAACAACCAGCAAGTGATCGAGCCTGTTCATTTGCTTAAGGCTGTCATTATGACGGGCGAGAGCGTAACGAACTTCCTTTTC
>ERZ825670.3797-NODE-3797-length-12340-cov-5.726333_pt1 | contig 12340 bp, 5 predicted proteins | sample MGYA00519929_ERZ825670 | MGnify/ENA primary metagenome ERZ825670 (study PRJEB31778, sample SAMEA3449207) | human gut metagenome | biome: human gut; feature: human-associated habitat; material: faeces | place: United Kingdom | collected 2010/2012 ...
TCAGCAGCCAGCTGGACATATCGCTGGCCTCGGCGCTCATGGCCGTGACCAGCGGCCCCATCTTCCGGCCGCCGAGGTAGAAGTCGGCGCTGTCGTTGTTGGTCTTGCTATAGGCGAAACCCACCAGCAGCATGGCCGCAAGATAGACGACGATGGTGACGATGATACAGATCTCACTCATATACGTTCCCCCTTTGGTGCTTTTTCCTCTATGATAAAAGCATGGCATGATTTTACCACAGTAAAGCATCAAAGTGCAAGACCCCTGGGCAGATTCTTACCCTATGACCGAAATTTCGTTCTTTGCAGCGTCCAAAACCGCTCAATATGCCAACAGGCCGTCCTCCTCCAGAGGACGGCCTGTTGGTTCGGATGAAGAAAATGATGAAAATAAAGAAGATGACAGATTATTTTGCGGCTTCGCCTTCGGGGAAGATGATCTTGTTCACGAAGAAGAAGATGACCATCGAGATGCCGCCGTTGAGCACCGTGGTGCCGATGTTGTAGATGAAATCAGGCACCAGCAGACCGGCCACAGCCACCCAGATGCAGTTGATGGAGTTGACGATGCAGGTGATGAGGCAGAAGGCCAGCAGGTACCAGCCGATCTGCTTGGCGAGGTTGCCCTTGCTGCGGAAGACAAAATTGCGCTGGATGGGGAAATTGATGCACTCGCCGATGACCATGGCCACCATGTAGGCGCAGAAGTAGGGCAGGCCGCCGTGGGCGGCGTCGTAGCCGAGGATATTCCACTTGAAGGTCTCGCCGAACAGAGTGATGTCGATGCCCGGCCAGCCGAAGTCCACCACCGGCAGGCTTGCAAACGCCTTGGGCAGGAACTGCAAAAGCAGGTATTTGAACACGGTGATGAGGTTGGACACGATGACGAACAGTCCACCCTCCCGCACCCATTTGGCCGCGGCCGGATGTTTTGCGGCAAAGTTATTCCAGAAATTCATGACCTTATTCCTTTCAGCTGTTTTTGAGCCGGTTTTCCATCTGGCTGTTCAGGATGAGATTCTTGACGAACTCATAGATGACCCGGAGGATGCCCACGAGCCAGAAGCCTTTCAGCTCCCAGACGAGGCCGTCTACCATGCCCATGCTCACCATGCCGTTGGTCATCTTGGCCAGCGCGCGCAGCGGCATATTATACTGGAACACGGTGTTCAGGTCGGGGGTGCCTTTTGCAAAGCTGCTGTCCAGACGGTAGCGCAGCACCTTCTGTGCCACCCAGCCCAGCGGACTGCGGCCATGGTCCATCTCGCCCAGCGTCATGTTCCGGTCGATGCGGACGACATCCTCCGGCACAGGGTGGCCCAGCAGAGCCTCGAACTCGGCGTCAGTCACATAGGTGATCTGACCGGAGACGTAGTGGAGCAGGTCGAGACCCTCGTAGGGGTCGGGAGCGTTGGTCCCCTTGACGGAGACTTCCGCCGTCAGGCGGATGTCCGCGCTGGATGCACCCACGCGGAGCTGATAGCTTCCGCCTTCGACTTCCCAGCGGTCAGTCTTGACGTTCCAGTAGCGGAACGCCTTGTCGTCCAGAGCGATGCTCACCATCCTGCTCTCGCCGGGGGCGAGGAAGACCTTTGCAAAGCCCTTCAGCTCCTGCGCCGGGCGGAAGACTTTTGCGTCCTGCTTTGCAACGTAGAGCTGGACGATCTCGGCACCGGCACAGCTGCCGGTGTTGGTGACGGTGAGGGTCACACCCTTCTCGTCTGCCTTCAAATCACTGTACTCGAAGGTGGTGTAGCTCAGGCCGTAGCCGAAGGGGAACGCCACCGGCACACCGGCGGTCTGATAGTACCGGTAGCCCACATACAGGCCCTCGCGGTACTCCACGTTCCGGCCCTCGCCGCCGAAGTTCGCCTTGGCGGGGGTGTCGTCGTGAGCCTGCGCCCAGGTCTGGGACAGCTTGCCGCAGGGGCAGAGCTTGCCGGTGAGGATGTCTGCGGCCGCGCCTGCGCCTGCCTGTCCGCCCAGTGCGCCGTAGACCAGCGCCCTGCACTGGCCGACCCACGGCGTCTCTACCGGCGCACCGGCGCTCAGCAGAACGACGACGTTCGGGTTGACGGCAGCCACAGCGGCCAGAAGCTGCTGCTGGTTCTCGGCCAGCTTCATGTCAGAGCGGTCGAGGCCTTCGCTCTCCCGCAGCTCATCGAGGCCAAGGCAGAGCAGAACGGTGTCCGCCTTCTTTGCGAGGGCCACAGCCTCTTCCAGCTTCTCGGCGTCAGCTGCACCCTGACGCTCGAAACCGGAGGCATAGCCCACGAAGGTGATGCCGCTGTCGTCGGCCTTGATGCTGTCCAGCAGGGTGTCCACCTGCAGGGCGTTGACGGCGCTGGAGCCTGCGCCCTGATAGCGGGGCGTCTCGGCAAAATCGCCGATGACAGCCAGCTTCTCATTGGGCTTGAGCGGCAGGATGCCGCCCTCGTTCCTGAGCAGGACGATGCTCTCTGCGGCCGCGCGGCGGGCAAGCTTATGGTGCGCGGCCGCGTCGAAGGTGCGGGGCGCTTTTTCCACCGCAGCGTGGGTGGAGAACACCAGTTCCAGCATCTCGTCGAGGCGGGCGTCCACGTCGGCCTCGGAAATTTTGCCGTCCTGTACGGCCTTCATCAGCTCCCGGATGGAGTCGCCGCCGGGGCAGGGCATTTCGAGGGTGGAGCCGTTCTTCACGCCGAGGGCGTGGTCATTGGAGCCGCCCCAGTCGGTGACGACGGCCCCGTCGAAGCCCCAGTCCTTCCGCAGAATGTCCTGCAGCAGGTGGGCATTCTCGTTGGCGTAGGTGCCGTTGATGAGGTTGTAGGAGGTCATGATGGTCTTGGGCTTTGCCTCTTTCACCACGATCTCGAAACCGGTCAGATACAGCTCCCGCAGGGTGCGCTCATCGAGCACCGAGTCGCTGGCCATGCGGCGCAGCTCCTGACTGTTGACCGCAAAGTGCTTGGGGCAGGCAGAGATGCCGTTTTTCTGGATGCCGCGCACATAGGCAGCGGCCATCCTGCCCGCGAGGATGGGGTCTTCCGAGAAATACTCGAAGTCGCGGCCGCAAAGGGGGCTGCGCTGGATGTTCAGGCCGGGGCCGAGCAGGACAGCCACTTCCTGTGCGGCGGCTTCCTCGCCCAGTGCCTCGCCCACGGCTTCGCCCAGCTTCTCATCCCAGCTGCACGCAGTGGCGGAAGAGGTCGGGAAACAGGTTGCCGGAACGCTGGGGTTGAGGCCCAGATGGTCGGCGGCGCCGGCCTGCTTGCGGACACCGTTGGGGCCGTCCGAAAGGGTGATGGCCGGGATGCCCTTGCCCGGCAGAGCGCGGGTGGTAAAGACAGTCTCACCCGAGAGCAGGGCGCATTTTTGCTCTAAGTTCAGTTTCTGGATGATGTCGGTATGCTTCATCGCATTTTCCTCATTTTATCCTGAGCAGGGCAAAGGCCCGCTGTCTGGTGCAGCGGGCCTTTGCCGTTGGTTCAGTTCAGGTGCTGCATGGAGAGAGGGTCCGGTTTAGACTTCTTCCTCTTCTTCCTTGCGCTTCTTGTAGTTCTTGATGGCGGTGTACTCCAAGCCAACGATGAGCAGCGCGGCCACGACGTCAGCGCCGATCATGATGACCTTCCACTTTGCCATGCCGGGGTTCAGGTTCTCAGCCTCATAAGCGCGGCTGTTGACCACGGTGTAGAGGATGTTCTTGGCAGAGGTGCGCATTGCCTGCTTGCTGCTGTTGGTCAGAACGGTCACATTGTTGTAATCGTTGCCGGTGGTGCAGAGCATCAGGTCGCCGCCGTTGCGGACAGCCTGATCGGCGGTCATGTAGCCGTAGACACCGAAGTAGTCGGTCTCGACGAAGCCGAGGAAGCCCCACTCACCGCGCAGGACGTTCTGCAGCAGCTCCTTGCAGCCGCCAGCCCAGCGGCTGCCGATGTAGTTGAAGGAAGACATGACAGCGTGGCAGTCAGCATCCTTGACAGACATCTCGAAGGGCTTGAGGTAGATCTCGCGGATAGCCTGCTCGTTGGACCAGGTAGCCAGCATAGAAGTACGGTTGCCTTCCTGATCGTTCAGGGCAAAGTGCTTCATGTAAGCGTAGACGCCGTGCTCCTGTGCGCCTGCGATGGCGTTTGCGGCCATAGCACCGGACAGGACACCGTCCTCCGAGTAGTACTCGAAGTTACGGCCTGCAAAAGCGGTGCGGTGGATGTTCATTGCCGGGCCATACCAGCCGGACGTGTTCATCTCGTTGGCCATCTTGCCGATGCTGTCGCCGAAGTCGTGTGCCAGATCTTTGCTCCAAGTCATGCCGATGAGGGTAGCAGCCGGGAAACCGACAGAGCCGACGCCGGTGAAGTTGTTGTTGATGGACGCAGGGCCGTCACAGTCGTTGGTGCGCACCTTGCCGATGCTGTCCACAGCTGCAGTCTGATAGCCGCCGAAGCCGATGGTCTGCTGCAGGTCGTCGATGCTCATCTCATCCAGCAGGTCATCCCACTTGGAATCGTTGTAATCCACGCCGCGCAGGTCAGCCAGCTTGAGGCCGTTCTTTGCGCCGGTGGTGATGTCCTCTGCGTTGGGGTCATCGTCCTTCTCGTAGTTGACCTCAGTGTAGGTGTGTGCGTTGTCGAAGACAGCCTTGACCTCATCACTCATGTTGTAATCAGCAGGAGCGGCAGTGGCCTCAGCATAGTTTGCAAAACCGTCCGCACGGGACAGATAGGTGATCTCGCCCTCTGCGAAATCGAACTGATTGGTCGCTGCAACAGCGTCGCTCTCGCGCTTGTTGGACTCGTTGTAAACGATGTCGGAAGCAACAGTGTAGGTCTTGGAATCCAGAACATTGTGGGAGTCAGAGTTGGTGCTGATGATGTAATCGCCAGCCTCCAGCACATAGCAGCCGTTGTTCTTGTAATCGTAGGAAGCCAGATCCTCGACCGGGATGGTGAAGTCGATGGTCTCGCTCTCGCCGGGGGCAAGCTCGCTGGTCTTGGCGAAGTCCAGCAGGTTTGCGGAAGCCTTCTCAATGCCGCCGTTGGTGTACGGAGGATCATTATAGATCTCCACGACATCCTTTCCGGCAGCAGAGCCGGTATTGGTGACGGTGACAGAGAACTTCAGGCTGCTGCCGTCGCTGGTGATGTCGCTCATCTTCTGGGTGAAGGTGGTGTAGCTCAGGCCGTAGCCAAAGGGATAGACAACTTCCTTGTCGTAGTCGATGAGGCCTTCATCGGCAGCAGTCTCATAGAACTTGTAGCCGACATAGATGCCCTCAGCGTAGTTGACGAAGGATGCAGTAGCGCCTGCGGGGTCGAAGGAGCTGGAATCGGAATCCAGCTCGGTGGCGTTGGTGTACTTGAAGTCACCGAAGTTGTTCCACCACGGAGAAGCGGTCAGGTCAGCAACATAGGTGTCAGCGGTACGGCCGGAGGGGTTGACCTCACCGGCGACCACGCGGCCAAAGCCCTCAAAGCCGGACTGACCGGTGCCGGGGCAGAGCAGGACGCCCTTGATCTGGGGGTAGTTCTTGACCCAGTCCATCTCGAAAGCGTTTGCGCCGTTGTAAACGACGATGACGTTGTCGAAGTTGGAAGTGACGAGGTCGATGAGCTCTTCCTCGCGGTTGGACAGCTGCAGGAAGTGGTCGCCCTTATCCCAGTCATTGCCCTCGTTCAGGCTGTCATCGTAAGTGCCGTTGTAGTAGCCGGCGCCGCGCTGAGAACCACGGTAATCTGCCACACGGCGGACCCAGCTGCCGTCCACGACAGCAGACATATCGGTGGGAAGGTCTGCGCCCTCGCCGCCGACGCGGGTGATGACGACCATAGCGGTGTCAGAATATGCCTTGGCGTTTGCCATCATCTCGTCGGTGTACAGGCTGACATTCGGCTCGGGCAGGGTCCAGTCCTGCTGTGCCATGCCGACGCTGGGGCGGGTGGAGCAGTAATCGGTGTAGAACTTGCTCAGCTCGTCGTTGGTCTCGATGCCTGCATCATGCAGACCGGTGAGCAGGTCGGTGACAGGGTAAGCGTCGTTCAGAGCGCCGGAACCGGTGCCGCCATAGCAGGGGCTGGTGGAAGCCCAGCCGAAGACGTTCAGCTTGGAACCGGAAGCCACAGGCAGGATGTTGTCATCGTTCTGAGCCAGAACGATGCCTTCCTGAGTGATCTCATTGACCAGCTCGGTGGCCTCTGCGGAAGTCTCCTCACTGATGGAACCTTCGCCGGAGACCAGGTCCAGCATGGTGGACATGGGGCCGGTGCAGATGAGGTTGACGACAATCGCCAGCGCCAGCAGAATGGCGAGGCCGGACTGCGCACGAATCATCTTCTTTTTCGCTTTGGGCATCTTCCGCACCGCGAACATCACGAGGAGCGCGAGTACGAGGACGACGCCGAATGCAATCAGATAGTTCTGAATATTCGAAACTACCTGCATTACATCATCCATATTGATGGACAACATAATTTTCTTCCTCCTTATTCTGAATCCATATTTTCCGGGTACAGCTCCCGGAGCGTTGCCTCTATTATAAATGGATTCAAAGAAAATTCACAAACATCTTCACAATCTGTCATTTTGGAGGCATATTTTGCAGAAGTTTCAATTTGGTTTCAAATTTTATTGTGCTAATCCACAATTTCGAGAACGGTTTTATTGTGCAGAATAACAAAACCTCTCCGTCATCGCTACGCGATGCCACCTCTCCTATCGAGGAGAGGCCTTGGCATAACGCAAAGCTTTTTCTCTTCGCCAGAGGCTCCCCTCGCTAGGGGCAACAACGACGACCGCCGCCAGTGGCGGAAACAGGGAGTCGTTGTTGGGGCAGCGGCCAGCAAGACGTGTGCAATGCGCAGCGGATGCTGGGTGCCGCAACCCGGCCTTGTCGAGCGGCAGCGAGACTGAGAGGTTATTCCTATTATATTTTATTTTTCCGGAACAGGCAGCAAGATCCGCAGGGTGAACCAGCCGTCGGCCCAATGAAGGGTCATGGTGCCGTCGTGGTGCTGGGCTGCCGCCCGCACGCCCTGCAGGTCATAGCCGCCGTGGACGTTGTGGACGGGCAGGCCGTCCGCGCCCAGCTCCACGGGCTGGGCGCAGTAGTTCTCGAAGCGGAGCATCACGCAGCCGCTCTGGTTATAGATGGCCACCCGCAGCAGACGCTTTTCGGGGTCAGGCTCGGCCAGCACGCTCTCGATGGCGTTGTCCAGCGGCGCGCCCACGAGGGTACACAGCTCCCGCGTGCTCAGAAAGCCCAGCTGGCTGCCGTCGGCCACGCTGGTCATGTTGATGCCGCGCTGCTGGCAGTCCATGCTTTTGGCGGTCAATAGTGTATCCAATACCGGGTTGCCAGTCTTGTTCTCGGCCTCATACTGCCGGAGGCCGCTCTCCATCCGGGCCAGAGCCGCGTCCTGCTTGGCCCGGTCGCGCTCGGCGCGGATGTCCGCGATTTGAATTTTCAGCTCATGATAGCGGCTGTTGATGAGCCGGATGCCCTCTTTGCTCCGCTTGTACTGCTCGTACTGGCGGTGGAGCACCTCGTCCATGGCGGCAAGCTCGCTGTGGAGCGCCGCCTCCCGCAGCTGTTCGTGCTGGACCGTCAGGATGAGCACGCCGCAGATGTCCACCAGCGTGCGGATGTAGTAGACGCTCATGTCCACCTCGCAGTCGCCCAAGAACAGCAGGTTGCTCACCGTGAAGACCATCGCCGCCATGACGACGGCCACGAGGGCCGCTTTTCCGCTGATGACGATATGGCCCTTGGGACTTTTGTGCTTATGCTCCAGCACCCAGATGCAGCCGAAAACGCCGCCGTAGACCACCACCAGAAGCAGCAGTGACAGGCCGTCGGCCCCGCTGCGCTGAGGCCAGAGGAAGCAGTGCAGCTGCCACTCGACGCTGGCCGCCAGCTCTGCCAGAACGAAGGCCCGGGCGCAGACATAGCCCGCTTCCAGCAGGGAGATGGTGCGGGTGACCCAGAGGTATAAATACTGTATCCCCACAGCTGCCGCCATGCAGGGGATCCACCACGCCAGCGGAACTCTGCCCGTGGCCTGCAAAAAAGCACTCAGGGCCAGCGCCCATGCCGCACTGACAGCGATGGTGGCCGTTTTGCCGAAGCGGATGCCCAGCGGCAGGGCGTAGATGCCCACGGCCAGACACTCGGCCAGCGCCGTATACAGGCGCGGGATGTTGGGCAGTGCCGTCATGCACCCTCACCCCCGATGTGGTCGGCCAGCGCCGCGAGGAAGGCTTTCCGCCGTGGGCGGCTGACCTGCAATTCGTAGGGTCCCACCTGCACCATCCCCTGCTGCACGCTCTTCACCTGTGCCAGATTGACAAGGTAGCCGCTGTTGCAGCGGGCAAAGGGCCGCTCGGCCAGCTTTTCCTCAAAGGCTTTCAGGGTGCCTGCCGCCACGAAATCGCCCTCTTCGGTATAAAAATGGACGCGGTGTCCCTCGCTTTCCAGATAATAGATGAGGGACGAATCCAGCCGCCGCATCCCGCCCTCCACCGGCAGGGCCAGATAATGCCGTGCGCGGCGGCGCAGCTGTTCTTCGGCCTTGCGCAGCTGCTGCGAAAACGCAAAATAAGGCACCGGCTTGAGCACATAGTCCAGCGCGCCCACGGCGTACCCGCCGATGGCGTACTGCGCCATATTCGTGATGAAAACAATGATAACATCCTTGTCCAGCTCCCGCACTCGCCGGGCCGTCTCCATGCCGTCCAGATGCTTCATCTCCACGTCCAGAAACAGGATGTCGTACACCGGGCGGTAATCATCCAGCAGCTCCATGCCGTCAGCGAACTCCGTCACCGCGAACTCGGTGCCGTACTGCCGGGTGTGCCGCTGCACATAGCCCTGAAGCTGCGCCCGCACCTCTGCCTCGTCCTCGACCAGAGCAATGCGTATCATTGCCGCACCTCCTTTTTCCGCAATTTTTCTAGTTTTTATTGTAACACGAAATAGGGCGTGTGGCAAATAGGAGAATAAAACAGCAGCCCCGCTTCATCTGCCGCGAGGCTGCTGTTCTGTGATTGGAAAATTTCAGGCTCAGTTCGTCTTGACGGCCACAAGGATACGGATCTTCCTGCCGCCGGAGCAGCCGAAGTTGTCGTACCAGCCGATGAGCTTATAATCCTCGGTGTTGATCTTGGGCAGCGAGGTTGCGAAATACTGGCCGTTCGACCACAGATACACCTGCATATCGTCGGCGGTCTCATAGCGCTTGTCGCCGCTCATGACCGAAGCTGCGCCCAGCTTATCGATGACTACCGGCGAGAGCTGGAGCATCCGGTTGATGGCCTTGCCGTCAGCAGAACGGCCGATGGCGATGCCGCCTGCGATAACGGGGTACTTGGTGGCGGTGCTGTAGGCCACCTGCTTGCCGCCGGAGTAGCAGACGTAGGTCGCACCCTCGCCCAGATAGTTGAGGAAGTCGCCCAGCGTACCGCCCACGCTGTCGCCGGTGCGGCGGAGCACATAGCTGAACAGCTGGTCCGTCTTGCCGGTAAGGGTGTTCCAGGTAGAGCTGACGACACTGCCGTCGATGAGGCCGTAGAGCACATCGCTGGTGCTGGGGACAAGGATGTTCTTCACATCCTGGAAGGTCTCCTCATCGGTCTTGTCCACCTTGGTGGTGGTCGTGGTGGTCCCAGCGGGGAGGCCTGCGGCCTCTCTTGCGGCGTCCTGTGCCTTGTCGCTGATCTTTTTGTCGATCTTCTTGGCGGCTTCGTCCGTCAGGCGGCGGACAGAATCCAGCGCAGCGTACTCCCACAGGTCACCGGTCACATCGTCGAGGATGACCCGGTCGATCTGGCCCGCGGAATTGGTGGTGTAGTAGCGGACGTCGCTTTCACTCAGAGTTACCCCCGATAGGCGGCTGGGGCGAACTGCCCCAGCCACACCCTCCGACGTCGTATCAATGATCTGCACGTTGTCTGCAAACGGGGTGTCGCCCAGCGCGGTGCCGTCGGCGCTGACGGTGCCGCTGGTCGAGCGGGGCGAGATGGACTGGACGCTTTCGCCGTCACCGTCCACGCTGATCTCCACCAGCTTGCCGGCCGGGAAATTGAGCTTATTATCCACGTTGACGGTGCGGGCGGTGCCGTCGGTACACATGACCGAGACAGCCTGCTGCACCTCAGCGCTGTTCGTCTCCACGAGGGTGCGGGATGAGGACTGGACCACGCCGTAGAACACAGCGTCTGCCGCGTCGCCGGTGAGGACGGAGACAGCTACATCGTTCATGCCCAGCAGCAGAGTGACCACCTGGCCCACGCCGCCGCCGGATAGGGAGGACAGCTGATAGGCCACAGAGGGCGAAGCGATGGCGTAGGTGACGCCGGCCACGGTCACAGAGGTCGGAGCGCTGGCCGAGGGCGAGACAGCCGTCACGCGGCCTGCGGCGCGCTTGTTGTAGAGCCAGACGGTGCGGGCGCTCTCGTTATAATAGTAGACATCATAGGGAGAGAGGGCCGCAGAGGTGGTGACTTCGTCGTTGCGGTAGATGGCCGCCGGGGCGAAAGGCAGGACGGTGGAAGCATCTGCCACAAAGGGGCCCTTGACGTTGTCCAGCAGGACAGAAGAGATGTCCACCTGGCCGTTGCTCACGGCAAAGCCCAGGGTGGAAGCGTAGACCTGACCGCTGCCGTTCATAGCGGTGAGGGCGTTGTAGAAGAGCATGGTACCCTGCTCGAGGGTCAGAGTCTCGCCCTGACGGGCATTGATCTCATTGCGCAGGCCCAGTGCGCTGGCCTTGCTGAGCTGAGCTGTGGGGAAGGTACCGCCCAGCTTTGCCACATCATAGCCCAGCAGGCGCAGCGCCATGGTGCAGGCTTCTTCCAGCGTGACGGTGTTGTCCGGGCGGAAGCTGCCGTCGGAGTAGCCGGTCATCCAGCCGTTCTGGACGGCAGTGCGGATGTAGACCGCATAGGGAGAGTCGCTGTCCACGTCGCTGTAAAGGCGGCCGGTGCGGCCCTGTGCCGTGGTGGTATCGCGGTAAGCAGAGAATGCGGTGAGGAGGCGGGCCGCCTGCCCACGAGTGAGGGGCGCACCCAGAGAACCGGCCTGCTCGGCGGTCAGACCGCCCAGTGCCGTCGCCGTCTGGACTGCCGCGTTGGAGCCGACCGCAGAAGCGGGCAGCACCAGCATGGAAACAGCCACGCAGACAGCCAGCAGGAATGCGAGGAATCGTTTTTTCATGGTAAACTCCTTAATCATATCTGAGCGCTTCGATGGGGTTCAGGCTGGCGGCACGGCGGGCCGGCAGGAAGCCGAACAGGACACCGATGCCGCAGGAGATGCCCACGGCGATGGCTGCTGCGTCCGCCGAGGGGGTGACGTTCAGGGTAATATCCGTCAGGATATACGGAAGGATCTGGTTGATAATGGCCGACACGACGTAGCCCAGCACGATGCCGAGGCAGCCGCCCAGCGCCGACGTGACGCCGGCCTCCACGACGAACTGGGTCAGGATGGTGCTCTCCTGTGCGCCCAGTGCCTTGCGGATACCGATCTCACGGGTGCGCTCGGTGACGGACACCAGCATGATGTTCATGATGCCGATGCCGCCGACCAGCAGCGAGATGCCTGCAATGGCCGTCAGGACGCCCACCATGACGTTGATCATGGAGGACATCTGCTTCATGGCTGCACTCAGGCTCATGACGTAGACATAGTCGTCCTTGCTGACCAGCTTCTTGAGCCGCGACTGCAAAAACTCCTGTGCCTCATCCGAGTGGTCCGCGTCCTGCAGGACCACATAGTACTGGCTGACACTGCTGGTGTTGTTGACGCTCATCAGGGTGGTATAGGGAACGAGAACAATGTCGTCGTTGCCGCCCTCGTACTGAGAGGCAGGTTTGGAGCGGCCCTCCAGCACGCCCACGATGCGGTACTCACTGGCGCCTACCTTGAGGGTGCTGCCGAGACCGTTGCCGCCGAAGATCCTGCGGTCCACATAGTCGCCAATGACACAGATATTCTTGTTGTCTATCAAATCGGTGTACTGGATGCCGCGGCCCTTGGCCACCTTGTAGTTGTTGATGGTCATGTAATCTTCGTTGACGCCGCTGATGTAGGTGCGGCGGTACTTCTCGCCCGCCACCCGCAGCGTGTCGCCGACACTGGCAATCGGCGAAAGGCCCTTATAATACTCGGGCTTTTCATTGATGATCCTGTACACATCGTCCACTTCCACTGAGCGGGTGCTGGCGGTCATGACGTTGACGCTCAGAATATCGCTGCCCATGTCGGAGTAGAAGTCCTGCATCATGTTGGTCATGCCGTTGCCGAGACCGACGATGACGATGACGGCCATGACGCCGATGATGATGCCCAGCATGGTGAGGA